>Ga0070710_10000695_pt1 | contig 16014 bp, 13 predicted proteins | sample LARL52metaG_FD_65454 | JGI IMG/M metagenome (GOLD analysis project Ga0070710, IMG submission 65454) | Corn, switchgrass and miscanthus rhizosphere microbial communities from Kellogg Biological Station, Michigan, USA - LAR L5-2 metaG | ecosystem: Host-associated > Plants > Roots > Rhizosphere ... | reverse complement strand
AGGGGTGTCGCCACTTCGCCGATGGGCTAATACACACAACCTGCCATATTGCGTTCGGGAACTCACCATTCACTTGCGTGATGTGAGCTGCCGCACATGCGCCCGAACCGAGTAGCTCCTAAACTCCACGCAGACAGGAATCCGAAGGCGGACGTTCTCATTCCTGGCGGATGCTCTGGGTGTGATCGCGTCATGTCCTCTACCCGATTTTAAGGGCCCGCTTCCATGAAGCGCATCGGACGTTTCTGTGTAACAGTCGGTTTCGTTTTGCTGAGCGGCTATGCCTTCGTCGTCAGTCGGCCGAACGTGCCGCCAGAGGCGATCCAATCGTCGGTCATTCACAGGCCAGAACTCATCGACCGCGCATGGCGGCTTCCGGTCGCGACGACCTTTAGAACGGAAGTTAAGTGGCAATCAAACGGCTCGCGTTGTGGCCCAGCGAGTGTCGCGAACGCCTTTCGTTCGCTCGGAGAGCAAGAGACAACCGAGGCAGAAGTGCTCCAGGGGACAGGCAAATGCTGGACAGGTATCTGCTTTATGGGACTTACACTTGACGAGCTTGCCGACGTTGCGCGAACGAAAACCCATCGGAAGATTACGGTACTTCGCAATCTAACGGGAGAGGAGTTCCGCGAGCACATGAAGCGCAGCAACGACCCAAGCCGGCGCTACATCATCAACTTTGCCCGAGAGAAAATTTTTGGTGCTGGTGTCGGCCACTTTTCGCCGATCGGAGGGTATTTGGAGGCCGATGATTTAGTGTTCGTCCTTGATGTGAATGAACATTTCAAGCCTTGGCTGATCGAGCGTCAGCGGCTGTTCTTTGCGATGGACACCCGCGACGGCGACAAAAAACGCGGACTGCTTCTGATCGAAGACAACTAACGCAACGTCCGCGTAAATTTGACCCCCGATGGTCCGCAATGGGTCAGGGGCCGAAAGTCTCACTCCGAGCAAATCTGGTCTGAACTACCTCAGATAGCAGACATCGATTTCAGCCGTGATGATTTCTCAGTTGGGCCAATACCGGAAATGCCCGTCAACACTGAAAGATCATTCTTTCGGCTGCGGCTTCGCGACCAGTCATAATGGGACCGCCGCTCTTGTGCCGGACGAGATTGCCGGGTCTGAGATACATGGGGGCCGCACCCTCCGTTGTTGTGCATCGCGATAGCACAATGGCCATGCAAGCTTAAGATATTGTGGCTGCGATAGGCGCGATTTTGGCTACTGTCTGCAACGGGTCAGGGGCCGAAAGTCTCACACTGAGCAAATCTGGTCGGCACCGCCTCCAAACAGCCGACATCGATTTCGGTCGTGAGAGTTTCTCAGTCGTGCCAAGGCGACATGCGCTTCGATCCGATCTTTTAGTGCAGGGCCGCCCAGAGATACGCGAGGGTTGCAGCGAGGCCGAGCACCGTCCGGACCGCATGCAGCCTTCCCCATGACACGAGTAGAGCGCGTGAAGTCGGCCCCGCGTCCGTCGCCGGAATGGCCTTCAACCTGTTGTTCGTCGGCATGATGCCAATCAAAGTATAGGGCCAGTTTGCAAAGATAAGCACCGCACCCACGATCCAGCGCCAATCTTCACTGCTCCATGCTGCAAAGAGACCAAGTGCTGCCGATACAGCAGCTAAGGTTGCCTGCATCATGTAACCAGCGTCGTAGCTGGGCTTCCACTGCTTGAGCAGATTGCTGTCGTCGAGCGTAAGGCGTGCGGGGTGCTCGACGAAATTGACGTAGAAAGCAGCCCCTGCAAAGGCCGCGGCAAGAACAAGTGCCAGTTGACCAAGAAGCATCGAAGCACACTCCCTTGACTGCTGGACTGATCTTATAGCCCGCGCATCGTCGTGCATCGATTGCAATCCCGAACCCGACAGGGTGATCGAACGAGGTCCGCGACGACTGCTTGGGGTCAGCAGCCGAAAGTCTCATCCGGAGCAAATCTGGTCTGCACGACCTCAGATAGCAGACATCGATTTCGAAGCGCCTTCGCCTCGTCCCGGGGCGCGGACATCCAGACATGCGCTTTTCGTCGGTTGTCAGGATCACCGGACGAGCGTCGTTCGCCTGGCGCGCGAATGGCTGGCACGCTGCCGTGATGTGATGGGTTTCGCGAAACAAGACCGGTCCCGCACGTGCTCGTGCCCGGTCTACCAATCGTGACCCACGGGGCGTGACGGATAGGTGGACGTTCTGCGCCGCGTCACGTCGGGGCCGAGGCTTGATACGGATCAAGGGTCCGTCTCCGGAAGTCAAATCAGGTGGGGCCGGAGGCTCCTGATGGATGATTCCGTCGCCACGCCACGGGCGGCAAAAACGTGGATGTCCCTGTTTCCGCCGGCGCAGTGGCTGGCTGATTACCGCCCGTCCTGGCTCGCCGGCGACATCGCCGCCGGTGTGACCTTGGCCGCCTATGCCATACCGGTCTCGCTTGCCTATGCGGGGCTCGCAGGTCTGCCGCCGCAGGTCGGCGTGTATGGCTATCTGCTGGGCGGCCTTGGCTATGCCCTCTTTGCGTCGTCGCGGCAGCTTGCCGTCGGACCGACCTCGGCGATCTCGCTGATGATCGGGGGGACGGTCGGGGAGATGGCCGGTGGCGATGTTCAACGTTACGGCGAGATCGCAAGCCTGGCGGGTTTTACCGTGGCGGCGCTTTGCCTGTTGGCGTGGCTGCTCCGATTGAGCGGCCTGGTCAAGCTGATCAGTGACAGCATTCTCGTCGGCTTCAAGGCCGGTGCCGGCCTCACCATTGCCATGACGCAACTCCCGGCTCTGTTCGGTCTTGCGGGAGGCGGACATAACTTCTTCGATCGCGCCTGGACGTTTGCCGAGCAGCTTGGCCAGATGCAGCCGCTGGTTCTTCTCGTCGGCAGCACCGCAATCGGGCTGCTCGTCCTTGGCGAGCGCGTCTTGCCCGGAAAGCCCGTCGCACTGGGCGTCGTCGCCCTGTCCATTCTCGTTGCGACGATGCTGGCTCTTCCGACCCTCGGGGTGCCGGTGACGGGAAAAATTCCGGCCGGCCTGCCCAGCCTGGCAGGGCCGGCGCACAGGTTGCGGGACGTCGAGGGAATCATCCCGCTCGCCGGTGGCTGCCTGCTGCTCGCCTATATCGAGGGTGTTTCGGCTGCTCGCGCGCTTGCGGCCAAGCATGGTTACGCGCTGGACCCGCGGCAGGAACTGATTGCGATCGGCGCGGCCAATCTGGCGGCTGCGATGGGGCACGGCTACCCCGTTGCGGGCGGTCTGTCGCAATCGGCGGTCAACGACAAGGCCGGCGCACGTACGCCCCTGGCCCTGGTGTTCGCTTCGGGCACCCTGGCGCTCTGCCTGCTGTTTCTCACCGGCCTGCTCGAGAACCTTCCAAAAGCCGTGCTGGCCGCGGTCGTGCTGACCGCGGTCTACGGCCTTGTGGATGGTCCGGCATTGCTGCGCATGTGGCGCGTGAGCCGGCTGGACTTCTACGCTGCCGCAATCGCGCTCGGAGCCGTGCTGGCGCTCGGCATCCTGCAGGGCATCCTGCTTGCGGCGGTATGCTCCATCGCGCTGCTGCTGATGCGGATATCGCAGCCCCATGTGGCCGCGCTTGGCCGAATTCCGGGCACCAGCATCTACTCGGACATGGATCGGCACCCCGAGAACGAGCCCCTGGCCGGGGTGGTCGCCTTCCGCCCCGAGGCATCGCTGATCTATGTCAACGCCGATTCAGTTCGGGAGTGGGTGCAGACTCGCATTCATGCGGCTTCGTCCCCCGTCGTCCGTCTCGTGGTCTGCGATCTCTCCGCAGCCCCGTATCTCGACCTCGCGGGCGCGCGCATGCTGCATGAACTCCATGACGATCTCGCAGCGCAAGCCATCTCGCTTCGCATCGTCGGCGCGCATGGTGCCGTGCGAGACCTGCTGAGAGCTGAAGGCCTCGACGAGAAGGTCGGCCAGCTGCGACGTGTCCTGACGCTTCACGATCTGCTGGACGGAACGCGTCCGTAGGACGGCCTGAGCCAGCGCGTAGTCCGGTGACGAGCCCGTGCGCATCATGTGCTGCCAACCGGCCGTCGCTCCTCGCCGATGATCCTCGCATCGCACGCACATGGCTGGTTGGCTGTCAGTTGATCCGCTGTCCCGTGATCTCCCACGGCCCCGGATCGAGCACGAGCCCCGTCGCCTTGTCCGTCCCGTCACCCAGGAAGGCGAGGCGGGTATGTTCGCCGCCGTCCACGACGAACTCGTTGCGCGACGTCGGGACGACGGTGATCGGCGCACCTTTCTCGAAATCGAGCACCGGAAGAGCTCCGTTCGCCTCGACCTGCAGCTTGCCATGCTTGACGGCGACTTGAAGATCCGACCCTGCTGCTTGAGGGCGGATCGCCGCACGGGCGATCGAGAGCTCGATCGGACCGTCCTGACCCTTGCGCGCGATCTTCAGGCGGACCGTCGTGTCAACGGGCCCTCGCATCTTCTCGAGCGCCTGGCCGAGGGTCATGCCCTTGGTCGGCTCGTCGTCGACATACGTAATGACGTCATTGGCCATGACACCCGCCCTGGCGGCGGGTGTGCCCCGGATCGGAAACAGCACCTTGATGAGTCCATCCTGCATCGCGACCTCGATGCCGAGGCCGCCGAACTCGCGGCGCTCCTGCCTGTCGCGCGCGCTGGACGATGCGAATCTGTAGGTTCCCTCGAAGGCCGCAAGCGCTGCTTGATCGATCGCCGCAGGTGCTGTTGCCGGCGCGCCCTGGCCAGGAATTTGGCCCGGAATCAGGAAGGCGCCGTAAGCCAGATTGCGAAACGCACGCGTGTATGGGCCGCTTCTTCCGGGCGCAACCTGGATCATCTGGACGGCAACCAGCCGCTCCGCCGGGTCAACCCAGAAATAGGTGCCCCAGAGCCCGCCCCAGGTGAAGCTGCCGACCGACCCTGGCAGCGCGCTCCACGCGGCGTCGCTGCGGATCGCGAAACCGAGTCCCCAGGTCGAGCCGCCCAGCGGCCCCACATAGGCGTCGCCCTCGCCGGTGAAGCGGACACCCGAAGGCAGCGCGTTGGTGGTCATGCGGTGGACGGTTGCGGGCGAAAGGATGCGCGTGCCGTCGAGTTCGCCGCCATTGAGCAGCATCTGGCAGAACCGCAGATAGTCTGATGCCGTCGACACCAGTCCGCCGCCTCCCGAGAACAGCGTCGTTGGCCTCGTGACGTCGCGATCAGGAAAGATCGCAGCACCTGCGGGCGGATCGACCAGGCGGCTCACCTTCTCCGGTGGCACCCAGAATCCAGTGTCGACCATGCCGAGCGGCTTGAACACGCGGTTGTCGAGAAACTGATCGAGCCGCTCGCCCGAGGCGACCTCGATGACACGCCCCAGCACGTCGGCGCTGTGACCGTATTCCCAGACCTCGCCCGGCTGATGCGCGAGCGGGAGCCGCGCCAGGCGGTACACGAAATCCTGCAATGTGCCGTCGCGTGCCAGGCCTTTGTCGTAGAGCCCGCTCTCGCGGTAGAGCTTGTGCACGGCCGTATTGCCGTGGTCGAAGTAGACGAGGCCCGAGGTGTGGCGCAGCAGGTCTTCGACGGTCATCGGGTGCTTCTGCGGTTCGAGCACGAGCCTCGTTTGTCCGCTTGTCGAATCGGTCGCCTCGACACCCACCATCATGTTCTTGAGCTCGGGAAGATAGCGGTGGACCGGGCTCGCGAGATCGAGTTTGCCGTCCTCGACCAGCATCATGGCGGCGACGCTGACGACGGGTTTTGTCATCGAGGCGATCCAGAAGATCGCGTCAGTCTGCAACGGGACAGTTTTGGCGCGGTCGCGAAAGCCGACCGCGCGCAAATAGGCGACCTTGCCGTTGCGCGCGATCGCCGCCACCGCGCCCGTGAAGGCACCGGCGTCCACCTGTGCCTGCTGCCAGACCGCGATCCGCTCCAGCCGCGATGACGAGAAGCCAACCGCTTCCGGATCACCGACCGGCACGATGTCGTAGGCGAACGCCCGCCAGATGCCGAGCACGACGGTGAGGACAACGACTATCGGAGCGGCATGTCCCCAAAGCGATTTCGGAATCTTGCGCGAGATGAGACTTCGCATGAGGTCTTCTCCTATCAGCAGCCAGAGAGCGGCCGTCGATGATGACGCCGTCTCGAGGTCCTCGAAATTTTGCAGCATCTCCGCGCGATGCCGCGCCAGGAAGTCCGGCGCATAGATCCTCAGAAGGAAGGCGTAGATCGCCAACGAGCGGGAGCGGGTGTTTTGGCTGGTCTGCGCCATGGCCTCACGCCGTCCCGAGCTGGCGCCGCGCGACAGCGGCAACACGCGACAGCCGCTCAGTTTCCGCCCTGAGCGTCGCCTGTCCGAGTGTCGTGAGCTTGTAGTAGATCCTGCGCGGGTCTTTCGTGCCGCCCTTTTGCACGAGACCGGCTTCGATCATGCGGTCGAGCGAGCCGTACAACGTGCCAGGTCCCATCTTGACGGCGCCCTGCGAGTCCGACTTGACCCGCTGCATGATGTCGTAGCCGTGCCGCTCCTGGCCGAACAGGGCGAGCAGGATGTGGAACACGGCCGGAGTCAGCGGCACCTGGGGGTCGGACTTGCTCATGCGAGCCTGGCTATATCCGTGACAGATATAGAAAGTTTGTATATCCGTGGCGGATATAGTCAAGGGTGCAGTCAGGGTTTCCTGGTCCAATTCACCTGCGACAGCGCCGGCCAGTGCACGCGCAGCACCGCTATGCCGTCGGCGGCCGGAATCTCCGAGGTTCTGGTCTCGACGACGCGACCGCCGAGCCGGGCGTAGAAGCGCAAGGCCGCGACGTTCGCCTCGAACACCCACAGATGCAGGCCGCCATCGGCGCCTTTTGCCGCGAGTTGTTTGACCATGCCCTGTAACAGTTTTTCGCCGATGCCCTGGCCGCGCAGGCGCGGCAGCACATGGAGATTATCGACGAGACTGCCCCAATGTGCGTCGGCATCGCGATAGGCGCAGACAAAACCCGTCATCACGCCGGCCGGATCGCGGGCCACGTCGACCAGTTGCGATGGCGCGCCCTCGCGCAGCCGCCCTGACCAGACGCCGAGGCGGTCGCTCTCGATGTCACCGTTCAGGAACTCGGAAGAGAGAATTCCCGCATAGGCATCGCGCCAGCTCGCGACATGGATCGCCGCGATATCGGCTGCGTCTGACTTCGTTGCAGATCGAATGGTGATGCGGGCCAAGACGAGAACTCCGAATTGGATATGCACGCGAAACCGTAACACTCTACCACAAGCGGCAAGCCGGATTACGTGCATGATTGAAGCTGATCGCATCGATGGATCCTCGTTGCGCGATCCCGGTGGCGGATTGTCTTTGCGTGCCTCCTGGTCGAGCTCTTCATTTTCGGCTTCGGCTTCGTCCGCAATGCAAGCCCGATTATTCCGCGGCGCTCGTGGTGGTGCGTCCGGCCGGTCCGTCAAGAAGCCGCGGGCGCCTAGCTGCCACGCGCCCGCCGCCTTGACCGGTTCGCGCCGAACCATTCTGCTGGGGAGCACAATAACAACAAGGACCACCGATCATGGCGCCCCAATCGTTCGTGCTCAACGTTCCCGACCAGGATATCGCCGATCTCAAGGCCCGGCTTGCGCTGACGCGCCTGCCCGATGCTGCGCCCGGCGAGCCCTGGGCCTTTGGCAGCAGTGTCGACTATGTGCGCGACCTCGTCGCCTACTGGAAGGATCGCTTCGACTGGCGCGCGCAGGAAGCGGCGCTGAACGCCTTTCCGCAGTTCAAGGTGCCGCTGTCCGGCATCGATGTGCATTATCTGCATGTCCCGGGTGTTGGACCCAATCCCACTCCGCTGCTGCTGATGCATGGCTGGCCCGGCTCGGTCTACGAATTTCTCGACATCATTCCGCGCCTGACCGATCCCGCGGGGTTTGGCGGCGATCCCCGCGACGCCTTCACCGTGATCGCGCCGTCGCTGCCCGGCTATGGGCTGTCCTTCAGGCCGGGGCAGACGCGCTTTGCGATTCCGGAGATGGCGGACTGCCTGCATGGCCTGATGCGCGAGGTGCTGGGATTCAAGCGGTTTGCGGTGCAGGGCGGCGACTGGGGCGCCGGCGTCGCGTCGTTGATCGGCCAGAAATATCCAGCGTCGGTGTGCGGCATCCATCTCAATCTGTTGTTTGCGCCACGCGACCAGAACGTCGTCGTCGATTCGCCCGACTATTCGCGTTACGCAAAACAGCTCGTGCACTGGACCAGGGAGGAGATCGGCTATCAGCAGATCCAGGGCACCAAGCCGCAGACGCTGGCCTTTGCGCTGACGGACTCGCCGGTCGGCCTCGCGGCGTGGGTGGTCGAGAAATTCCGCACCTGGTCGGATTGCGACGGCGTGCCGGAGAACGCCATCAGCCGCGACCGCATGCTGGCGAACATCTCGCTGTACTGGTTCACCGGCGCGATCGGCTCGTCGTTCTGGCCCTATTACGGTCGCCTGCACGCGCCGCGCTGGCCGATCTCGCCGGCCGAGCCTGTCACGGTGCCCACCGGCTACGCGGCGTTCCCCAAGGAGATCATCGTGCCGCCGCGCGAACTCGCGGCAAAGACCTACACCGATATCCGCCGCTGGACCGTGATGACAAAGGGTGGCCATTTCGCCGCGATGGAGCAGCCCGCCGCGCTCGCGGAGGAAATCTTTCAGTTCTTCCGGCCGCTGCGGTGAGCGCTGGCCTCATGCGGTATCAAACCCTCATAGTGAGGAGCCGCGCCCTTGCGCGGCGTCTCGAACCATGAGGCCCGTCTGTGGCCTCATCCTTCGAGACGCGCGCAAAGAGCGTGCTCCTCAGGATGAGGGGATAGAGCCGTCTTGTGACGCATGTCAGAGCAGCAATGCAGATTTCCTCACGCACGCGCGAGCCGCTCCTCCGGTTCGTCGCGCATCGCGATCACGGCGATCAGCCCCAGGGCCACGCCGATCATCACATAGAAGATCGGCGCGAGCGGCGAGCCGGTCAGCGCGATCAGCCAGGTGACGAAGAACTGCGCAAAACCGCCAAAGATCAGCACCGCGACGTTGTTGACGATCGACAGCGAGGTCGAGCGGATGCGGATCGGGAACAGCTCGACCAGCGTGGTGCAGTAGACCCCGAGGAAGAACGCGCTGAAGAAGCCGATCGCCACCTGGCAGACCAGCAGTCTTTCGATGCTGGGCGCGGCAATCACCCAGCTGTAGAGCGGATAGAGCAGCAGGAGGTAGCCGATCAGCGAGACCAGCAGCAGCGGCTTGCGGGGATAGCGGTCGGACATGGCGCCGGCGATGGGAACGACGATCACCATCACGATCGCCGCGATCATCTGCACCAGAAAGCTCTGCATCAGCGGCAGCTTCAGCACGTCCTTGGCATAGGTCACGGTGTAGCCGAAGGTGACGTAGAACGACACTGCGCTCGCCACCACCATGCCCATCCCGATCAAGTAGTTCTTGCCGGGATGCGCCAGCGCGGCGGTGAAAGGCTTCTCATGCGTCGCCGCCTGCTGGATGCGAAACACCTCCGGCTCCAGGATCCTAGCGCGCATCACGAGCAGGATCGGAATGATCGCGAGGCCGACGAAGAAGGGGATGCGCCAGGCGCCGGCCGCGAGCTGCTCTGGCGTGAATGTCAGCGTCAGCGCCGCGCCCAGCACGGCGCCGAGCACGTTCGCCATCAACTGGCCGGCGATCTGCCAGGAGCCATAGAAGCCGCTGCGGCCGGGCGGCGCGGCCTCGATCAGATAGGACGTCGAGGTGCCGAACTCGCCGCCGACCGAAAAGCCTTGGCATAGCCGCGCGACCAGCACGATGAGCGGTGCGGCGATGCCGGCCGTGGCATAGGTCGGGGTCAGCGCCAGCATGGCGACGGAGAGCGCCATCAGTGTCATGCCGAGCGTCATCGCGGCCTTGCGTCCGGCGCGGTCGCCGAAATAGCCGAGCACGAGGCCGCCGACCGGCCGCATGAAGAAGCCGCTGCCGAACAGCGCCGTGGTCAGCAACAGCGCGTTGATCTCGCTGCCTGGAATCTTTGGATCGACCGGGAAGAACAGGTTCTTGATGACGGGCGTCATCAGCGCGAACACCGTGAAGTCGTACCATTCCATCGCATTGCCGGCGATCGCCGCCACGATGGCACTCTTGTTCGTCGTTCGCATCGCTACTCGCCTGTTCGATTTCGTGCGGGCCTACCCGGCCGTCTGCTCGGCAGCGGCGTCGGCATCGCGCCATTCGTCGCCGTGGATCTCGGGTGTCGCAAAAGCCTTGAGGTTTTCGAAATGGGCTTCGCGATCGTCGACGAACAGCCGGCGCACGATGCCGCGCGCAAGGCGGTCGGCGCCCTCGCTGATCGCCGGGATGTCGCCGGAGAGCTTTCCGTGGCTCAGGGTCGCCGGATAGTTGAAGCCGTGCAGGCGGGACAGCGCAGGGCAGGCGCCGGCGATCTTCTCCTGGAACTCGAAACTGCCTCCGAGATCAGGTGAACTCTCAAGCTCGGCATTGTCCATGCCCGCGGGCGTCGGAAAACGATCGCGCCACAGCCGGATATGGGGTGCGAATTCCGCAAGCTCGGGGCGCAGCGCGAAGTCGACATTGAAGCCGGTCGCGAAGATGATGAAGTCGGTCTGGTAGCGGCCCTTTGGCGTGGTCACGGCGAGATGATCGCGATCGACCGCGAGGTCCGTGACCGGGCTGCCCAGGTGAAAATGCGCGTGGGAGAAGGCGGAGACCCGCTTGACGCTCTGGCGCGGCGGCGGCGTCTGCGCCTTCAGCGTGTGATCGAGAAAGCGCCACTTCCAGTCGTCCGGCAGGCCGGCAAAGCCGTGCACGACGCCCTGGCTGCCGATGCCGGTGAACTTGTTGATGCGCGGAATGTCGGTGCGGCGGATGAACAGATCGAGCCGCGCGCAGCCCGCTTCCAGCGCGACCGCCGCATTGTCCATCGCCGACGCGCCGGCGCCGACAACGGCGACGCGCTTGCCGGCAAGTCTTGCAAAATCGATCGCGTCGGCGGAGTGCGCCCAAAAACGGGCATCAATGCCGTCGGCGAGCGGCGGCACATAAGGTCCGCCGAGCCCGTCGCGCCCGGTCGCCAGCACGACATGGCGCGCCAGCAATTGCCGCATCTGGCCGGCTTCGCGAACATCCAGCGCGAACAGATCATCGGCACGCGCGTGGATGTGCTCGACCAGAACCTCGTTTTTCACAGGCAGGTTGAGGACCTTGCGGTACCAGATCAGGTAATCCATCCACAGCGTGCGCGGCGCGCGGTCGAGCGCCTTCCAGGCCGCCTCGCCGAACTGCGCCTCGTAGAAGGCGCGGAAGGTCAGCGCCGGCAGGCCCATCGCGGGGCCGGTCAGTTCCTTCGGCGAGCGCAGCGTTCGCATCCGCGCAAACGTCACCCAGGGGCCCTCCTGGCCGGCGGCGGCACGGTCGAGCACGAGCTGGTTGTCGACGCCGAGACGCTTCAGCATGCCGGAGGCGACGAGGCCCGCCATGCCTGCGCCGACGATCACGACATCGATGACATCATCACCATCGACCGTGCGGCGGGGCACCCAGGATTTTGCCGGCAGCTCCAGCCAGGCGAGATCCTGCTTCAGGCGCGCCTCGAGCGCGGCAAGCCCTGCCGCATGGGGCGTAATGGCTGTCATGGGCTGGCTCTTTCGAATTCGTCGGCGTCGTTGCCGGGCTCGCGCAGCGCGGCTGCGCCATCGTGCAGCACGGCGCCGCGCATCAGCGCCACCGCCGCGCGCAGCGCGTCGTTCAGCGCGGTCACGGTGGGCGTGAGTTCGCGTCCGGCCGGCGAGACCGCGGCGAACAGGAACGGGATGTCGGCGTCGAGGCGGCGGGTGACGACGCCGTCGACGGTGAGGCTCGAGGGCAGCACCGGCTCGACGATCGCAATGCCCAGCGACTGTTTGGCCAGCGCGATTGCGGTCAGCGAGGAGTTGGTGTCGATGATCTCGGCGGGCGCCACGCCGACGCGCTCCAGCGCCGCCTCGACGCGGCGCCGCAGCCGGTAGGGATTGGCCATGGTCAGCAGACGGCGGTGATTGAGATCTGCGAGGCGGATCACCTTGCGCTTCGCCAGCGGATGATCGGCGGCGAGACAGGCGACACACGGCGCCTCGCAGACCCAGTGGATGTCGAGCCCGGGATGCTGCACGGGCAGGCTGGCGAGACCGAAATCCACCGCCTGCGCGAGCACGGATTGCACGACATTTTCCGCCGCCAGCGCCTGCACGTGGATCTGGCCCGGCAGCAGTTTCGGGTCCATCGCCGCGAGCGCCGATGGCACGAAGCCGGCCGCCAGCGCCGGGATCGCGGCGAGACTCAGCGCCGGCAGCGCGCCGGCGCCGATCGCCGCCGCCCGCTGTCGGATATGCTTGAGGCCGGCCAGCAGCCGCTCGACCTCGGCATGGAACAGGATGCCCTTCGCCGTTGCGGTAATGCGCGGGCCGTTCCGGGAAAACAGCAGGTAGCCGACGTCGGTTTCGAGGTCCTGGATCTGCCGCGTCACCACCGGCTGCGAACGGCCGAGCAGCCGCGCCGCGCCGGTGATGCTGCCGGCCGACATCACGGCCGCAAAGGCTTCGAGCAGGCGGATGTCGATCACGTCATCATGCATATTGAGCATTATGCATCGCTCATCATCTGCCGAAAGCATAAAATTGGGGCGCCGTCCGCCCTATCATTCACCATCCGAATAATAAATCAAACTTGATGCGCCATTTGTATTATGACACCCTGCGGATCATGTCGATTGGGCCGAGCTCCTTCCGTTCGCAGGCGCCGGCCAGCCCGGGCTACCGCCGCGGCTGGGTCGACGAGGCCGTGGCCGCGATCGAGGCGGACCAGTGCCGCACCGCCGACACGCACCTGATCCGCCTGCCGGTCGCCGCGCTCGCCGGCATCGACATCTACCTGAAGGACGAGTCGACGCATCCGACCGGCAGCCTGAAGCACCGCCTGGCGCGCTCGCTGTTCCTCTACGCGCTGTGCAACGGGCAGATCCGCGAGGGCACGCCGGTGGTCGAGGCCTCGTCGGGCTCGACGGCGGTGTCGGAAGCCTATTTTGCGCAGATGATCGGCGTGCCGTTCTATGCCGTGATGCCGCGCACCACCTCGGCGGAGAAGATCGCCGCGATCACGCATTATGGCGGCAACTGCCATCTGATCGACGACGGCCGCGCACTCTATGCCGAGGCCGCCGCGCTCGCCGCGCGCCTTGACGGCCACTACATGGACCAGTTCACCTTTGCCGAACGGGCAACCGACTGGCGCGGCAACAACAACATCGCCGAGTCGATCTTTTCGCAGCTCGCGGGCGAGCCGCGCCCGTTCCCGACCTGGATCGTGATGAGTGCCGGCACCGGCGGCACCTCGGCAACCATCGGGCGCTATCTGCGCTACCGCTGCTATCCGACCCGGCTCTGCGTCGCAGATGTCGAGCATTCGGCGTTCTTCGACTGTTTTTGCCGGAACGACCGCTCGTGCCTCTGCGAGCGGCCTTCGCTGATCGAAGGGGTGGGGCGGCCGCGCTGCGAGCCATCCTTCGTGACCGGCGTGGTCGACCGCATGATGAAGGTGCCGGATGCCGCCTCTATTGCGGCCATGAACGTGCTGTCGCGGCTGCTGCGCCGCGGCGTCGGCGGCTCGACCGGCACCAACTTTCTGGCGCTCTGCCGACTGGCCGCCGAGATGCGCCGCGCCGGCGAGACGGGATCGCTGGTGTCGCTGATCTGCGACTCCGGCGAACGCTATCGCCAGACCTATTACGCCGCCGGCTGGCTCGCCGCCCAGGGCCTTGATCCGGCGCCCTATGAGGCCGAGCTGAACGCATTCCTGGCGACGGGCGAGCCGCCGAGCTTCGCGATCGCGGATGCACAGAACCCGCTCGCACAAGGAGCTGCATGACCACGCTGATCGAACAATTGACAGGTGTTGCGCCGGACTCGCCGCTCGGCCGGGCCTTCAAGGCGCGGGCCGAGGTGCTGCGCCTGTCCGAGGCCGCGCATGACGCGGTGCTGGTGCCGCGCGATGGTGGCGGGCTCAGTCATGGCCTGCGCGCGGCGCTGGCGGCGCGGATGTGCCGGCATCTCGGCGACGATGCGCTGGCCGCGCATTACCTGTCCTATCTGGCGCATTCGGCCGAGCTGGATGTGGCGGCGCTTGCGGAGGTGAATGGCGTCTGCGGCGACGCGCGGCAGGATGCCATGGCGCGCCACGCCGACATGCTGACGCGCAGTCCCCGCGAGGCCACGCGGGACGACATCGCGGCGCTGAAGACGGCCGGCGTCAGCGAAGCGGATATCGTGCGCCTCGCCGAGCTCGCCGCCTTCGTGAACTACCAGCTTCGCGTGGTCGCCGGTCTCAAACTCTTGCGGGATGTGGCGGTGCCATGAGCGAGCCGGTTCACCGCTTCACCGCAAAAATTCCAACCTGGTCACCCTATGTCACGCCGGTCGAGCTTGCGACCGCAACGCCCGAGCAGCTCGCCGCGATGAAGGTGACGCCGTCGAACAAGGGCATCTCGCCCTACGTGCTGACTCTGGCGCACGATCCGGAGTCGCTGGAGGTGCGTTCGCCGCTGTTCAACCTGATCATGTACGGCAAGGACGGCCTGCCGTCCGCCGAGCGCGAACTCGGCGCGGTCGGCGCCTCGATCGTCAACCGCTGCATCTACTGCACCGCCGTGCACGCCTCGCGCTTCATCGGCCTGACCAGGCGCGAGGATGTCATCGACAGCATCTTCGCCGACGAGCGCGCGGCGCGGCTCGAGCCGCGTCTTCAGGCGGTGTTCGATTTTGCCGCAAGACTGTCCACGACGCCGATCGAGGCCACGCGCGATGATGCGAAAAAGCTCGGCGAGGCCGGCCTTGGCGCGCTCGAGCAGCTCGATCTCGTGCTGTCGGCGTCAATCTTCGGCTGGGCCAACCGCCTGATGCATACGCTCGGCGAACCCGTCGCGTAACGTCCGCGTCGCCTCGCCCATATGGCCTTTGCCCATGGCTCGTCATGCCCGGCCTTGTGCCGGGCATCCACGCCTTTGTTCCTTGCTACGTCAAAGACGTGGATGGCCGGGACAAGTGTTTAGTTCGGGGAGAGTGCTGACAGCTGTTCGGGGAGAGTGCTGACACATCTAAAAGGCATGGGAATTGGCAGATTTGGAGGCCGTCCATGTCTTGGCGAGAGGTGTCAGTTATGGACCAGCGACGCGAGTTTGTACGTCTTGCGATGCAGGAAGGAGCCAACCGTCGTGAGCTATGCCGGCGGTTCGGGATAAGTGCGCAAGTTGGCTACAAGTGGATCCGGCGATGGTTGGAGGGCGATTGCGAGCTTTTGGATCGATCGCATCGACCGCATCGCAGCCCTGGCCGAAGCGACAGCAGGATCGAGCAGCGGGTGCTTGAGGTGCGCGAAGTCCATCCGGCCTGGGGCGCGCGCAAGATCGCCCACTGTCTCGATCAGAGCGGGGTGACGGTGCCGGCGGTTTCGACGGTCCATGCGATCCTGAAGCGGCATGATCAGATCGGAGGGCCGAACGGAGCGGCACGACGCAGCTATCAGCGCTTTGAGCGGGAAGCACCGAATTTGTTGTGGCAGATGGACTTCAAGGGCTGGGTGCCGCTGCGTGGTGCGGTGCGCTGTCATCCGTTGACCATCCTCGATGACCATTCGCGGTTTGCGTTGTGCCTGGCCGCCTGTGCCAACGAGCAAGGCACGACCGTGCAGCGCGAGCTCACCGCGACGTTTCGTCATTATGGCCTGCCGGACGCGGTGTTTGTGGACAATGGATCGCCTTGGGGCGATGCCTCCGGGGCACGCTGGACCGCACTGGGCGTCTGGCTCTTGAAGCTCGGCATCGATGTCATCCATAGCCGGCCTTTCCATCCGCAGAGCCGCGGCAAGAGCGAACGGTTCCATCGGACGCTCAAGGCCGAGGTGTTCGCGTTCGAACGCTTTCGCGATCTCGACGAGGCGCAACGCGCCTTCGATCGCTGGCGCCTGATCTACAAC
>Ga0070710_10000692_pt1 | contig 16020 bp, 15 predicted proteins | sample LARL52metaG_FD_65454 | JGI IMG/M metagenome (GOLD analysis project Ga0070710, IMG submission 65454) | Corn, switchgrass and miscanthus rhizosphere microbial communities from Kellogg Biological Station, Michigan, USA - LAR L5-2 metaG | ecosystem: Host-associated > Plants > Roots > Rhizosphere ... | reverse complement strand
CGCTCCATCAGCTCCTTGATGACGATCGGGGCGAGGCCGAGCGACAATTCATCAATCAGCAGCAGGCTCGGACCGCATAGCAAAGCCATGCCGATCGCGAGCATCTGCTTTTCGCCGCCGCTGAGATAGCCGGCGAGCTGAGTCTGACGTTCTGCGAGCCGTGGGAAATAGCTGAGGATGCGATCGAGCGTGATTTGCCCTCCCTCCCGTGACGCAAATTCGAGATTTTCTTTGATGTCGAGCGTGGCAAACACTTTGTCGCGTTCAGGAACCAGAATAATCCCCGCGCGTGCGAGCTCGTGCGGCATCCGTCCGTTGATGCGACGCCCCCGAAAGGTAATCTCGCCGTCAGTGATATTGGCGTCCTCGGAGGGAAGAAAACCAGAGATCGCGCGCAGCGTGGTGGTCTTACCCGCGCCGTTGGTTCCGACGAGCGCAACGATCGATCCCGTCGGCACATCGAGCGACACACCCTGGATCGCGGTCGCCACCCGATGATAGACGACCTCAAGCTGACGAACTTCGAGTATATTCCCAGTCATCAGCGCCGCGCCGTCTCGAGCGGTCGATAGCGGAATGGCCAGCGATCGAAGTAGGTTTCGATGCGGCGCCAGATCTCCGCGAGCCCCTTCGGCTCGAACAGCAGGAAGGCAATGATGCAAACGCCGACGGCGCCGACTTGAACCCCGAACAGCGTCGATCCAAAACGCCAGGCGCGCGGAAGATAACCGAAGAGGGAATCGATGCCGAACGGTAGCAACGTGATGAAGATCGCGCCGAGCAGAGCGCCGAGAATGGAGCCCATCCCGCCCACGATGATCATAGCGACGTAGATGACGGCGAGATCCAGCGTGTACTTCTCGACCGTCACCACGTTGCTGTAATAGGCGAGCAGGCTCCCCGACAGCGACGCCAGGCTTGAGCTCGCCATGAAGGCGAGCAGCTTGTAGCGGGCGAGATTGATTCCGAGTGCCTGCGCGGCGATGTCACGATCGCGGATCGCCATCCAGGCCCGCCCCGGCCGCGTGCGCACGAGATTGACGCAACCGGCCGTGATCAACGCCGTCAGCACGAGCAGGAAATAGTACCAGGCGTGATCGCCGGCAAGCACCAGCGGCCCGATCGAGGGATCGGGAATGGTGATGCCGGCTGTCGCGCTTGAGCCGAACTTGGCTTGATAACTGGTGGCGAGATAAATGATCGCGTAATGCATCGCGAGTGTGCTGATCGCGAGATAGACGCCCCGAAAGCGCAACGACGGCAGACCGACGATGAAGCCGAGCAAGGCCCCGGACAGCGCGGCCGCCGGCAGCACCACTACAAAGGGGGCGCCGACATGCACGGTCAAGATGACCGTCGTGAACGCGCCCACTGCCAGGAACGCCGCGTGGCCAAGCGAGATCTGCCCGCAATAGCCTGTGAGCAGCATCAGGCCGAGCGCTCCGATGGCCGATAGAAGACAGAGATCGAGTAGATGAACGAAATAGGTCGATGAGGCGGCCGGCAGCAAGAGTGCACCCGCCAGCACGATTACGATCAGCACTCTCTGATAGGGACGGCGCAGGACCTCATTCGCCTCGACATAGTTGGTCCGAAGATTGGTCCCCGCGCGAGCCATATCCGCGTCACACCCGGTCGAGTTCTTCGAGCGTGCCGAACAGGCCCCAGGGTCGGATGCTCATCACGAGAAGCAAGAGTAGGAATGGGACGGCTTCGCTCAGAACCGGATCGATCAGGCGGACGGTCAAATACTGTGCGCAGGCGACGATGAAGGCGCCGGCGACGGCACCGCGTAGAGAGTCGAGGCCGCCGACAAGCGCCGCGGTCAGCCCCGCCAGTCCAATAGTGACGCTCTCGGTGCTGAGAAAGGCCCGGCCGCCGAACAGAACGCCGGACAAAGATGCCGCCATGATCGCGATCACCCAGGCGAGCGAAAGCACGAAGTTCACATTGACCCCGCGCTGGCTCGCGAGCAGCGCATTTTCCGCTGTGCCTCGGAATTGTATGCCGAGCCGCGTGAAGCTGAAGAAAAGATAGAGCCCGGCAAAAAATGCGATTGTCAGCGCGACACTGGCGACATCCATGTAGGACAGCGACGCTCCGCCCGCCAATCGAATGGCCGGCGCGACGCCGACATCGATGGTCAGGCGTTCCGCGCGCCAGATCACGAGGATGGCCGATTTGAGCACGATTCCCAGACCGACCGTCACAAGGATCGCCACGTAGAATGGCTCGCCCACCAGCCGCCGCATCATGGCCATATAGATGACGACGCCCATTACGACCGAGAACACCAGGGCGCCGGCAATCGCGAGCCACACCGACATGCCCCCCGCCATCAGACCGGAACTATAGAAGACATAACCGCCGACGATCGCGAGTTCGCCATGGGCGAAGTTTACGACGCGGCCGGCCTTGTAGAGAATAACGATGCCGGCCGCGAGCAACGCGTAGGTGCACGTCAGAATGACGACGGTTGCCGCGAATTCCATAATCCGGCGTTCCAGAATGGAGGAGGGCGGCGAAGCGTCCCGCCTCTCGCCACGTCACTGCACCGGAAATTTCAGTGCCGTCTTTTTGAGCCAGTCGCTCTTCGGCTCCATCTTGCGGGCGGAGTCGTTCCACACATAGAGCCGCCAGTAGGACGGGCCGTAATGATCCTGTGGCGACATCTCGATCGGACCGCCAGTCAGGCCGTTAGCATCGACCTTGAGGGTCTGGATCACCTGGTCGAGCTTCTCACGCGAGCATGGCCAGCCGCAGCCCTTCAATGCGCTTTCGGCGAATTTGCCGAGCTCCCATCCGGTGATATGCATGCTCGAGAACGGCTTCGCGGTGCCGTACTTCTTCTGCGCAGCTGCGACTTCCGCCACGCCCGGATTGACGTCATACACAGTGCTGTAGCGCGTCACGTAATAGACGTTTTGATCGTTGCCGGCGCGCTGCGCGGCCTGCCGGACCGTGTCCTCAGTCACGCCGTAGGACGCAATGACATAGGGCCCGGCATAGCCGGAACGGCGCAGCGCCGGAATCACGCCGAGATTTTGTCCGGAGCCGTAATGTCCAACAACGATGTCCGGCTTCTTCTCGGCGACGGCTTGCGCGAACGGCGTGAAGTCCGATGTCGTCACGGGAAAGATCACCTCGTCCCACGTGTATCCAAGCGATTCCACCATCCGCTTGTTGTGGCTGATCGCTGCGCGGCCTCCCACGCTGTCGAAGGTCATGCCGACGACCTTTCCGTTCGGCTTAATGTTCTTGATGAGCTCTCCGATCGCCTCGCCCGCGACCTCGAATACGACCCCGGTCGAGTAGGAGAAAGGTTTCGACGGCGGCAAGGCATCCAGGATACCGCTGAAGGTCGTGACGACCGGAACGCCCACCTTGCGCATCTCCGCGTATACGGGGCCCTGTGTGCTCGAGAGACTCAGGCCGAAAATGCCGACAACATTGTCACGCTCGGCTTGCTTCTTCGCAGCGGCGACGGCGCGGTCGGCTTTGAGCCCGTCGTCGTCGAGGACGACGTCGACCTTCTTGCCGTCAATCCCCCCGCGGTCGTTTAGCGCCTTGATGTAAAGCTCGAAGCCTTCCCAGGTCGGAGTATAGGAATCCGCCAGCGGTCCCGAGAGGTCGGTGATATAGCCGACGACGTAGGAATTCTGGGCGCTTGCCACGTTTGCGCTGCAGGTGCAGGCGGTCAAGACTAGCGCAGCGAAGAAGGTGCGCGATGTAAGCCGGTTCATGTCGTCTCCTCCTGTTGTCAGCGAAATGCGAACTTCGGCTGACCGTTCTTTTCCGACGTTTCCAGTGCGATCCGGGCTTCTGCATCGTCCCTGTACATTTCCTCAACGAGGTCCTTGAACAGCACGTACATATGCCGCCGCTTCACTTTGCGTGTGGGCGTCGTGTCGCCCTCTTCGGGGTCGAGCTCCTTAGAGATGATTCGGAATTTCTTAACCTGCTCGACCCGCGCGAGCTGCGCATTCGTAATCTCGATCTCGCGTGCGATCAGCTCGGTGACGCGCGGATGCTGCGCGAGCGAGGTAAAGCCGGTGTAGACGACGCCATGCTGGCGCGCCCAGTCAGCGACGGTGTCAAAATCGATCTCGATCAGCGCGCTCGGAAATTTGCGACCATCCGCGAAAAGAACGGCCTCACTGACGAACGAGCTCGATTTCAGGAGATTTTCAATCTCGCTCGGCGCGATATTCTTGCCGCCCGCCGTGACCATGATGTCCTTCTTGCGGTCGATGATCCGAAAATGGCCGTTCGGCATCAGTTCTGCGACATCGCCGGTGTGGAACCAGCCGTCACGCACGGCGTCCCTGGTTGCATCTTCATTCTTCCAATAGCCCGTGAACATGCCGGGACCGCGCACGAGGATTTCTCCGTCCGGGGCGAGTTGCACTTCTTTCGGATAGAGCGGAACGCCGACATCCCCGGGCTCCTGGAATGGCTCGCTCTGGCACAGCACCAAGGTGTGCTCGGTGATGCCGTAAAGGTTGCGCAGATTGACGCCCCAGATCTGCCAAAGTGCCTGGATCGGCTGAGGGATCGGTGCCCCGGCAGTGAGCGCGGCTGAGACCTTATGCAAGCCGACCTTCATCAGCATAGGCTTGAAAACGAGTGTGCGCGTCACCTTATAGCCGGCAGCGAGCAGCGGCGAAGGCCGCCGCTTTTGCCAGACGCATTGCGCATGTTGCCGGCCGATCCACATCGCGAGCTTGTACGCAAGCCGTTTTAAGCGCGTGCTGCGATCCATGTTGACCAGAATCTGCGAGGCAATCTTTTCCCACACGCGCGGCACGGCGTGAAAGAACGTTGGCTCGACCTCGGTGAGGGTTTCACGCAGGTTCTCCGCCTCCTCCCCGATGTGCGGAACGACGTCCGCGATCATCATCAGGCAAAGACTCATCGAACGCTCGACCAGATGAGCGAGCGGAAGATGCGTGATGGTGCGATGATCGCCGACCTCGAGCTCCGGAAATCCCTGAAGGTACGTGTGGACCATGCCCACCATAAGATCACGATGTGTGATCATGGCGGCCTTCGGCGCGCCGGTTGTGCCGGATGTGTAAACGAAGACCGCGATGCTGTCGGGCTTGACTGCCGCGACGCGCTCCTCGAACAGGTTCGGCTGTTGCTGCCGCAATTTTTGGCCGCGCTCTTGCACGTCCTTGAAGCTCACGATCCGATCGTCGCGATAAAGAAACATCGCGCGCATGTCGGCAACTATGATGTGCTCGACTTCGGTCGTAACACCCTCGAGCTCGAGCACCTTGTCGACATACTCTTGATTCTCGGCGATGAAGATCTTGGCGCCGCCGTTCTCGAGCTGATGCCGCACTTCCGCGACCGAGCAAGTGGTGTAGATGCCGTACGTGATCGCGCCCACGGCAAGGCCGGCCAGGTCCGAGATGAAATATTCGAAACACGCATCGCCCATGACCGCGATACGATCGCCCGTCTCCACGCCGAGCGACAGAAGACCAAGTGCGAACGCCTCGACCTCATCATGATATTGCCGCCAGGTAACTTCCTGGTAGAGGCCGAGGTCCTTGTAGCGAAAGGCGACGGCGTGCGGTCGCGCTTCAACGCGCTCTAGGAATAATTGCGGCACGCTCTTTCGGTAGATCTCCCAGGTTCGCTCCTGGTGCTTTTCCGGAATGTGCCAACCAGGCGCCATGACCAGATCACTCGGTCTTAGTATAATGGTGTTCTAGCAAACCACAGCGCTCCATTACGGGCAAGCCCTCCGTGCTCTTTCGTCGCGTATTGCCGCGCCCTGAGCGCGGTCGCGGATACGTCGCAGCAATTCGCGCGAGAAAATTCGCGCAGGCAACGGCAGAGAGATCGTAAGATCCTGCGGCACTGATTAGCGAGCCGCGGCACGTCTCAAACAAGTGTCGACGGGACTCCGACTACGCGAGTGCCCCGCTTTGCTCGCGGGCTCTTCTCGGCGGCCGACCTCATCCCGCGCCTGAGCAGCCCTTGCAACACGATGTTGCTTTGCATGTCGAAGAATTCGTCGATGTTTTGAGTGATGCCACGCAAGGCGCGGGTATGCAGAGACCATAAATGGCAGAGAAAGAGCGCATTCAATGCGACGAGTTTCGGCTCGAGTTCGGAAAAGACGCCCCTCTCGATTCCCTTTCGCACGATCCGCTCGAAAACGTCCGTGACAGTTGAGAGAGAGGCCATCACGATCTCGCGTCGCGGCGGAGAGAGCACGTCCAGCTCGCGGTAGAGCAATCGAATGTGCGGGCGATAGCGGTGAACGATGCGGCAATACGATTTGAGCGCAATTCGAAATGACCCAGCCGGATCATCATCAGACACCTCCACGGCTGCCATTGCCTTGGCCTTTTCCTCGATCAGCTGTTGAGCGACCAAGAAAAGAATGTCCTCTTTCGAGGCGACATACATGTAAAGGCTTGCGAGATTGAACGGGCAAGCACGCGCGATGTCGCGGATCGAGGTCTTGTGAAATCCCCGCTCCAGAAACAGACGGGTGGCGACGTCGATTATCTCGCTCCGTCGCTGCGCCACCAGATCCTGGTCCTTGATCGTGGTCGGAATTTTTTTGGCCATCGGCTACCTGCTGGTGGAAAACTCGGAAATTCTATTCCGTTATATTGCCGGGGCCCGGCAAAAGCTACGCGTGCACCGCATTTTCGAGCTTCGAGAGCCGCTCCGCGCTGAGCTTGGATAGGTACGCCCGATGGGTGGGAACGCCCGTCACCCATTGCTCGAGATATGAGTTCCACTTGCCCATGTCGCGCTTCCGGTAGGCGATTGAGGCGGAGACGTATTCCTGAATCCCCTCCTCGTCTTCGACATAGAAGCCGTGACTTGCGAAGGGATGCGCTCCGTAGGGCGCCTCGACCACCACGTCGGCATAAGCAACCGAGGTTGCCCACGGATTTTTCCGGATTTCGCTGTTGGGCACGATGCGCTCGGCGGTCAGCATGACGCGTTCGGCCGCACGCGACAGTAGCCGATCTCCGAACCGCGCTCCGCCGTGCTGGCCGTTGCCGAAGACGTCGGCTTGCCCGACATGAAGGACGGCCCAGTCGGCGTGGAGTGCCGGAACGGCTAGATAGGGTTCGCCATGGATCGGATCGTTGAAGGGAACGTAATCGGGGTTGAGATCGGGAATCGAAGTCCCAACGCCGCCTCGCCATGGCAGGAATCCCAATCCGCGCGCCGCCGCGTCCAATTGGGAATAGAGAAGATATTCGGTCGTTTCGTAGACCTCGATCTCATCGTTCTCGGCCGCGCGGCGATAGCAGTGCCCGATAGGGGCATGCAGTTCGGCCCCGATATAAGGGGCGATGACCTTGCGGACGCAACCAGCGCCGATCAGCAAGTCGATCTCGAGACCTGCAGTCGCCGCGCCGATTACGGTCAAGCTCTTCACCTTGCGACGAACGAGGGCGCGGATGATTGGCATCGGATGGTTCACGGTTCCGAACCCGCCAACGATAACGACGTCGCCGTCTTTAATGAGAGCGGCCGCCTCCTCTTCGCCTAAGAGCACCTGTTTGCGATCCGGCCGATTGGCGCGGGTGATCGGATGAAGCTTCATGGCGTCTCCTCGGCGATGCGGAATGACGGTGTTGCGTTCTCTCTTGTCTGTGCCATCACACGGGAGCTGATGGGCGGTGGCTCGGAGCCGTTGAACCGGCCGAGCACGCGTCGCCCGTCATCGAGCTCGACCAGAAGCAGGACGAAGGGGCCCTCGGCTGCGAGCTGTTGTCCCGGCACGCGGATGACCGTGTAACTCTGCACAATGCCGCGAAGCTCGACCTCGCTCATCTCGTTGCTTCCAAGATGTGAACCGTAACCGCGGCCGCGGTCCCGCCGCCATTGTGGGTGAGGCCGAAGCGCGACCGCGGCACCTGATTTGGGTGCCGGTTGCGCAATTGCATAGCGATCTCGAAGATCTGACCGCAGCCTGTTGCCCCGGTCGGATGTCCTTTCGAGAGAAGGCCGCCGCTCGGATTGATCACCACCCGGGCATCGCGCGCGGAGGGTTCGCGCATCACGTTCGCCCCGCCATCGCCTTTTGCAAAGAATCCTAAATCTTCGCTGTCGACGATTTCGGCAATCGAGAAGCAATCGTGCAGCTCGGCGACATCGATGTCCCGAGGGCCGATGCCACAACGTTCGTAAGCCCGTCGCGCTGCATTCAATGTACCGTCGTGAATAGTGATCTCGCGGTAGTCCCCGATCCGGACCGGCCCGTTCACCATCACCGATGCGGCGACGCGCACCGACGGCGAGCCGTATTTGCGCGCGAGCGTTTCATTGGTCAGCACCACCGCCGCCGCGCCGTCGGTTGCCGGACAGCAATCGAAGCGGCGAATGGGGTCGGCAATCGGCGGGGATGAGATGACCTCCTCGAGCGAAACAGGCTTCTGGAACTGGGCCAGCGGATTGGTAGCGCCGAATCTTCGGTTCTTCACTGTTACCGCGGCGATCTGCTCACGGGTCGTGCCGTAAAGGTGCATGTGGCGGGCCATGATCATGCCCCAGAATCCCGGAAAGGTGAGGCCGGAGCCCGCTTCTCCGCTCTGATCGATGGCGGCGGTCATGGCCGACGTGAGCGCCTCGCGCGACATTCCTGTCATCCGCTCGACGCCGACAACGAGAACCGCGTCCTGGGCTTGCGCGTGAATGAGATCATGGCCGAGGCGCACGGCCGCGCTGCTGGATGCACAGGCTGCCTCGACCTTGACTGCCGTGACATTCTCGAGCCCCAGGTCCGCCGCGACAATCGGACCGAGCAGCTCCTGCCCAGTCATGATTCCTCCGACGAAGTTGCCGACAAATAGGCAACCGATCCTGTTCGCGGGCACGTTGGCATCTGAAAGGGCCGCTCGGGCTGCTTCGACCGCAAGGCTTTGCAAGGTGCGGCCCGGATGAAAGCCAAATTTGGTTGAGCCGACGCCGGCGACATGGACATTTGTGCTCATCGCCCACCGTTCATCGGATCGATGAAACTTGCGGGGGACAACCGATGGATCTGAATCGCCATGACCGCCACGGGAGCCTCAGTGCTGCAGCAAGCCCTCTGGGTCGATTTCATGCCGGAGGACATCGAGCTCTTCCATCGTGGGCTCGGGGACTTCCATCAATTCGGGGTCGAGCCCAAAGGCAAATCCGGTGTTGTCGCGGACCCATTCCACGCTCGTGCCTGCGAATGTGCCGGAAAGTTGTGCGTGCCCGCAGCTGTCGAACGTGAAGATTGCCCGCGGCGTGATGATCCACTTCGGGCCGAGCCCTGGGAACTTGTTGTCCCGCCAGCCGTTCGGACCGTGCATCGAGATGTAGTCGACCCGCGGTACCAGCGTGCGGCGGTCATGGTGGGTGACGAAAATATAGGGCGTAGCAACCGTCACGATATCTGGAATCCCGATCGAGCCCGGACCGCGAAAGGAGAACCGTCGGCCGCCCTTGCCTTTGAGACCGATCATGTTGGCGTTTCCATCGCCGTCGACCTGAATGCCGCCAGCGAAGAACTTGTCGCCGACGAAATACTTATTGGTCGCGGGCCGGTCACCCTTGTAGTACGCGCGCCCTCCGGGAGCGCCGAAATACATGAATGTCTCCATGTGATCGTAAGCAATCTCCGCCCACCGCAGCATGCGATAATCGGTCGAAGTCTTCGGCAGACGGACGGTAAGGTCGGACACGTTTACGAGAAAGCAGGTGCCGCCCAGCTGCAGCTTGATGTTTGGCGCGTGCATCTTCTGCGCGAGCATCGCGGCCGCAAACGATATCTCCGTGTGTGCGCCGGAAATGATGCGCTCGCCATCGATGATGTCGCGCGCGAGTGCGATCGCCATGCGTTCTTTCCAGCTCGGCTCGTTCGTCAGGGCGGATGAGGATTGTTGTTGCATGCTCCCGCTTTCTCCCTGGATGCGAAATCTGCGCGCAATTGCCGGCGCGCAGCCGCTTGACATACTAGAACAGCGTTATACCATCATACGCAGACAACAAGCGTCTACGCAATCGCCGCGACAAGGCGCCCCTCGGAAGCGAAACGAGCTTCAGCCCTGTTTTTTGCGCGGCCCGGCCGAAAAATAAGGACCCGCAATGCCGAAAGTCCACGTGAGCACAGTGATCAATGCGCCGATCGAGCGCGTGTGGCGCACCGTCAGCGATTTCAACGGACTTCCAAGTTGGATGCCCGGAATGAAGGACAGCACAATCGAAGACGGCAAGCCCGCGACTGAGGTCGGCGTGGTACGCCGGCTGTCAATGACGGGAACCAGCGACAAATTGCGCGAGCGGCTCGAGGCCTATTCGCCGCAGGACTACCGGATCACCTATTCGGTGTTGGAAGGCCCGCTTCCGGTAAAGAAGATCGTGACCACCATGCATCTGCGGCCGATCACGGATACCTACGGCACGCTTGGAGAGTGGTCTTCACAATTCGAAACCGAGCCGGGCAAGGAAGAGGAAGGTGCGCAGTTCATGACGCGTGTCTTCGGCGCCGGCTTTCGCCAGTTGAAGAAACACCTGGGTGTCTGAAGCCGGTGATGTGGTCGTGAATCTCCTTAACCCGACCAATCTTCGCATTCCATCCGAACCGGGACGCACGCCCTGCCTTCTCGGTAGCCGCTGCCGTGAATGCGGCAACGTAGTATTCCCCCAAATGCCGGTCTGTCCGGCTTGCCGCCGCAACGCCAGCATGGACGAGATCGAGCTTGGCCGGACTGGAAAACTCTACAGCCACACCATCGCGCATGTGGCGCCGCAGGGATTCTCAACACCGTTCTTTCAAGTCTTCATCGATCTGCCGGAGGGCCCGCGCGTGTTTGCGCTGGTCGGATCGGAGTGTCCAGTCGAACCCGGCGTGCTCGAGGACGGAATGGAGATGCGGCTCATCGTCGAACCGCTGGCCGACACGCCAGAACGCAGGGACCTTTTGACCTATAAATATATTCCCATGCGGCACGGCGGCTCATGATGCGCGAGGTCGGGATCATCGGCGTCGGCGCCCATCCGACCGGCCGCTTCATGGAGAAGCCGCTTAAGGCGATCGCCTATCCGGCAATCTGGCGTGCCCTGAACGATGCGGGCGTCGAGCCGGCGGATCTTCAGGCGGCGTATGTCGGCAATTCGCTCGGCGGGCTGTTGACCGGCCAGGAAGGAGTCCGCGGCCAGGTCGTATTGCAATATTCGGGCATCACTGGGATCCCGGTCGTGAACGTCGAGAACGCCTGCGCGAGCGCGATGACGGCACTGCGTGGCGCTTGGCTCGAGGTTGCGTCCGGAGCCGCGGATGTTGCGCTCGCGGTGGGTGTCGAGAAGATGAACGTCGGCGATTCAGCCCGCACTATCGGCGCGCTGGGCGCGGTGTCGGAGCTCGAGCTGTCCGAGATGGGCATGCAGTTCACGACCAGCTACGCGATCCATCCCAAGATCAACCTCAAGGCGCGGATGCAGGACTACGGCTGGACGATTCGAGATTTCGCCAAGCCCGCGGTGAAGAATTCATCGAACGGCGCCCTCAATCCGCTGGCCCAGCATCGGCGGCCGCTCACGATAGAGGAGGTCATCCAGTCCCGCATCATCGTCGATCCGCTCACGCTCCTGATGTGCTCTTCGATTTCCGACGGCGCAGCGGCCGCGGTCGTGTGCGCGATGGATGTCGCTCCCCGGTTCACGAATAAGCGGCCGATCAGGATCGCGAGCTGCGTCTTGCGGTCCGGCGAATATCGTCTGCCTGACGACAAACGTCCGGATTCGGCGACGACGACCGCTTTCGCCGCTTACGAGCAAGCGGGCATCGGCCCCGAGGATCTCGATGCTATTGAACTGCATGATGCCATGGCTCCCGCCGAGCTAATGCTCTATGAGCGGCTCGGCCTTTGTTCCCCCGGTGATGGGCCTAAGCTCATCGACGATCAGATCACAACCTTGCGCGGCCGACGGCCAGTCAATCCGAGCGGCGGACTGTGCTCGCGTGGTCACCCCGTTGGCGCAACCGGCCTTCTGCAGATCTGTGAACTGGTCTGGCAAATGCGCGGGGAGGCGCTCGCGCGGCAAATCCAACCGAGACCGAAAGTTACAATGGCACAGAACCAGGGAGGATTGCTGCTGGGACAGGACTCGGCAGTGTACGCAACGACCATCTTGATGGCGTGAGTTGTCGTGGTGGCTCATTGGTGGATGGAATTTATGTTCAACGCGAGGGAAACGTGAGCAAGAAGCGCAAGGAAGTTGTCACCTCGATTACGGACGCTGCGTCCAAGATCAAGGACGGAATGACCATCGCGGTCGGCGGATTCGGAGCGGACAATCACCCGATGGCCATCGTGCGGGAAATCATCCGGAACGGGACGAAGAATCTCACGGTCATCGCTTCGGCCACAGCGGGCCTCGAGATCGATCTTTTGATCGGCGCCGGCTGCGTAAAGAAGCTCATCGCGCCCTATGTGGGCCAAGAGATGTACTGCCCGATCGGGCACAATTTGAGAAAGTACGTCGAGTCCGGGCAGATCGAGATGTGGGAGTGCAGCGAGTACATCCTTTATGCCGGCTTGTTTGCCGCGGCCGCCGGCCAGGAATTCTTTGCGTGGCGCGGCGGCGTCGGCACCAGCATCACCGAGCTCAACAAGGATCTGGTTGAATTCATCGATCCGATCGGCAAGACCAAGAAGGTCGTCGCCGTGCCGCCGCTGCGGCCGGATTGGGCGCTGATTCACGTCGGCTGGTCGGACGTCTACGGTAATGGTCAACATCTGGGCGCACGTTTCGGCGACCGCTGGCTAGCGCGCGCGGCTGATCGGATCATGACACAAGCCGAACGCATCGTTCCGAACGCGGTGATCCGAAAGAACCCCTTCATGACCACCATCGCATATGCCGATTGCGTGATCGAAGCGCCGTATGGCGGGCATCCGTATGCCGCACACGGGTTCTACAAGGAAGATGTTGACTTCATTCAGGACTACGTGAAGTGCAGCGAGGCGAACCGCAAAGGCGACAGCGCTACCTGGAAAGACTATCTCAGGCGCCACGTGCATGCGCCTAAGGACCATTACGCCTATCTTGACACAGTCGGCATCAAGAAGCTTCTCGACCTATACACCCATCCGATCGTCAGCTGGTGAAGCAACCGCCGCGCGCACTTAAAACAGAGGCTTCAGATATGAGCGATTATTCTTGGAAAGAACTGATGGCAGTGATCTTCTCGCGCGAGATCGCGGACAACGACAAGGTAACTTCCGGAGCCCATACCGAAATTTTCTTCGCCGCGACCATGCTCGCACAGAAAACCCATGCTCCGAACATGAAGCTGCAGCTCGGCGGCAGCGTCGCACTGTGCAACGTCGTCGACATCGACGTAGAAGAGCTGCCGAAGACCTCAACCGGCTACGAGCTCATCCGCTACGCGGAGTCGGTGCATGATCATCCCGACACGTTCCTGTTTTACGGCGCTCCTGGCGGCGCGCGCTACTACAAGGAAGAGAGCGACCTCCGCAACGTCAATCACTTCTGGTTTGCTGACAAATTCTTCGTCGGCGGAATCCAGGTCGACAAATGGGGCAATACCAACATGATCGGACTCGGGAAGCCAGGCAACTTCACGTTTCGCGGCCCTGGCACAATCGGCATCAACGACATCGCGATCGGCGTGCGCGACACATATGCGTTCATTACCGCTCACGACAAACGTCGTCTGGTCGAGAAGGTCGACTTCATTTCTCATCCGGGTAAGAAGATATGTCGTGAGAACGAGTTCTACGGCGACGGTCCGAAGTGGATCGTGACGCCGAAATGCATCTTCGACTTCGATCCGGATACGCTTGAAGCCCGGCTCGCGATGCTCTTTCCGGGCGTGACCGTCGACGACGTTAAGGCCAACACCGGTTTCGAGGTGAAAGCGGCGAAGAAAGTGGAATCGGTCCCTCCGCCGACCAAGGAGGAACTCGAAGCGCTGCGTACGCTCGTCGACAAGACCGGTGTGCTTCGTCACAACTAGAGCATTATCCCGGAAGGTGCGAACCGATTTTTGGAAATGATCAGGCTGCAATAAAGGCTGGAGCCCGCTCTGCTTCAATAAAGCGGTAAGGCTGTAGCGCGGGGGCAAGGAAATCCTAAACCAGCCGAAGAAAGGGTGAACGCATGAACGAAGCAATCAAGCCTCAAGCGATCGCGAAATTCGAGCCTGAGACCTGGGGGGCGTTCATCAACGGCGAGTTCCGTCCGGCGGCGAGCGGCAAGACGTTTCCCACATTCAATCCTGGAAACGGCGAAGTCGTGGCTCGCCTCGCCGAATGCGATGAGGAGGACATAGACGCCGCGGTGCGGGCCGCGGTGGCGGCATTCCCGGGGTGGCGTCGGCGAACCGGCGCCGCGCGCGCGAAGCTTCTGATGAAGCTTGCGCAGCTCGTCGAGAGTCACGGTCCGAAGCTCGCCGAGCTCGAATCCATCAACGCCGGAAAGCCGATCCGCGATTCGCGCGCAATCGACGCCATCACGGCCATCGACGCGCTCGAATACTTCGCCGGCATGGCGACGAAGATCGAAGGCACAACGATTCCCGTCCCCGGGCCCTACGTGAACATGACCCTGCGCGAACCACTCGGCGTAATCGGGGGAATCATTCCCTGGAACTATCCGTTGCTGCAGGCAATCTGGAAGATCGCGCCGGCTATCGCGGCGGGCAACACGGTGGTGGTCAAGCCGGCCGAGCAGGCGTGCCTCTCGGTCATGTATCTGGCGCGGTTGATAGCGGAGGCGGGCATCCCACCGGGCGTCGTCAATATCGTGACCGGCTATGGGGCAACCGCTGGCGCGGCTCTGGTTGCTCATCATCTCGTCGCCAAGATCATGTTCACGGGGAGCACCGCGACCGGCAAGCGCATTGCTGCAGAGGCGGCGAATACGCTCAAGCCAGTTGGTCTCGAACTTGGCGGCAAGTCGGCGGTCATCGTTTACGAAGATGCGCCGATCGACCAGGCGGCGCAGATCGCAGCGACAGCGATCTTCACCAACCAGGGCCAGGTCTGCACCGCCGGCTCACGCCTATTCCTGCACGAGAAGGTCCATGACAAGGTTCTCGAGAGGGTGATCGAAACCGCCAAGAAGGTGCGGCTCGGCTATCAAATGGACCCGAATACAACCATGGGGCCGCTGGTGTCGGCCAAGCAGAAGCAGACCGTTTTGCGCTACATCGACGCGGGCAAAGCTGATGCCAAGCTCGCCTATGCCCGCGAGGAGTCAAAGGACTTGAAGGATGGCCATTACGTTGGGCCCGTCATCTTCGACCAGGTGCAGAACTCCATGCGGATCGCGCGCGAGGAAATCTTCGGGCCGGTTCTCTCGGTGTTGACCTTCAAGGAGGAAGGCGAGGCGTTGGCTCTCGCGAACGACTGTCCCTACGGTCTTGCTGCATCGGTGATCACGCGCGATATCGGTCGCGCCCTGCGGGCCGCCCAGGCGTTCGAAGCCGGCAACGTCTGGGTCAATACATGGGGTGCGGTCAGCTCGATGGCGCCTTATGGCGGTTATAAGAGCAGCGGCTACGGCCGCGAGATGGGCTTCTCGGTGATGTCGGAGGTCACGCAGGAAAAGAACGTATGGATGAGCGTGCGCTAGTTTAGTGAGCGATTATTCGCCGGCACAAGCATTCGGCGGCCGCGCTAGCATGTGAAGGTCATAAGGTAAGGGTGTGACTGCGGCCAGCTCACCTGAGCCGACGGCAAGGAAACTGAAGCAACCGACCTCTGCCACAAATCTGCTAGGTGCAGACATCCGTCAAGGCGGTACAATTTGAGTCTGCGCTGCCACCGGCGAGTATGTTAGTCCAGTCCGAATGATCCTGGTAGATGATCTTGAGGATGCTGGCTGCCTCGCTCAAGCCCACGATCCGCCGGGTCGGAATTCCTAATGTTTCGATCCCCCTACCATGAAGCCGAGGGGGATTCGTCGCGTCCACCGCCGCGAAAATCATAGCCGCGGTCAAGTCTGTTCTCGGGAATTGAGAGTCGCGCGTCGGCT
>Ga0070710_10000691_pt1 | contig 16046 bp, 16 predicted proteins | sample LARL52metaG_FD_65454 | JGI IMG/M metagenome (GOLD analysis project Ga0070710, IMG submission 65454) | Corn, switchgrass and miscanthus rhizosphere microbial communities from Kellogg Biological Station, Michigan, USA - LAR L5-2 metaG | ecosystem: Host-associated > Plants > Roots > Rhizosphere ... | reverse complement strand
CGACCAAAGCCTCCAACCCAGGACTGCAGGACACACGAACGTGTGTCGATCTCTCCTCGACGTCGGCGAGTTGCTCGAGGACGACCTCGAGCACGAGCACGCGCTCTCTGACACGGCCTGCCTCGGCCGCATCGATCCTCGACGCGGTGAGGAGCTTGCGCACGAGTACCTGGAGCTGGGTGGTGCGTTCGATGACACGGCCGACGATCTCGGCCCGCTGCTGCCCGGTCAGCGTGGCGTCATTGTCCCGCAGCACGTGTGCCAGGACGCTGATCGTGGCGAGCGGGTTGTGCAACTCGTGGGCTGCCACGGCCACCACGATGTTCTGCCGCTCCAGGGCCGCCTCCAGTTCCCGCTCAGCATTCCGGCGGCGGGTCACGTCACGCAGTGCCGCGACGTACAGGCGCTCGTCCTGCAGCGTCATGGCGGTGACCCGCATCTCGACCACCCGTTCGTTGCCACCGGGCAGGATCAGGTCCACCTCCGATGCCCCGTCGGCGACGATCGGGAAGCCGAACGGGGTGCCGAGCAGTTCCCCCGCAGGACGGTCGAACAGGTCCTCCGCTGCGCCGTTGCAGAGCCGGATGATTCCTTCTTCGTCCACCGCGACGATCCCGTCCGCGGACGCCGACACGATCAGCCGACTGATGTCGTCCGGGAACCCCGCGGCAGGGCCCGACCTCCGCGCTTCTGCCCGCCTCCGCCCAGGCGCGTCCTCATCCACCTGGCGAGTGTTCTTCTGTTCCAGGCGGACCGGCCGGCCACCATCGGGGACCGGGCAGGGCGGCATCTTCGGAGAAGAGGTGGGCGGCGCCGTGCACGCGCGCTCCGATGTGCATGCCGTCGCTGTCGAAGGTGACTTGGCGAACGCTGTGATCGTAGGCGGAGCCACGCGCCTGCAGGATCACCAACGCGCGTTGAATCTCGCCGGCGATCTCGAAGTGACGAAGTGCGATCGTGACGTCGGCGAGGCCGCTGATCTCGCCCGTGCTGATCGGCGTGAGCGGCAGAGCGGACCGACCAGATGGTGCCCACGTCAACAACACCGTGCTCTGGTGCCGGCGTGCGACCGCTCTGAGTGCTATGACGAAATCGAGCAGCGCCTGGGGCGAAGCGACGCGGCCCAGCGCGGACAGGGAGTCGAGAACGAGCCGGGAAGGTTCGAACTCCTCGACAGCGCGCCTGATCCGGAGGAAATGATCCTCGAGCGACGCGACCTCCGGGTATTCGCACCCTATCCGGAGGCCGCCGGACTCCTCCATGGCGTCGAGGTCGAGCCCCCAGCCAATCGCGTTGCGCGCCAACTGACCTCGGTTCTCGTCGAAGGTGTGGAGCAGGCAGCGCTCACCCGCCGCGACCCCGGCCGCCACGAACATCAGGCTCGTCAGGGTCTTCCCAGAACCGGCAGGGCCGCTCATCAGGACGACCGCGTCGCTGAAGAATCCACCACCGCACATCTCGTCCAGTTCGGTGATGCCCGAGGAGACGCGGTTCAGTGATGCACGCGTGCCGGACGTGAGGAACGCCTGTGGCATCACGACGATCCCGTCCTGGGGATCGATCGTGAACAGCCACTCGCCGGTGCGGTGCGCCGCCCCGCGGAGCTTGACGATCTCCACCGTGCGGCGCCGTCTCTCCTGTGTGAGGCCGTTACGCAGGATGATCACGTTGTCGAGCACGAATTCCTCGACGCCGTAGCGGGACACGCCGCCGTACTCGGCGACCCGCTCCGAGGTGTGGATCGAGGTGACCCCGAGTTGTTCCAGAGCGGAGCTGATCCGGTAGAGCTCGTGGCGGACGATCGCGGACTCGGCGAACCGGGTGAAGACCGCGCCGAGCGAATCGACCGACACCCGGACGGCACCGACCTGGCGGACCGCGTGCTCGATTCGCGCCACGAGGCCACCGAAGTCGAATGCGCCCGCGATCGGCTCTTCCTCGGCGAGTGCGACCGACCCGTCGACGAACACCCACCTCCCCTGACGTTCCCACTCCTCGATCGGGAAGCCCAGCGAAGCGGCGTTGCGGCGGATGTCGTCAGGTGCCTCCTCGAAACTGACGAACACCCCGGACTCGCCCGCGTGGGCGATGCCCCTGGCGAGAAACTCGACGGCGAACAAGGTCTTGCCGCTGCCGGTCGTCCCGGCCACCAGCGTCGACCGGCCGACGGGAAGGCCGCCCAACGCGACCTGGTCGAAGCCCTTGATGCCGGTGGGCAACCGCTCGATGGCGCTGCTGTCGGTCATCTGTCATCCCCCTGTCGAAAGGGCCGGACCGCGTCCCCCAGGCCGAGAGCCAGGGCCGCGCGGCGGTGGTCGGACAGATCCCCGATCACCCGCCGTTGCGGCAGCGGAGCAAGCCTGATCACGGTCGGGGTGGCCAGGATCCGTTGTTTCTCTGCCATTTCCGGCCGCTCGGTGGCGTCGATGACCTCGAGCTCATAACGCCCCTGAAGAACGGACTCGCACAGCATGCGCAGGTTCGCCAGCGCGGTCTGCGACCGCTCCGTCTGCCCAGCCACGTAGAGCCGGAACGAGTAGGTGATCATAGAAGATCACAGCGTTCGGAGCATCTGACGACCGGTAGACCGCAGTGAGGCGCGTTCACGTGCTCCATCTCGCTCAACACCATCCCGCCGGGGCTTCGGCCACGCGCCCTTCTCTTGCCACGCTACGCCTTCCTGTCCCGCGACTCGACGAGTACGGTTGACGAGGTCGAGGTGTACTTCCAGGCGGGAGAAGGGCAACTGACCGACGGATCGCGCGAGCACCCGCTGACCAGGGTTCTGGTCGTCGAGGATCAGCGAGTGCTGGCGGGTGCCCTGCAGGTCGCGATCGACGCCCAGCCAGACCTTGACTGCCTGGGTGCCGTGGGAACGGCCGAGGAAGCCGTCGTACTGGTCGCCACGCACAGCCCCGACGTCGTGCTGATGGACATCGCCCTGCCGGGCGCCGACGGTATCGAGGGCACGAGGCAGATCAAGGCGTCCCACCCGCAGGTCCGTGTTCTCATCCTCACCGCGAACGCCCAGCCCGGCCTGCTCGGCGAAGCGGCGGCAGCGGGCGCCGACGGATTCCTTGCCAAGGACAGCGCGTTCCCCGACATCCTGACGGCGATTCGTGCACCTGTTGACGGAAAGGTCCTCGTTGAGGGGACCACTCTCGCGGCGCTTGTCACGGACGTGGCCCCCGCCGGACCGCCGCGCGGCGACCGCGAACCGGACCGAACCCGTCTCACCACCCGTGAACGCGAGGTCCTCGAGTTGATGGGAGAAGGGCTCGCCCCGCAGGCGATCGCGCAGCGACTCGTCGTGAGTCCTCACACCGCGCGCGGCCACATCAAGAACATCCTGATGAAGCTGGGCGCACACAGCCAACTCGAGGCGGTCGTCGTGGCTACCCGGATCGGGCTCCTGCCGCTGCCTCCGGCCGTCCGGAGAACCCGCTAGAGAGCTCTCTGGTTGGGTGTTGCGTGCGCTGGTCTGGGTCGCGGTGAGGCGGGCTCCAAGCGGGAATACCGGTCTCATGAGATACGCACAAGGCGGAGGCCTGGACTCTGCGGCCAGAGCACGCCGGGAACAGGTACGCATGCAGGCCGCCAGGTTGATCACGGCAGGCGAGGACGACCGGCAGATCGCGCGATGCCTGCGGGTGACCTCCATGTCGGTCAACCGCTGGCGCCGCGCCCTGCGGGCCGGGGGCATCCCGGCACTGATGTCCAAGGGCGCGGCCGGGACACGCCCGTTGCTCACCGACGCCCAGCGACAGGAACTGACCGAGCTGATCGAGCAAGGCCCCGCCGCACACGGATACGACGATCAGCGCTGGACGCTGGCCAGGATCAGACGGCTCATCCTCACTCGTTTCGCAGTGGACTACCGCTCTTCCGGCGCGCTGCACGAGATGCTGACCCGGACCGGCTGTAGCTGGCAGGTCCCCACCCGCCGGGCGGCCGAACGTGACGAGGAGGCGATCGCGGCCTGGCGCGAGCAGACCTGGCCGCGGGTAAAAGGACGGCAGCCGCGCGGGGAGCGTTCATCTGCTTCGAGGACGAGGCCGGGCAGGGCCTGAGACCCCCGCGCGGGCGGACCTGGGGACGGCGGGGCTGCACCCCGGTGGTGAAGGTGAGCAACGCCGGGACCAAGCGGGTCAGCCTGGCCGGGCTGCTCGCCTTCCGGCCACGCCGCACACGAGGGTTCCGGTTGCTCTTCCGCAGCATCGTCTACCGCGGGCGCAAGGCGGAGAAGAAAGGCTTCGGCGAGTACGACTACATTCGCCTGCTCGATGCCGCTCATCAACGGCTGCGGGCACCACTGGTGCTGGTGTGGGACAACCTGGGCACGCACAAATCCGCGACGATGCGCCGGCTGATCGCGTCCCGGTCGTGGCTGACGGTGTTCTATCTGCCTGCCACAGCACCGGAACTCAACCCCGTGGAGGGTGTCTGGTCGGTGATGAAGTCCGGGCTGGTCAACCTCGTCAAACGCGATGTCGACCAGATCCGGGACCTCGTCACACAGCGACTACGTCGCCTACAGCGCCAACCGGCCCTGCTCCACGGGCTACTGGCCAAGACCGGACTCGATCCTCGGCCGCCATAACCCCCACAACGAAAGCTCTCTAGCCGCGTCGGCCGGCGCCCTCAGCCCCCTCATTTGCGGGGTGACGATCAGACCGCTTGAGGGGTGCCCGATCACACAGGCCCTCGTAGGGTCATCGACCGGGGTTCCCCGATCTCCACGGCCCCACGCCAGCTGACCCAGCGACGAAGAGGGCAGGAATGCTTTTCCCCCAAGGGCATTTGCGTCGGGCCTTTGTCCAGCTCGCCGACATCCAGTCCGCCGACTTCGACATCGTCGGCTATCTCGGCACTCTCGCGCGGTGCAACGTCGACGTGCTCGGCGTCACGGCAAGCGGGGTCCTGCTCACCGACCACACCGGCGCCTCGGACCTGGTGGCCGCCACCAGTGAGCAGACCCGTGCTCTGGAGCTGCAGCAGCTGCGGAACGACGAGGGGCCGGGTCTGGACGCCCGCCGCAGCGGAACGACGGTGCGCTGCCCGGATCTGGCCGCCGACGACCGCTGGCCCACCTTCACCCAGGCCGCGTTGGCGGCCGGGTTCGCAGCGGTGCACACCTTGCCGATGCGGTTGAACAATCTGACCATCGGCGCGGTGGACCTGTTCTCCGCGCGATCCGGTTCCCTTTGCGCCGAGGCCGCCGAGATCGGTCAGACCCTGGCCGATGTGGCCACCATCAGCGTCCTCAACGAGCGGGCCACCTGCCGCCAAGAGGCACTCGCCAGGCAACTTCAGACCGCCCTCAGCAGCCGGGTCGTGATCGAACAGGCCAAGGGGGTGCTGGCCGAACGCCTGCACCTGGCCGTCACCGATGCCTTCTCCGTACTGCGCGGCTACGCCCGCAGCCACAACGCCGTACTGGCCGACGTCGCCCAGGCGGTTGTGCACGGCAGGTTGTCCATCACACCGCCCCTGCCCCGACCACGCTTGCCGCGGTCACCTGACGCGGCTTGACCGCGGTTCGACGACTCACCGAGTTTTCCGGGGAACTTCTCACCCGAGCCAACCCCGGAACACCCCTTCGGTTACGGACGCGAGCGCGACGTCTACAGCTTCATCGTCTCCATCGCGCGGTTCAGCCTCAGCGGCCTGTTCGCCCTCTACGAGGCGTGGCACAAATCGGCCGACCCGCACCCGATCGTCGTCCTGCTGGTGGCCATCGCCCTGGAGAGCTTCGCGCTGCGCACCGCTGCCTTTGCCCGGCGGTTCTCCGTCTGCCCGATGACGCCGCGGCGTGCACGCTTGACGCTCACCTCGACGCCGGTTCCGGCCCACCGCGCGCACGCTCGAAGTCCGGACCGGGATTGGCCTGAGTGCCTCCTCTCCGCCCTGTTCAGCCGTGCAGGCTTCTGCGGAGTGTTAGTCCGGGAAATCCTCGTTCGGTTGTCACAGTTCCGCAGGACTGTCCCTATCGGACGTTCCGAGCGATAGCCGGCCCCGTGCACCGGAACAGCACGGGCAGGCGATCGCCGCACAGGTTGGCGCTTACTCGACGCATCTGTGCACAGGGGCCGATTGGCGGCGGGAGCAAGGACCTTCGGCAGCGTTGTCGCCGCGACGGTGGGCGCACCGTGGAATCGTCGAGATCGACGGATCGGTAGCCGGTCTCATCCGAATCCGGATGGAGCGTCATCATGAGTAGTTGGATCGTTGCCGGCATCGTAGCCGTAGTCCTGCTGTTGCTGGCCATGTCGGTGAAAGTGGTCAAGCAGTACGAGCAAGGCGTGTTGTTCCGGCTGGGACGGGTACGCGAGGTGCGCCTGCCAGGTCTGCGGCTGATCATTCCCGTGGTGGACGTCTTGCGCCGGGTGTCGCTGCGGATCGTCACGCTGCCGATCCAGTCGCAGGGAATCATCACCAAGGACAACGTCAGCGTCGACGTCTCGGCGGTCGCCTACTTCAAGGTGGTGGACGCGGTGAAGTCGGTCGTCGCGATCGAGAACGTCTACGCCGCGATCGACCAGATCGCCCAGACCACCCTGCGCAAGGTCGTCGGTCAGCACACGCTCGACCAGACGCTGTCCGAGACCGACAAGATCAACCTCGACATTCGTCAGATCCTCGACGTCACCACCGTCGAGTGGGGTGTGGAGGTGACTTTGGTGGAACTGAAGGACATTCAGCTGCCGGACAGCATGAAGCGCGCGATGGCCAGGCAGGCCGAGGCCGAGCGGGAGAAGCGTGCCAAGATCATCAACGCCGAGGGCGAGTCCCTGGCGGCGGCTGCGCTGGGCGACGCATCGGACACGATGATGGCGCACCCGCTGGCGTTGCAGCTGCGCAACCTGCAAACTCTGGTCGAACTCGGCGTGGACAAGAACACCACGGTCGTGTTCCCCGCACCGCTGATGAGCACCATCGGGGAACTCGGTTCCTTCCTGGCACGCGAGACCGCCGCCGCGGCGGTTCCTGAGGCAGGCGTCTCGGCCACCGCCATCCCGATGCAGTTGCCCGGCACGCCTCAGTCCCAGGAATCTCAGGCGAACGGCGAACCGCTCCCCTCCCCGCGGTAGTTTCCGGGGTGAACGCGTCCGGCCTGCTCCACCGGGGCCGGGCGCGTTCGGGTGCCGCCGACCGAACAATCAGTCCATAGTGGAGTGCCAGCCGGTCGGCGTCGTCTACGGGTGTGGGCTTTGCGGTTGGCGGGGGATGCGGGCGGTCCAGGTGAGGTGTGTGTCGCCGTCGGGTGTGGTGACGTGCTTCAGGTTGCCGGCGTGGCGGCGGGACGCGGTCGGGGCCTCGGCACGTGCGGGTGGTGCGCAACCCGTGCCGTTGTCGATGTTCTCAACGGTGACCAAGTCGCCGTCGATGTCGACGCGGAGCTCGGCTCGTGTGGTGCCGGCGTGACCGGCGACGGTCGCGAGAACCTCGCGGACGGCGGCGACCACGTCGTCGGCGAGTGCGCTGGGCACGGCACGGCCGAGTTGCCCGTGGAAAGTGGTCGTCACGGGAAAACCGAGTGCGGGCGTGTGCTCGTCGACGGCGGCGAGGATCCGGTCTTGAAGGCTGGACGGACGGTCGGGCGTGATGTCGACGTCGTAGACGGCGGTGCGGATGCGGCTGATCGTGGTGTCGAGGATCGCGATGTATCCGTTGATGCGATTGCGGAACGCGGGTTGCTTGTTGGCCGCGATGGCCCCTTGCAGCCCGAGGCTGACCGCGAAGAGTTTCTGGATCACGTGCTCGTTGAGCGCGAGGCCGATGCGGTCGTGGTCCTCGGTGATGTGCTGGATCTCCAGATCGGCGTGCAAGCGGTCGAGTTCCATCGCCACGCCCGCATGGCCGGCGAATCCGGCAAGATGGTTCATGTCCGCGTCGGTGAACGACCGCCGCCCGGCCAGCCGGCCCACGCTCAGCGTTCCCGTGATCTTGCCGCCGGCCAGCACCGGCACCACGACGACAGATCCGCTCGGCACGGCACGCTCGGCACCCTCTGCCTCCGAAGGGACCAGAACCAGCACGGGGGTGCCGGACCTCGCGACCTGTTCAGCCATGCCGAGGTCGGTGTCCATGCGTGTTTGGCCAGGCAGGCCGCCGCTGGTGGCGGTGATCTGCAACTGGCCCGGTTCGGTGACCAGTGCCAGGGTGGCGACGTCGGCGGACGCGGTCTGCTGGGCTGTCCGCAGGACCAGGTCGAGGGGGTCCCCGTCCAGCCCGGCGAACAGCCGCTGGGTGATCTCGGTCGAGGCGGTCAGCCAGCGGTGACGTTGTTCGGACTCCTGGTAGAGCCGGGCGTTGTCGATCGCGACCCCCGCGGTCGCCGCCAGGGCCACGGCCAGCTGTTCGTCCTCGGCGCTGAACTGCCCGTTCGCGCTGCCGGTGAGGTAGAGGTTGCCGAAGACTCGGTTGCGGATCCGGATCGGCACGCCCAGGAAGCTCCCCATGGCGGGATGGTGGGGCGGGAACCCGGCCGCGGCCGGATGCGCGGCCAGGTCGGTCAGCCGGACCGGAGCCGGGTGTCTGATCAGCAGGCCCAGGATCCCCCTGCCGTGCGGTAGCTCCCCGATGCTCTCGACGGTGTTCTCATCCATGCCGACGTGGACGAACTCGTCGAGCATGCCGTGTTCGCCGATCACCCCCAGCGCCGCGTAGCGGGCCTCCACCAACTCCCGCGCCGAGGTCACGACGTGCTGCAGCACCGCTTGCAAGCTCAGGTCACTGGCCACGACCGCGTGCGCGTGCAACAGGTGCCGCAATCGCCCCTGAGTGGAGAGCACGTCCTGCGCCCGCGCCGACACCTCGTCGAGCAGTTTCTCCAGCTCCAGGCGCGGTAGATCGGCGAACGGCAACTGGAACCCACCCCGCGGCGGGCCGTCCGAGCTGTCAGCGGCACTGAAGGTGTTCGACATGGCGTCCACGTCCCGTCAACCCTGGCGCGCGTCAGCGGGGGCCGGGCCAACGTGACAACACCCGATGGAGCCGGGAGGTCACCCGGCCATCCCTCGAACCTACGCCGAACGCGCTGGTAGCGATACCCTTTCGCGTTGCCGATCCCCACAGCGACAGGGCGCGAGTCTGCTGGGGCGAAGTCCGCGGCGGAAGTCCCGCCGGTCACCACCCTGAACGGTGAACTGCGCGCTTCGCCGCGGCAGCCGGGACAGAAACGTCCCGTCTTCGACTGGATGCTTCCTTGTCACCAGATGTGGCCGCCTTCGGTTTCCCAGCGTTCTTCCGCCGGCTCAGCCTGGCGGGCCCTGGGGATGAGCACAGGGCTGAAGTGGTGGGCGTCCAGCAGCACGCCGTTGCCGGCCAGGATGTCCGCGACGCTCGCGGTCGAGTCGTGGCCGGCGGCCGACCTCAGCGCCGCGCGTGCCGCACCCTCCGGGGCGTCAGGCGGCACGACGAGCAGGCTGACCCGCCGGTGGTCGGACCCGATCACCACGACGGTGTGCCGGTCGATCGATCGGAAGCCTTCGAACCGAACCATTCGACCGTCGACGGGTGCTTTCCTTGCCATCGTGCCCCAGGTGTCGAGATGGTACGAGACACGGTTGACCGGACCGACCCGTGCGCCGAGCGCGGCGACCAGCACGGGGAGCTCGGCTACCAGGTCGTCCGACCACGGCCACCAGCCGCCGTCGACGGACCCGAGTGCCGCCCCAGGCGGTTTCATCCGCAAGCGCAACGCGAGACCGCGCTGGTCAGTCGGTGTTGTGCGGGTGGAACTGAGCTGATCCGAGACCATCTCGGCGCTCCTGCCTCCGGTTCACCCGATGAGTGGGCACCGGTCATCGCTCATGCGCCTGAGGCGGCACCAACGACACCGCCGGCACTCGTTCGCCCCCGGTACCCTCAGCCTACGCCGAGAACCCCCAGGCATCGCCGGTCAGGGAGCGAACACGACGTGCCGTGCACACGACCGGGTGTCTTGCGCGCGTACGGCCAGCCGGCACCGGGGGACGCGATGATCGAACGTTGTCCGGACAAGGGAGTATCGTTCCCAGAAAGTGCCCTGGACCCCGGCATGACGGCATCCGACCGGGGGGACTCCCATGGCGCATCTCGACCAGATCCCCGCCGCCACCACAGCAACCGCGGGGATCGCGGAACCCCACCAGAGCACGGTCGCGTCCATCCAGCACGCCGTCGGGCTGGGTCTGTTCAGCGCGGCGGAAGCCGAACTGATGATCGACCGGATCCGCGCACTCACGACCAGGGACACAGCGCAAGCCGCCAGCCAGTCCTAATAGGACGGTAACGTGACCGCGGTGTCCGCGAGCGTCCGGCCGCTGGCGATCGGCTCCCGCCCGTACCCGGCAGGGCGTGTTGCACGGCCATATAGACATTTCAGCCAGAGTGATCTGGATTCGACGAGCGCGAACGGGCCTCCGCAGTGCGCTCGACCATCCTCCTCACCAACAACCTGACAGGCGCGACGTTGCCCGATCAAGGAGATGTCCCCATGGCGCCCCTCCTCCAACCCGTGCCGACGGACCGTACGGCACCCGCGGCTGATGTCCGGCCAGACTTCCAGCCAGACAGGGAGGTTCTGACCGTCACGGTGTGCCCGGTCCTGCCCGACGCGGTCGTACTCGCGGTGCGCGGCGAGGTGGACTCGTCCACCAGCCCGCTGCTGCGTGATCGTCTCCTCGAGCAGTTGCGACCCGCTTGCCCGCGACTGGTCCTGGACCTCACCGACGTGAGTTTCTTCGGTGCGGCCGGTCTCACCGTCCTGGTCGCCGCCAGGGAAGCGGCGGAGATGGCGGGCATCAAGATGTGTCTGGTCGCACGTACACGTGTGGTGCTGCGGCCACTGGCGATCACCGGACTGGACAGCGTGTTCGACGTCTGTCCCGACATCGCCCACGCCCGGCTGCGCCTGAACGAGATTGCCGGCATCCTGCCGCGGCCACGCGCGGGGCACCGTGCACCTTCCCTGAAGTGAGCCCGGAAACCAGCATCATCAACAACGTCGTCTACCTGAACGGGCGCCACGCCACGTCCCCGGCCACGCTCGCCGACACCTTCCGAACGCTGGAGCGGCAGGCCGGCAGCATGGCCTGGATCGGCCTGTACCGCCCGGCCGAGGCACAACTGATGGACGCGGCAGACCAGCTCGGACTGCACGAACTGGCGGTGGAAGACGCCATCACAGCCCACCAGCGGCCGAAACTGGAACGCTACGGCGACACCCTGTTCGTGGTACTGCGCTCGGCCGACTACCGCGACGACACCGAGCGGGTCGAGTTCGGTGAGCTGCACCTGTTCGTGGGCCCCAATTTCGTGCTCACCGTGCGGCACAACGACACACCGGACCTGGCCGGCGTGCGGCGCCGGCTGGAGAACCAGCCCCACCTGCTGCGGCTGGGACCCGAGGCGGTGCTGTACGCCGTCCTGGACGCGGTGGTCGACGGCTACACACCCGTGGTGTTCGGCCTGCACAACGACATCGAAGAGATCGAGTCCGAGGTGTTCAGCCGCAACCCGAACGCCTCCAGGCGAATCTACGAGCTGTCCCGTGAGGTGATGGAGTTCCAACGCGCCACCCACCCGCTCCTCACGATCCTCGACAGCCTCTCGGCCGGGTTCACCAAGTACGGCATCGACGAGGAACTGCGCCGCCATCTGCGCGACGTGGCCGACCACGCCACCATCGTGGTCGAGCAGGCGGACAGCTTCCGCGGCATGCTCGCCGACGTCCTCGCCGTCAACACCACCCTGGTCACCCAGACGCAGAACGAGGAGATGCGACGTCTGGCGGCGGCCAGCAACGCGCAGAACGAGCAGATCAAGAGGATTTCGTCGTGGGCCGCGATCCTGTTCGCTCCCACGCTGATCGGCACGATCTACGGGATGAACTTCCGCCACATGCCCGAGCTGAGCTGGCTGTGGGGGTACCCGTTCGCGCTGCTGCTCATGGCGTTGGTCTGCACCGGCCTCTACCTGGTTTTCCGACGCCGCGGCTGGCTTTGAAGCGGTAGCTGACCACCCCTGGGGCGACAACTCCGTGTGGATCAGTCAGCGTGCGGTTTCTGATGCGCATCCTCCTCTGCCACAACAGATCCAGCGTCCGGCCCTTCGCCGCGGTGGTTCCAGACGTCGCGCAGGACGACCTGGACGACGCCGGCGACCGGGATGGCGAGCAGCGCGCCGAGTACTCCGGCGAGTTCGGTCGCCAGCAGCAAGGCGACGAGCACGGTCAACGGGTTGAGCTTGACCGTCCTGGAGAAGATCACCGGTTGCAGGAGGTGGTTCTCCAGCTGCTGGTAGACGATGAAGAAGATGATCACGGTGATGGCCGCGGGCAGCGAGTGGATGAGGGCGGCGATGCCGGCGACCACCGCGCCGAGGGTGGCGCCCACCAGTGGGATCAGGTCGGCGATCGCGACGAAGACCGCGATCAGTTCGGCGAACGGCACTCCGAGGATCTTCAGCACGATGTAGGTGAGCACGCCGCAGATGACGCTGATGAGCAGGTTGCCGGAGATGTAGCCGGTGATGGTCTTCGTGCACTCGCGGCCGACGCGGTGAACGCGCTGCGCGCGGTGCGGAGGGAACAGTGCGAGGGTCCCGTCGATCACTTTGGGGCCCTGCAGCACCGCGAGGTAGGACAGGACGAAGATGGAGATGGTCGCGACGATTCCGGTGACCGCGCTGCGCAGCAGGTTCAGCGCCGGGGTGCCGAGTCCGGTCGCGAACTGGCGGATGCGTTCCTCGTTGTCACGGGCCAACTCCAGCGCGTTGGTGCGCTCCAGCAAGGTCCCGACGGGGCCTCTGCCGCCACGTGCGTCCGCGATCATGTCCGGCAACCGTGTCGCCAGCTGCGTGCCCTGCTCCGCCAGCGGTACGGCGAAGAGGGTGAGCACACCGCCGACGACCAGGAAGACCGCGAAGAACACGACCAGCGTCGCCAGCGAACGGCGGCACCATCTGACGTGGCTCTGCAGCCAGTTCACCGCCGGGTAGAGCGCGACGGTGAAGACGACCGCGATGAGCATCCACACCAGAACTCGTTGGACGTGCATGACGAACACCACGGCCACGACCGTGGCCAGGGTCAACCCGATGGTCGCGAGGATGGTTCGCACTGGAACCCTGTAGGCGCGCCGACCCGGCATCGTAACGGCACTCCCGTCCCGGTCGTCTGATGACCGTTGTCGGGGAACGCCGAGAGCGGCGGCGGTTCGGTTCCGGCGCGCGAAGTGCTCCCGGCACCATCGAAGTTACGCCAACGGACTGTGTTGCGCCTTTTAGCGGTGTGGCCGCGGTTGGTCGGTCCTCGTCAGTTCGGCGACCTGAGGTGATCGTGCGATCACCTGATCCGCGATGTCCGCGAGCAACTGGTTGCTGTTGCGGGCGTAGTTCCGCATCAGGGAGAACGCGTCCGCGACATCGATCTGGAGGCGTTCGCTCAGAACGCCCTTCGCCTGCTCGATGACGATGCGGCTGTTGAGCGCGTTCTGCAGCTGCTCGGTGACCATCTCGCTGTGCCTGAGTGCACGAACCTGGAGGATGCTGATGGTCGCGACGTTGGCGAAGGACTGGGCCAGCTCGACCACGTCCGGCGGGATGGCCCTGGGCGACGTCCGGAACAGGTTCAGCGCGCCGATGACCTGATTCCGCAGTCGCATCGGCACCGCGTGGACGGCGGAGAACCCCTGCTCGCGTGCCATGGTCGCGAACCTGGGCCAGCGTTGCGGCTCCTGGTCCAGGTCGGGGCACGCCACCGGCTGCCCGGTGCGGAAGCAGTCCAGGCAGGGGCCCTCCTCGTCCTGCAGCTGGAACAGCTCCAGGAGCCGGGCCTGCTCGGTGGACGCGGCCACCAGGCTCAGTGCGCCCCGCTGGTCGGCCAGCAGGATCCCGACCGCGTCGACGTCCATCAACTCCACGCAGCGTTCGGTCAGGGTGTGCAGGAAGTCGATGGCGTCGAATCCCAGTACGAGTGTGTCCGCCAGCTCGACGAAGGTCCGAGCGATCCGCCGGTCCAACACCTGACTCACCTCTGTTTCTCATGGTTGGTATCCGGGGTGAACCTCAGTCTGCGCGCAACCACGTCCGCCGCCACCTCCGACAGGCGGATCCCGGTGAGGTACGCGTGCGCCCGCAACCGCAGGAACGCCTCACCGAGATCGGTGTCGAGTTGCACCGACACCATGCCGGTGGCCTGGTGCACCACGCCCCAGCGGCGCTCCGGCTCAGTGCCCCACAGATCGGCGCCGTCCAGCGTCGCCGGCGTCGCGGGCCTGCCGAGCAGCAGCGTCGTCGCGGTGTCCGCGAACAGCAGCGCGTCCGCGAGCTCGTCCGGTGACAGCGGGCCGACGACGTCCCGGCAGATCTCCAGCGCGCCCAGCGCGATCGCCCCGAGCGTCAAGGGGATCACGAACACCGCCGCCACCCCTGCCTCGACCGCGGCCGGGGCGAACACGGGCCAGCGACTCGCGCTCCACCTGTCCGCGAGGTCGGGTGCGAACACCGGTTGGTTCTGCCGCACAGCCTCCGACACCGGCCCTTCACCCACCGTTGCCTGCAGCTCGGCCATCTCCTCGCCGACGGGTCCGGCGACTTCGAGCGGTTGCGCGGTACCGACCAGGTAGACCGCGACGCCGGCCGCGTTCAGGCCGATCCGGCAGGCGAGGCAGACGTGGCGGGCGCCGACGGGCTCCTGGTCGGCTCTGGCGATTTCGTTGATCACCGTGAGGATGTCGAGGTGCCGATTCGTGCCCATCTCGGTCACTCCTCGTCATTGTGATCTCGTGCGGACGAACCCTAGCTCTTCTCACGCCCGCCTCCATCGCCCGGTTGCCGAACCACACGGGCGTGTCAGCGTTGTCCCGGTGGTGTGCCGGCGTAAGCGGCGATGCGCGCGGCGAGTTCGCGTGCGCCGGCGTGCGAGTAGTGGTGTTTCGCGTGTATGCCGAGCGGGCGGATGCGGTCACGGACGCGCGCCGAGGCCAGCTGTTCGGCGGATGCCAGCGCTCGGAATCCGATGGCAACGCCGTGATCGAGCTCCCGGTCGATCAGGTGGTTGATCGACAGCAGGATGAGGCTGAACGTGCGGCTGCGGGCCATGTCGTCGCCGTAGCCGTCGACCGCTTCGGTGAGCAGCGGAATCGCGTTCCGGGTGTGGTTCGGGTTCACGGTGAGGGCCAGGTCGGTGTGGATGGCGCCGGTCATGGCCGACAGATCGGTCTCGGTGAAGAACCTGGCCCAGGTGGGCACGTCGGTGTGGTCAGCGGCCTCGAAGTGGCTCCGGCCGCGGTCGAGCTCGGAGAGTGCCTGATCGGCGTCCCCTCTCCTGGCATGGGTCCACGCCGAGTTCGTCGACAGGATGCCGGCCGCGATCTCGTCGCCCGGCCCGGCCGCGGTGAGCAGGCCCAGTTCGAAGTACTCCAAAGCCTCGTCGAGGCGCTCGTGGTGCAGGCACACTCGTCCGAGCCGATAGCTGATGTTCGCGACCAGACCGTTGTGCCGGCCCCGTCCCGCGAGCACCAGCGCCTGGGCGAAGTGCACGCGGGCGCTGCCGGTTTGGCCGATGTCGAAGCACACCCAGCCGGCGAGGTTGTGCAGATCGCTCATCGCCACGTGCAATCGCCGTTGCACGTACTCGGCCGCTGACGCGTCGAGCATCAGCCGCCCGTCCCCTATCCGGGCGCGGACCGCGGCGAGACAGTCGCCTCCGCCTTGGCGGTAGTCCAGCATGCGCAGGGCGTGCGTGTCCGCCTCCAGTCGCTCCACGTCGGCCAAACCGATCGTGAGCGGTGCACGTTCTGCGCCGGGGAAGAAATCCGGGGTCGCCATGGCGGCACTCCTGACAGCCGGGACTGAGGAAGTGGTTGCCGCCGGGGTCCAGGGCGGTCACACGCTCCTGGTTCGGTGGCCGGTCGGCCACCGAACCAGGAGTGGATTGCTCGTTCGTCGACATGGACTCGACTACTGCCGAACATAGCCGAGCCCGTCCGCGGCCGCTGCCACCGAACGGGGCGGTGGCACGCGAGTGAAACGGCAAGGCGTTGCCAGCCACAGAAGTC
>Ga0070710_10000689_pt1 | contig 16062 bp, 15 predicted proteins | sample LARL52metaG_FD_65454 | JGI IMG/M metagenome (GOLD analysis project Ga0070710, IMG submission 65454) | Corn, switchgrass and miscanthus rhizosphere microbial communities from Kellogg Biological Station, Michigan, USA - LAR L5-2 metaG | ecosystem: Host-associated > Plants > Roots > Rhizosphere ... | reverse complement strand
TCGGTCACGCGCACCAGCTCCCGGCCGGCGAGGTCGGCCACCGCGCCCGCCGCGTCGGTGAGGCTGCGCAACGGGTGCGAGATCGAACGGCGCACGGCGATCGCGAGCCATACCACCAGCGCGAACAGGAGGGCGACGCCGATGCCCACCGCCCACGCGAGGGCGCCGGCGTGGCTCGCCCGTGCCGCGGCCTCGGCGGTGATCTCGTCGGAGACCTGGTCCTGCGCGGCCTTGCGCAGCTGGGCCTGCGCGCTCACAGCGGCCAGCGCGTCCGCCGCGAACGCCGGGCTCGGCTGGCCCGGCAGCCGAGCGGCGAGCTCGTCGACCCGGCGTCCCTCGGTGCCTTCCTCCACCGCGACGACGAGGGCCGCGTGGTCCGGGTCGGCCTGCTGCACGAACCGCTCGGTGAACGCGCGGGACTGCATCGCCGCGTCGTCGAGCAGCTCCTGCCCGGTCTGCCGCCTGGTCGCGGCGATGATCAGGCCGGTGTCGCGCAACGACTGCTGCTCGGTGGCGCGCAGCAGCGCTTCGAGCGCGGTCAGCTGTCTCGTGCCCTCCGCGTCACCGGTCCGCTGCGGCACCAGCCGCAGCGAGTCGATGATCCCGCTGACGGCGGCGTGGTAGGTCCGCGTGACGCTGTCGGAGGAGGCGCTGCCGCGCAGCGCGTTCTGGCGCAGCCCGGTCAGCGAACCCAGGCCCACCAACGCGTTCGCGAGCTCGTCGGACATCTCGGACCCGAGCGCGGTGCGCACGTTCTGCGCCGCGGCGTCCACCTGGCTCTGCTGGCGCTTGAGGTCCGCGCCGTCGTCGGAGGGCGACGCGAGGTGCGCGGCGGTGAGCACGCGTTCCCGTTGCAGCTCCCAGATCAGGTTGCCCAGCTCGCGTGCCTGGCGCGCGGCCTCGGCGGTGCCGGCGGAGGACCGCGCGTCCTCGGCCTGGTCGAGGAGGAACGGCACCGCCACGAGCACCGCCGCGACCAGTCCCGGCACGATGAGCAGGTTCAGCTTCCGGCCGATGGAGTGCCCGTGGAGCAGTCTTCGTCCCCGTCTCATCTGATCACCTCACGGCGGTGCGATGCGCGGACGAGATCCTCGACGGACGCGCGCAGCTCATGGAACACCGGTGTCCGCTTGGCGGTGAGGTCCCGGTCGTCCGCGAGCGGGATGCGGATCTCGGCGGCGACCCGGCCGGGGTCGCTCGCGAGCACGACGACCCTGGTACCCAGGAAGACCGCCTCCTCGACGTCGTGGGTGACCATGAGCACCGTGGTGCCGGTGTCGCGCCAGATCTGCCTGATCAACAGCTGCATGTCCTCCTTGGTCTGCACGTCGAGCGCGCCGAACGGTTCGTCGAGCAGCAGCACGTCCGGCTCGCACGCCAGCGCTCGCGCGATCGCGACGCGCTGCTGCTGGCCGCCGGAGAGCTGACGCGGCAGCGACCGCCGCACGGCCGCGAGACCGGTCTCCGCGAGGTACCAGTCGACCCTGCGGCGGCGTTCGGCGGTGTCCAGCGCGAGCAGTTCGAGTCCAAAAGCGACATTGCGCTCCACGGTGCGCCACGGGTAGAGCGATCCGGTCTGGAAGACCAGCCCGCGATCCGGTCCAGGGCCGGTGATCGGACGGCCCTCGACGGTGATCTCGCCGCTCGTCGGCGTCGTGAGGCCCGCGACCAGCGACAGCAGGGTGGACTTCCCGGAGCCGCTCGCGCCGACCACGCAGAGGAACTCGCGCGGTGACACGGTGAGGCGCACGCCGTCGAGCGCGCGTTTCCGCTGACCGCGCACCCGGTAGTCCTTGCAGACGTCGACCAGTTCCAGCGTCACGCGGCCCACCGCCCCACCAGGGCGCGCACCAGCCGCAGGGCGACGTCGATCATCACGCCGATGACGCCGATCACGACGAGCACCGCGAAGATCTTGTCCGTCTGCAGGAAGCGTTGCGCGCGAACGATCCGATAGCCGAGCCCGGCCGTGGAGTTGACGAGCTCCGCCACCACGACGAAGTTCCACGCCGCCGCGGCGTTGACCCGCACCGCGTCGATGACGCCCGGCACCGAGTGCGGCACCACCACCTTGCGCAGCACCTCACCGCGGCGTGCGCCGAGCGTGTACGAGACGTCGACGAGCGAGCGCGGCACACCGCGGACGACGTCGGCGGTCATCAGCGCGTTGAAGAAGACCGTGCCCAGGAACAGGATCGCGATCTTGGAGGGTTCGCCCAGCCCGAGCCAGATGATGAGCAACGGGATGAACGCGCTCGCGGGCAGGTACCGCAGCAGCCCGATCACCGGTTCGAACAGCGCCCGCCCCGCGTGGAACGCGCCCATCACGATCCCGAGCGGCACGGACACCAGCACCGCGAGGCCGAAGCCCTCCAGCACCCGCAGGGTGGTCGTGCCCACGTCGACCGCGAGCTCGCCCGACCGCGCCATCTCCCAGCCGGCGGCCAGCACGGCGCCCGGCGAGGGCAGGAAGGTGGCGGGCACGGCACCGCTCGCGCTGAGCACGACCCAGCAGGCGAACGGCACGACCAGCGATCCGGCGGCGAGCGCGGTCGCGGCCCGGCGGGAGATCGGCGTGCGGATGGTGAGCACCGTGCGGGACGGGCGGGTCCGGCGCGGCAGCGGTGGCCACGCGGTCCGCACCCCCGGCACGCGGTCGGCCAGCGCGGCCCTCATCGTTGCACCGCCTTGACGAACTTGTCGTCGAACAGCCCGTCCAGGGACGGTCGTTTCGGCGTGAGGCCGGTGCTCGTCATGAAGTCCGCGATCTGGCCGGCCTGGTGGTTGAGGTGCGTCGGCGTGACGCCCGGTGTGAACGCGTCGAGGTTCTGCCGCAACGTGAAGATGGTGGTGCCGGCGTCGTAGTTGCGGTAGTCGCCGGCGTTCACCCCGCCGCGCCTGGCCATGATCTCGACGGCCTGGTCGTGGTTCTGCTTGATCCAGTCGAGCGTGTCGAACCACGTGTTCACCAGTGCCTGCGCCGCCTCCGGGCGGTTCTTCGCGAACGCGCTGGAGACGACGAGGTGGTCGGGGATGGCGCCGGGGAACTCGGCGGAGGTCGCGACCGCGCGGCTGCCCGCGCGTTGCAGGGCGGTGGTGGTGAACGGCGCGAAGGCGCCGACCGCGTCGACCTTGCCCGCGACGAAGGCAGCTGCCGCCGCGTCGGTGGCGAGCGGCACCAGCTCGACGTCCTTCTGCGACAGACCGGCCTCGGTCAGCGCGAGCAGCAGCAGGTAGTGGTCGACCGTGCCCTGCTCGACGGCGACCTTCTTGCCCTTCAGGTCGGCGACACCCGAGATGCCCTCGCGGGCGATCACCTGGTCGTTGCCGGTGGAGTTGTCGTTGACCAGGATGACCGTCTGGTGCGCGCCACCGCTGACCGAGGCGAGGGTGTCGTTGAGCGTCTGGCTGTTGGCGTCGATGGCGCCGCTCGACAACGCGTTGAGGCTGTCGGTGTAGCTGTCGAAGTACTTCAGCTCGACGTCGACGCCGTTCCGGTGGAAGAACCCCTGGTCCTGCGCGACCTGCCACGGGAACCAGCCGGGCCACGCGCTGAACCCCAGCGTGATCTTGCCCGCGGCCGTCGGGGAGGAGGTGCAGGCCGTGCCGCACAGCAACAACAACACCAGTGCGACCAGAAAACGGTTGATGCGACGGGAGAACAAACCGAACTCCTGTGAGTTTCCGTTGTGGGGGAGGGGTTGACGACCCTCAGGCCGGAGGCGGGCACCTGCCCGGCTCTGATCGGCCGGTGCAGGTGTGAACGCCGCGTCGAGGCAGCTCGGGTTCGGCAACGGAGCGTTTGCCGCCGGTCTCGGTCATCGGGTGTGGACTCTTCCTTGTGCGCATTCTTTACATACCGAAATGCGGAGGTCCCCGGTGACTCCGTGTCTTTTGTCATGCACCCAGGCGAAAAGGTCCGTCAATCCCGGGTGCAATCGAGGTCGCCAAGCCTAACTGCGCGCGCAACCCCTTCCGGATGCGTCGAGAGGTGTCGGATGGAGCAACGACGACCGATATTCCACTCCCGCTAGGTGGAAGGAGTCGTCGTGGCCTGCGGTGTTGAGCCTCAAGTGGTCCGAACCAATCGTGTTCCGGTTCGCCGAACTACGATGTTTGGGTCCAATTGGGTGATTTCACTGAGCCATGCGAAGAATCGTTCTCAGGCAGTTGAACTATTTTCGCGTTCGCTCCTGAACCACTGGCGGACGGCCTGTTCGAAAGATTCCAGGTCGGGTGTGCGCTCGCCGGCCCAGGCGACGACGCCGTCGGGCCGGATCAGCACGGCCCCGGCCCCGAGGTCGTCGACGGCGGCACCGGCCACGTACCGCAGCTCGTGCTCCCAGGCCGCGGCCGGACCCGCCAGGCGCCGGTCGGCGCTGAAGTCGAGCACGACCCCGCGGCCGTCCTGCATCAGCTCGCCGAGGTGCGTGCCGTCCTCGAGACGCCAGCGCGGGGCGTTGCGGCCGACCAGCGGCTGCTCGCTGCCGAGGTCGTACCTGGTCGACAACCCGGTGATCCTCCCGATCACGTGGTTCGTCCCGGCACCGGTCGCGAGCAGCTCCCTGACCACCGCCTGGATCGCCTGGCCGTGCGGGTCCGGTCGCATGATCGCCACCTGGGCGCGGGTCCAGTCGAGCGCCAGGGCGCCGACCGGGCGGCGTTCCCGGTCGTAGGTGTCGAGGAGACCCTCCGGTGCGCTTCCCCGCACGGTCGCGGCGAGCTTCCAACCCAGGTTCACGGCGTCGCCGATACCGGTGTTGAGACCCTGGCCGCCCAGCGGGGACATGATGTGCGCCGCGTCGCCCGCGAGCAGGACGCGTCCCCGCCGGTAGGTCGTCGCCTGCTTCGCGCGGTCGGTGAAGCTGGAGGCGAGCCGGACGTCGGTCAGCGTCACGCCGATGCCGGACACGTGGCGCAGCACGGTCTGCAGGTGCTCGCGGGTCAGCTCCTGCGAGCGGTCGAACGCGCCGCCGTCGAAGTCCATCATCCCGATGTGCCCGGTGGCCGGCATCTGGAGGTACATGCCCGTCGGCGTGAGGTTGAACCCCGGCTTGAGCTGCTCGGGCTCCGCGACCGCGGCGAGCATGACGTAGCCGGTGAAGTCCGGTTCCGTGCCGGTGAAGCCGAAGCCCGCGAGCCTGCGCACCGCGCTGCGCCCGCCGTCGCAGCCCACGGCCCACCGCGCCGGGTACTCGTGCCGGCCGTCGCTGACGACCACGGTCTCCTCGTCCTGGGTGATGCCGGAAACCGTGACGCCGTACCGGATCTCGACGCCGAGCTTGACGGCCCGCTCGGACAGCACCTCCTCGACCGCGGCGAGGCTCGTCATCACGATCTCCGGCGTCGTGCTGGGCAGCCGGAACGGCAGCGCGTCGAGGTCGGCGTGGGCCGGATCGAGCACGATGCCGGCGAAGTGGCCCGCCCCGCGCGGCCTTCCCGGTCCTTCCGCGCCGAAATCGGCGTGCCCGCGGTCGAGCAGCGGGTCCAGCACTCCGCGCCGGTGGAACACGTCGACGGAGACGGTGGACAGGCCCCGCATGCCCAGAGGGGCGGCCCGCCACGGCGAACCGGAGTCGGGCTCCCGTTCGAGCACGAGGACGGAACAGCCCCTGAGGCCGAGCTCGCAGGCGAGCAGCAGGCCGACCGGGCCCGCGCCCGCGATCACCACGTCATGCATCTCGAAATCCCTTTCCGAAGCCGAATCTCGGCGACATGCCGAGATTGGTCCGGACCGCTGGCACGGCGCGCATCAGGCGCTGGCATCGTGCGCACAAGGGCTGACAGGACAATTAAGTGATGGCGGCGCAGAGCTTGCGCGTGAGTTCCTCCAACGCGCGCACGACGTCGTTGAGCGCCGCGATCTGCTCGGCGTACTGCCGGGCTACCCGATCCAGGTCGGCGGCGCCCGGCTGAGCGCCGGCGGATGCCGAGTTGTGGATCCGTTGATGTGCGCGATCGGCCATGGCGGATTCGTACAGTTGCGTCAGGTGGTTGCCGTCCGGCTGCAGGACCTGCACGTACGAAGACATGAGATCCGGCGGCGGAATTCGAATTCCTCGCTCGTAGTCCACCATTCCGCTGTGCGCGGTCAGGCCGAGCTGCCGGGCGAGCTTGCGCAGTGAGAGTCCGCGTTCGAGTCGCAGGCGGAGCAATTCCTGGCCGAGCAGTTTGTACGCGCCCCCCAATTTGTTTCTCCCTCTCCCGTTCGTCGCGCCTGATCCTGACAGCGGATCGTCGAACTACGCATCAGCCGAACGGGCTACGAGGTAGCAGGATCTCCTATGGGTACTGTTCAGCGGTCGTATCGAGTGTTCTCCGGCTGTTCTGAACTTGTTCTGTTGCCGCAGAACGCGGTCGGCGGCGTGTTAGGAATTTGGTGCGGCCGAAATTCCCGCCGCGCGAATTCTCAGGGAGGAAACCCCGTGAAGACGACGACCAAGATGAAGAAGATCACCGTCCGCCGGACCGGCGACGTGCGCCTGACCACGGCCACCTGCAAGTGCCCGTACAGCGTCGAGGCCTGATCGGTTGAGCCGGCCGGGGACCGCGCCGCCGTGCGCGGTCCCCGGCCACCAGGAGGCGTCAATGAGCGGCGACACGCCGGTGCTTTTCCACGACCTCAGCTTCGTCCCCGAAGGCGACGAGACGGTCGTCGGCCGCCTCGACACCGGGTCCTACGCGGTGCTGCCCGCCGACGGCGCCGCACTCCTGGGCAGGATGGCCGACGGCATGTCGCCGGAGCGCGCGGCCCAGTGGTACGAGACGGAGTTCGGCGAACCGATCGACATCGAGGACTTCCTGGAGACGTTGCGGGACCTGGGTTTCGTGCGGAACGGCGAGCCGGTCGCCGCAGCGCGTCCCGTCCGGTTCCAGCGGCTCGGCGCGGCGGCGTTCTCACCGGTGGCCTGGGTGGCCTACCTCGCGATCACGGTGGCGTGGCTGCTGCTCGGCGCCCGGCACGACGACCTGCTGCCCGACCCGAGCCAGTTCTTCTTCGTGCAGTCCGCGCTGGTGGTGCAGGTGGTGATCACCTTCGGCCAGCTGCCGCTGATCTTCCTGCACGAGGGCTTCCACACCCTGGCGGGACGACGGCTCGGCCTGCCCAGCAAGCTCGGCATGAGCAACCGGTTCATGTACGTGGTGTTCGAGACCCGGATGAACGGCCTGTTCAGCGTCCCGAGCGGCAAGCGGTACCTGCCGTTCCTGTCCGGCATGCTCGCCGACGTCGTCGTGCTCGGCCTGCTGGGGTTGCTCGCGCACGTGACGCGCGACGCGAGCGGCGCGCTGTCGCTGACCGGCAGGGTCGCCATCGCGCTGGGGTTCACCGTCGTGATGCGCCTGGTCTGGCAGTTCCAGCTCTACCTGCGCACCGACCTCTACTACGTGTTCGCCACCGCGTTGCACTGCCATGACCTGCACGACGCCAGCGTCACGTTGCTGCGCAACAGGATGTGGCGGGTGCTGGGCCGTCCGGAGCGCGTGGTGGACGAAGGGCAGTGGACCGAGCACGACCGCAAGGCCGGCCGCTGGTACGGGCCGTTCGTCGTGGTGGGCATCGCGGTGATGCTGGCGCTGGCGGTGTTCGGCTCGCTGCCGATCGTCGTGCAGTACGTGGAGATCGTCGGCCGCAACCTCTCCAGCGGACGGCTGGACCTCTACTTCTGGGACGCGGTGGTCTCCCTGGTGATCAACGTCGGCCAGCTCGCGCTGGTCGCCCATCTCGCCCGGCGCAAGCGCCGGATCGGAAGAGAAGTGAGTTGACATGCCTTCACCACAACGGCATCTGCGACTGCGCGGCGGCCGGCGCGCCGACCGTCAGCGGCACCTCGCGGCACTGCGGGACGGCGACGCCCACGTGATCACGGCGTTCTGCCACCACCGGCTGCACGGCCCGTACACGGGCGTGGACACGATCCTGCGCGAGGTGCTGCCGGACGCCCAGCGGCAGCGGCCCGAGCTGGTCGCCCGCCACCAGGTGGAGCTGCTGTACGGAATCCCGGAGCTGGCCGCCCTGATCGGGCCCGCACCCGCGACGCTGGCCTCGGCCGGCCCGTTCGCCCAGCGCACCCGGTTCTACGGCGCGCAGATGATCCGGTGCATGAGCCAGGGCGTGGTCACGTTCCTGATCGAGCTGGCCCGCAGCCGGTCCGCGGCCGGGGAAGCGCCGCTGTGCCTGGTGTTCGAGGACGTGCACGCCGCCGAGCCGACCACGAGCGAGTTCGTCGCGCTGCTCGCCCGGCGCTGCGACCCCGCCACCCTGCGGGTCGTCGTGTCCACCGCGGACGACGTCGCGCCAGAACTGGCCGAGGTGCTGGACCGGGTCGCCGACGACGAGTCCTGCGACGACGAGTCCTGCGACGCCGAGCCGGAGCAGGACGACCGCAGCCACGAGGAGCTGGTCGCCGCATACGTCCGGTCCGACGGAACCAGCGACAGCCAGGCGAAGATCGACGCCTACCGTGCCGCTGATCCCGTTGTGCTGCAACGGCTGCACGACGAACGTGCGGACGAGCTGGAACCCGGCGCCGACTGGGGGACGCTGATCGGCGCGGTCACCTACCACCGCGAACGCGGCGCGGACCCGCACGGCCGCGGCCGGGACGCGCTCGACCGGGCGTTCCAGTTCTGCGTGGAGACCGGGTTCTCCGCCGCCGTGGTGGACCTGGGCCTGCGCGGCCGAGCGGTGATCGACCCGGTGCGGGAACGGAAGCTGTTCCTGCGGTTCACCCAGCACGCGGCCTCCGCGCTGGTGGCGCTGGACCGGCTGCGGGAGTCTCTTGAGCTGTACCTGGACCTGCGCGCCCGGTACGCCGACGCCAAGGTGCACATGACGGCCAGCTACAGCATCGCCATGCTGCACACCAGGTTCTTCGTCCCGCGCGACCACGAGGCCGCGGTCGGCTGGCAGAACAACGCCTACACGCTGGCGTCGTTGCTGCCGGACCCCGACGAGCGACGCACGTACTCGGTGTTCCAGGCCAACGGGCTGGCGCTGGTCGAGATGCACCGCGGCAACCTGGCGCGGGCGCTGGAGCTCGTCGACGGCGGCATCGCCCGGCTCGACGAGGAGCTCGGCGACCAGGAGTGGGTGCTGCACCGCTCGCAGCTGTTCTACAACCGCGCGCGCCTGCACGCCGCGCTCGGCCGCGCCGACGAGGCCTACGCCGAGTTCACCGAGCTCATCGAGCTCGACCCGCTCTACACCGACTACCTGAGCGAGCGGGCCAAGATCTCCCGCAAACGCGGTGACCTCCAGGCCGCGCTCGCGGACTACGACCGCGCCGTGCAGATCGGCCCGCCGTTCCCCGAGCTGTACTACAACCGGGGTACCGCGCGGCTCGCGGTCGACGACGTCGACGGCGCGTTCGAGGACTTCGCCTACGTGCTGGAGATGGAACCCGGTGACGTCGACACCCGCCTCACCCGCGCGGAACTGCTGCTCGCCAGTGGTGACGTGACGGCGGCACACGCCGACGTCGTGGCGGGACTCCAGCTGGCCCCCGACGAGCCGCGGCTGCTCGCCATGCTCGGCACCATCGAGCTCGAACAGGACCAGCCGGAACAGGCGCTGCCGCACCTGGACGCCGCACTCGCCGGTGACCCGCGCTATCCCGCCGCGCTGGTCAACCGCGCGGTCGCGCACTTCCGGCTGGGCAACGCCGCGACCGCCGTCGACGACCTCACCGTGGCGCTGGACGTGGTGGGCGCCGACCCGGACGTCCTGCTCAACAGGGGCATGGCCTACCTCGCGTGCGCGAAGGCGGAGCTGGCGGTGCGGGACTTCGACGCGGCACTCGCACTGCCCGGCGCGGACGTCGACGAACTGCGGCACCAGCTCGAACTCTGCCGGTAGAGCGGGTTTTGCTCCTCGTCGTGCGGGAACGCGGCCGTGGAGACCGCAACCGGCGAGGGGAAGCGCTGTGAAGGCTGTCGTGTGGCACGGCATCGGTGACATCCGGATGGAGACGGTGCCCGACCCGAAGATCCTGGAACCGTCCGACGCGAGGCCGTGGGCGTGGTGGAGGAGGTGGGACCGGCGGTGCGCGGGTTCACGCCGGGAGACCGGGTGGTGGTGACCTCCACGGTCGGCTGCGGCACCTGCTCGTACTGCCGGGCCGGCTACTTCGCCCAGTGCGACACGGCCAACCCGAACGGCCCGGAGGCCGGCACCTGCTTCTTCGGCGGACCGGAGACGACGGGACCGGTCGACGGCCTGCAGGCCGAGTACGCCCGCGTCCCGTTCGCGATGACGACGCTGGTGCGCGTGCCCGACGCGGTGAGCGACGACCAGGCGATCCTGCTGTCGGACATCTTCCCGACGTCGTGGTTCGGCGCCCGGCTCGCCGAGGTGTCCGACGGCGACACCGTGCTCGTGCTGGGCGCCGGGGTGGTGGGGCAGTTCGCGATCGCCTCGGCCAAGCGCCAGGGCGCCGGGCGGGTGCTGGTGGTCGACGGCATCGCGTCGAGGCTGGACAAGGCCCGTGAGCAGAACGCGGAGACCGTCGACTTCAACGCCGAGGACCCGGTCGCCGTGGTGAAGGAGCTGACCGGTGGCATCGGCGCCGACCGGGTGATCGACGCGGTCGGCGTGGACGCGCAGCGCCCGGTGCGCGGACCGGCCGCCCAGCAGGCCGAGGAGCAGGCGGAGGAGTTCGAGCAGGAACGGTCGCAGGCCGCGCCGGACGCCGCGCCGCGGGACGAGCAGTGGGTGCCGGGCGACGCGCCCAGCCTGGCGCTGAGGTGGGCGGTGCAGGCCGCGGCGAAGGCGGGCACGACCGGGGTGATCGGCGTCTACCCGCCGGGGTTCTCGAGCTTCCCGATCGGCGAGGCGATGAACAAGAACCTCACCGTGAAGATGGGCAACTGCAACCACCGCCGTTACCTGCCCCGGTTGCTGGACCTCGTCGTCAGCGGCACCGTCGACCCCACGGCCTTCATCACGCGGCGGGTGGATCCGGTCGACGCGGTCGAGGCCTACGAGACGTTCGACCGGCGCGAGGACGGCTGGCTCAAGACCGTGCTGGACCCTCGGGTGCGGTAGCTGCTCCGTTTGCCGCCATGCGCACCGGGTACCCGGTTGCTTCCTCCATCTGCGGAGAACAGCGGGGCGGGGCATTGGACACGTGTGAGTCAGGTGAGAAGAAGCCGTCGGAAGCAGGTGACATGACGAGCCACGGTCTGCCCGACGTGTCGCCGCCCTTGGTGCAGATCAGGCGGTGGCTGCGGGCGAAGCTCGTGAGCTTCCCGGACGACCTCCTCGGCGACATCCTGCTCGTGTGCACGGAACTCGTCAGCAACGCCTACGACCACGCTCGCGGTCCACGCGACGTCCGGGTCGAGCTGGAGGCGGGCGGCCGGGTGGTCCGCGTGGAGGTCGACGACGGCAGCCCGCAGGCGCTGCCCGCACCGGGCAGGTCGTCGGCCGGGCCGTTCCGCGGGCGCGGCCTGACGCTGGTGGAGCGCATCGCGAGCCGGTGGGGTGTGCTGAACCGCGGTGACCACAAGACGGTCTGGGCCGAGTTCTCGTTCGACTCGCCGCACCCGGCCTGACGCGTTCCTCAGCCGGCCGTCCTGCCACGCCGAGCCGCGTGCAGGGCCTGCTCCACGTCCGGGTACAGCTCCAGCGCCTGGTCGAGCCCGGACGCCGTGATCGTGCGCAGCACCGCCCGATGCGCCGCCACGATCCGCAACGGGATCCGCGCCTCGCCGGCGCGGCGCTGGTGCTTCAGGAGCTCGTTGAGCCCGGCCGACCCGAAGAACGTGATCTCGGACAGGTCGACGACGACCGGGAACGGTGATGTCGCCATCGCGAGCGCGGTCCGCAGTTCGAGCCGCAACGCGGGCACGGTGTCCTGGTCCAGGTCACCGGCGGCGCGCACGACGATCGCGAGCCCGTGCACTTCGCGTTGCACGTGCAGTGGGAGGTGGAAGGTGTTCGCCATCGCTGAGCCCCTCACGACCGGACGTCGGAAGCAGAACACAGCTGCAGGCTCAACTGCTCATCCTGAACTTTAGCCGTTCAAACGACAACCGCAAGTTCAGCGCGTCTCACCACCCGGTTCACCACCCGACCGGCATCCGCTGGGCACCGCGCACCGGCATCTCGACCTTCCACACCACCTCCTCGGCGACGTGCGGGCCGGGCAGGTGTGCGTCGTACCGCTCACCTTTCGTTTGTAGCGGGGTGTTTCCGGGGAGAGCACCGCTGATCGGCGTCGTGCCTCGCTGCCGTTGTGCAGACCCGCTGCCCCGCCCATACGGTCAGTGCGGGAGGTCGAGATGCGAAGCCAGTACGAGTACCTCGCCGTGTTGGCGGTGTGCCTGCTCATCACGGTGCCGCTGGAGTGGCTGGGCAGCGGTGTCTACCGGCGCGCCGGAGAGCTGGTGCGCGCTGTCGCTCCCGTGATGGCCGTCCTCGTGGTGTGGGACGTCATCGCGATCGTGCGCGGGCACTGGAGTTTTCACCCCGAGGCCATCACAGGGGTGGCGATCGGTGGACTGCTGCCGGTGGAGGAAGTCCTGTTCTTCGTCGCCATCCCGATCTGTGCGGTGCTGACCTACGAGGCCGTGCGCGGACGTTCGGCGCGTTGGTCGCGCGATGGTTGAGGAGTACCTGGTCGCCGCGTGCGCGGCGGTGCTGCTCGTGGTCGTCCTGGAGCTGCGGGTGTTGCGCACCGGGCTGTTCCGGCGGCCCACGTACTGGGTCACGATGGCGATCGTGCTGGCGTTCCAGGTGCCGGTGGACGGGTGGCTGACCAAGCTCCGAGCGCCGGTCGTGGTGTACGCGGACTGGGCGATCAGCGGGGTGCGGGTGCCGTGGGACATCCCGGTCGAGGACTTCCTCTTCGGCTTCGCGATGGTCACCGCCGTGTTGTTGCTGTGGGAGCGGGGAAGGGCGGCACGTGAACAAGCTTGAGGTGCCCGGGAAGTTCGACCGGGCCGCTCGCGGCTACGACCTGCTCGTCGGGCTGAATCCGGGCTATCACGAGGCTTTGCGCCGTTCGGCCCGCGCGCTCGGGCTCCGGCCGGGCATGCGGGTGCTCGACCTCGGCTGTGGCACGGGCGCGTCGACCGCGGCTCTGGTGGCGGCCGCGCCGGGCGTGGAGATCGTCGCGGTGGACGCCTCGGAGGGCATGCTCGCGCGGGCGCGGGAGAAGCGCTGGCCCGGCACGGTGCGGTTCGTGCACAGCCGTGCCGAGGACGTCGACGAGGGTGAGTTCGACGCGGTGTTCGCCGCCTACCTGGTGCGCAACCTGCCCGAGCCGGATGGCGCGTTGCGGCGCGTGCGCGACCTGCTGAAACCTGGCGGACCGTTGGTGCTGCACGAGTATTCGGTGCGTGACTCGGTGGTGAGCACGGCACTGTGGACGGTCTTGTGCGGGTTCATCGTACCGGCGGGATGGCTGGTCACCGGCGACCGCTCGCTCTACACCTACCTGTGGCGCAGCGTGCTGGACTTCGACGGTGCCGGTGCGTTGCGCGACCGCTTGCGCCGCAACGGTTTCGTGGGCGTGCGCAGCGCGCCGGTGCCGGGCCTGCAGCTCGGGATGGTGCACACCTTCGTCGGCCGCAGGCCGGAACGGGAGCAGCGGTGAGGGATCGCAGGGCGGTGCGGGTTCCCGCGCCGCAGGGACGTGCGCAGTTCAGCGGTGATGCGCCGGTGGTGGCCGTGGTGGGTGGCGGGATCGCGGGCCTGTCCGCGGCGACGCTGCTGGCCGAACGCGGCGCGCGGGTCGTGCTGTGCGAACGGGAGAAGTACCTCGGCGGCCGGGTCGGAGGCTGGAGCACGCGGCTCGCGGACGGCAGCGAGGTCACGATGACCCGCGGCTTTCACGCGTTCTTCCGCCAGTACTACAACCTGAGGGCGCTGCTGCGGCGGGTCGACCCCACCGGCCGCGCGCTCGTCGGCCTGCCGGACTACCCGCTGCTGCACGCCTCCGGGCATCGGGACGGTTTCGCCGGGCTGCCGACTTCCGTGCCGTGGAACGCGCTCGCGTTCCTGCGCAACAGCCCGACGTTCCGGTGGCGCGACCTGCCGGGCGTCGACGCGCGGGCGGCGTTGTCGTTGCTGGACGTGTCGGTGCCGCGGGTCTACGAGGAGCTGGACCATCTCGACGCCGCCTCCTACCTGGAACGGCTGCGCTTTCCCCGCCCGGCGCACGCGCTCGCGTTCGAGGTGTTCTCGCGCAGCTTCTTCGCGCACCCCAGCCGGATGTCCGCCGCGGAGCTCGCGGTGATGTTCCACATCTACTTCCTCGGATCGAGCGAGGGACTGCTGTTCGACGTCGCTGCGGACCCGTTCCCGCACGGCCTGTGGGAACCGCTCGGCCGCCACCTCACCTCGCTGGGCGCCGCGGTGTGCACCGGCGTGGACGTCCGGTCCGTGCGACCGGGCGAGCAGAAGCGGTTCGCGGTGACCATCGGCGGCGGCACGATCGAGGCGGACGCCGTGGTGCTCGCCACCGACGTGTCCGGCCTGCGCGCGATCGCCGGCGCCTCACCCGCGCTCGGCGACGCGCGGTGGCGCGGGCAGATTGCCGAACTGCGCACGGCACCGCGGTTCCTGGTGTCGCGGTACTGGCTGGACCGGCCGGTGGGCCCGGACCGGCCGGGGTTCCTCGGCACCAGCGGGCACGACCTGCTCGACAACATCAGCGTGCTCAACCACTACGAGCACGAGGCACGGGCGTGGGCGGCGCGCACCGGCGGTGCGGTGGTGGAGCTGCACGGGTACGCGCTCCCGTCCGACGTGAGCGAGGCGGACGCCCGTGCCCGGCTGTGGGAGCAGCTCACCGAGGTGTACCCGGAGACCAAACCGGCCGTCGTGGTCGACGAACGGCACGAGCTGCGCGAGGACTGCCCGCTGTTCCCCGCGGGCGGCTACCGGGACCGGCCGGGCGTGCGGACCCCGGACGACTTCCTGGTCCTCGCCGGCGACCTGGTGCGCGTCGATCTCCCGGTCGCGCTGATGGAACGGGCCGCCACCACGGGGTTCGCGGCGGCCAACCACCTGCTGGGGCAGTGGGGTGTCGCGGGCACCGACCTGTGGACCGTGCCTCGGCAGGGCCGCGTGCCGTTGTTGCGCGGGGTGGCCCGCCGTTGGAGGACGTTGTGATCGTGGTGGTGGGAGCGGGCCTGGCGGGGCTGAGCGCCGCGCTGGAGCTGACCGCCGCCGGTGCCGAGGTCACCGTGCTGGAGGCGGCGGACGAGGTCGGCGGCCGGGTGCGGACGGACGTCGAGGACGGCGTGCGGTTCGACCGCGGCTTCCAGATCCTGTTGCCCGCCTACCCGGAACTGGAACGCCTCGACCTCGGGCCGTTCCCGTTGCGCCGCCTGAGGTCCGGTGTGTTCGTGCACGACGACGGCAGGCACGACCTGCTCGCCGATCCGCGCGGCGGGCGTTCGGCGTGGAACGGACTGTTGCTGCAGCACGTTCTGGGCACGCGCGACCTGACGGCGCTGGCCGGTTTTTCGGCACGCGACGCGTTCGGCCCGGTCCGGCCGTTGCTCACCGCACCCGACCGCCCGGTGCGCGACGAGCTGCGGAGCCTCGGCGTCACCGGGCGGGCGGTGGAGAAGGTGTTCCGGCCGTTCCTGTCCGGGGTGTTCCTGGAACGGGAGCTGACGACGTCGTCGCGGTTCTTCCACCTGGTGTGGCGCAGCTTCGCGCGCGGGGGAGCGGCGGTCCCGGCGCTCGGCATGGGTGAGCTGCCCAAGGCGATGGCAGCGCGGTTGCCCGACGGGACCGTGCACCTGGAGAGCGCCGTGCGGGCCGTGCACGACGACGGGGCCGATCTGGAGGAAGGCGGACGGGTGGGCGCCGACGCGGTCGTGGTGGCGACGGACGGCACGACGGCGGCGCGGTTGCTGCCCGGCCTGCCCGAGCCGCGGTGGAACGGCGTGACCACCTGGTACTTCCGGCCGCCCCGAGCCCCGCTGCGCGACGGGTGCCTGGTCGTCGACGCGAACGGCGGCCCGGTCGCGAACACCGCGGTGATGTCGGAGGTCTCCCGCCCGTACTCGCCGCGCGCCCCGCTGGTGCAGGCCACCGTGCTGGGG
>Ga0070710_10000687_pt1 | contig 16064 bp, 20 predicted proteins | sample LARL52metaG_FD_65454 | JGI IMG/M metagenome (GOLD analysis project Ga0070710, IMG submission 65454) | Corn, switchgrass and miscanthus rhizosphere microbial communities from Kellogg Biological Station, Michigan, USA - LAR L5-2 metaG | ecosystem: Host-associated > Plants > Roots > Rhizosphere ... | reverse complement strand
GAGCGCGGCCTCTACACGACGACGCCGAACCCGCGCGTCGGCTGCGTGATCGTGAAGAATGGGAACGTGATCGGCGAAGGGTGGCACGCGGTCGCCGGCGAAGCGCATGCGGAAGTGGCGGCCCTCGCCGATGCGCGCGCGCGCGGACACGACCCGCACGGCGCGACGCTTTACGTGACGCTCGAGCCCTGCGCGCGCCAGGGACGAACGCCGGCGTGCGCAGATGCCGTTATCGACGCCGGGATCGCACGTGTCATTGCCGCGATGCGCGACCCGAACCCTGCACAAGGTGGCGGCGCCGAGCGCCTGCAGCGCGCAGGCGTGCGCATCGACATGGGCTTGCTCGACGCCGAAGCATCCGCGCAGAACGTGGGGTTCGTGTCGCGAATGACGCGCGGTCGTCCGTGGGTGCGCACCAAGCTTGCCGCAAGCCTCGATGGAAGAACGGCACTGGCGAACGGCGAGAGCCGGTGGATCACCGGCGCGCGCGCGCGCGCCGATGGACACGCGTGGCGGGCGCGCGCCTGCGCCGTCATGACGGGTGTCGGAACGGTGCTGCACGACGATCCGCAGCTCACCGTGCGCGATGTGGCGACGACGCGGCAGCCGTTGCGCGTGGTCATCGATCGGCATGCCGATACGCCGGCGAACGCCCGCGTGCTGGCCGACGCCAATGCGCTGGTCGTCACGGCGGGCAGCCGCAACGCGCAATGGCCGGCGACGCTCGAATGGCTCGCGCTGGCCGACGACAAGGGGCGCGTCGATCTCGAGGCACTGCTTCGCACGCTGGCCGGACGAGGCATCAACGAGCTGCATGTCGAAGCGGGCGCCAAGCTGAATGGCGCGCTGCTGCGGGCGGGATTGATCGACGAGCTGCTGATCTACTTCGCAGGCGCGCTGATCGGCGATCCCGCGCGCGGAATGTTCGAATTCACGACCCCGCTCGCGTCGCTCGGGCAACGGATCAATCTGGAATGGTCGTCGATCGAGCGACTCGACGGCGACCTTCGCATCGTGGCGCGCGTGAAACGCTGATGTTCACGGGCATCGTCGAGGCGGTCGGTCGCGTCATCGCGCAGACGCGCAGCGGTGACGGCGTGCGCGTTCGCATCGACGCGGGCGCGCTCGATCTGCGCGATGTCGCAGTCGGCGATAGCGTTGCGGTGGCCGGCTGCTGCCTGACGGTGGTGCATGCGGAACCGCCCGCGCTCGAATTCGACGTGTCCGATGAATCGCTGCGCTGCATGGTCGGCTTCGATGTCGATGCGGAAGTCAATCTCGAAAAGGCGCTGCGGCTCTCGGATCGGCTGGGCGGCCACCTCGTGAGCGGTCATGTCGACGCCGTGGCCACGATAGTCGCGAGTGAGGCGAGGGCGAGCGGCCCGCAAGCGAACCGGCATCTGGAAATCGACGTGCCGGCCGCGCTTGCCCGCTACATCGCGCCGAAGGGTTCGGTCGCCATCGACGGCGTGAGCCTCACGACAAACGCGATTGCCGGCAGCCGATTTACCGTCAATGTGATCCCGCATACACTGGCCGTGACGACGCTGCGCAACCTTCACGCGGGCGCCAGGGTCAATCTCGAAGTCGACCCGATCGCGCGGTACGTGGAGCGGCTGCGCGGTGCGGAATGAGCTTCAACGGGCCGCGCGGCCAATCCGTCGCGGACCATGCAATCGATGTGGCGATCGCCGGCGCGATCGCCCGGAAGGAGGAATGACGATGGACCTGACGACACTCGAGCGGCTTCCACTGTGGATCGGCGGCCGCGCTTTTTCGCCTTCGACCACGCGGTATGGTGAAGTGACGAACCCCGCCACCGGCGAAGTGATCCGGCACGTGCCGTTCGCGAACGCCGCGGACGTGGACGCCGCGGTGCAATCGGCGGCGGCCGCGTTTGCGCCATGGTCGGCGTTGCCGTCCCTGCGGCGCGCGCGCGTGCTGATGAAGTTTCGCGACCTGCTCGACCGGTACCGCAAGGATCTCGCGCGGATCGTGACGCAGGAGCACGGCAAGACGCTGGCCGATGCGGAAGGCTCGGTGATGCGCGGCATGGAAGTGGTCGAGTTCGCGACCGGCATCCCGCATCTTTTGAAAGGCGAGCACAGCGAAAGTGTCGGCACCGACGTCGATAGCTGGTCGATCCGCGTGCCGGTCGGCGTTTGTGCGGGCATCACGCCGTTCAATTTCCCGGCGATGGTTCCGATGTGGATGTTTCCGATCGCGATCGGCTGCGGCAATACGTTCGTGCTGAAGCCCTCCGAGCGCGATCCGACGCTGTCGCTGCGGCTGGCGGAGTTGCTGCAGGAGGCCGGACTGCCCGACGGCGTGTTCAACGTGGTGCACGGCGACAAGGAGGCCGTCGACGCACTGCTCGCGCATCCCGGCGTGCGCGCCGTATCGTTCGTCGGCTCGACGCCGATCGCGAAATACATCTACGAGACCGGCGCGCGGCATGGCAAGCGCGTTCAGGCGCTCGGCGGCGCGAAGAACCACGCGGTGATCATGCCGGATGCCGATGTCGACTACGCGACGGAAGCGATCATCGGTGCGGGGTATGGATCGGCCGGCGAGCGCTGCATGGCGATATCGGCGGTGGTTGCCGTCGGTGATGTCGCGGATACGCTCGTTGCCAGGCTCGCCGCGCGCGCTCGCCGCGTGACAACGGGCCCGGGCGATGCGCCGGACATCGAAATGGGCCCGGTCATTACCTGCGCGGCGCGCGATCGCATTACCGGCCTCATCGACCGTGGTGTCGACGAAGGCGCGTCGCTGGTCGTCGATGGCCGCAAGCCGACCGTCGACGGCCACGCGGACGGCTTCTTTGTCGGTCCGACGCTGTTCGATGGCGTGAAGCCCGACATGACGGTGTACCGCGAAGAGATTTTCGGTCCCGTGCTGACGGTTCTGCGCGTCGACTCCTTGACGGAAGCCATCGCGATGGTCAACGCCAACCCGTTCGCCAACGGCGCCGCGATTTTCACGCGATCGGGGCATGCCGCGCGGCGATTCGAGCAGGATGCCGAGGTTGGCATGGTGGGCATCAATGTGCCGATACCCGTGCCGATGTCGTTCTACTCGTTTGGCGGATGGCGCAATTCGTTGTTCGGCGATTTGCACGTGCACGGCGTGGACGGCGTTCGCTTCTATACGCGGCTCAAGGCGGTGACATCCCGCTGGCCGGACGATGGCAGCGCCGCACCCGGGTTCCATATGCCGGTGATGGGATAGCACGCCCGGCATCGCGGCGTGCCGGCATCGGGTGATGAAGCGGAGTGCGCCGCGGTGCGCTATTCGTCGAGCACGCGCCATGACAGTCGAGGATTGGCGTGCATATCGGACACGATGCTCTGCACGAACGTGGCGGCGGCCGCCGGGCCGTCGACTCGGACCGTGATTCGATAGTACGGCGTACGCGCCGGCTCGCCCGGTGGCGGTGTTCCGGAAGCTGCCGCAACACTCGGCGGAGACAGCATGCAGTTCGCGACCGAGGCGTCACCTGGGGCAAGGCACAGGCGCTCGACGACATGGCGCGCCAGGTGACCGTCGCCGGCGTCGAGGATCGGTAACGCGGTCGGATAGTCGGCGATCGAGCGCAGCACGCTCGGGACGCCGCGCGCATCTTCGCCGGCGTGCCGCGAAGCGAAGTAGTTGCGCGAAAGATCGTCGCTCGCCGGAGCGATCGCAGCGTCTGCGAACAGCGCGGCGACATCGCGTTCAAGGGCCGCCGATGCGGCGAGCACCGCGCGCTGCCGCGCATCGAGGTTGCTGCCGATCGCAACCCCGGTGGCCACCGCGCGAACGAGCGACATGCCGACGAAGGCCAGCGCGACGGCCGCCACCATCGCGACCAGCAGGATGATGCCACGTTGCGTATCGCTCATGTCCCGCGATTCCAGATCACGTTGCGCAGCGGCACAACGGTTTCGAATGCGCGATATGAGTAGCCGCCGCTCGCCGATCCGGCGATCGTTCCTTCGAGGCGGCCCGGACAGGCCGACTTGTCGTCGAGCTCGCAATCGAAGAGCACCCAGTGGTAGGCGCGGGTCAGCGCGCGATCGATGCGGTCGGCGCGTACGATGACGCCAATGCGAACGGCTTTGATGCGCTCGAGTGTTGCGCGCGGCGCCGCGAGCAGCACGGCAGGAGTCCAGCTACCCGATGAGCCGGCACTCGCCCAGGTGTCGAGCATGCCGTCACCGTCGCTGTCGATGCCGTACTGGAATTTCACGTTGATGACGTTCGAGGTGAGCGGAACGGGTGCGTCGGCGTTGGCAAGATCGGTGCTGCGCAGCACGTCGGCCGAGACGTCGTAGCGCAGGACCGAGGCGCGCGCGGCGGGCCCGAGATTGAGCAGCACGCTCGTCACCGGCATGTCGACCGTTATCGCCGAATGTGCGAGATCGACCACGCCGGCTGTGGCCGCGCCGACGGCGGTGAGCTGCGCCATCGCGCACGCGCCCGTGCGGCTGATTGCGACAACGCGATCGCCGACCGCGAAAACCCCGTCGACGCTTTCGACATGAAAGCTCGCACCCGCCGCGGCCGGAGCCGCGAATGCGGCCGGCGTCGCGATGATCGGCGCCGTCGCCTGCCGCAGGACGAGGCTGTCGGAGCGATCGGCGGCGCCGCCGTCCGTGATCAGCACGTCGAGCGGACGCAACGTGGTGGCGATATTGGCGGTTGCGGGACAGGTATCGAGCCATTGCGCAGCGGCCGCCGTTCCGGCGCCCGCGTTGCCGATCTGCGAGGTCATCGCGTACAGCGCGAACGCGCCGCTGCTTTGCGCGTCCGCAACCGACGCGGCATCGCGCCGCACCTTGTCGACGGCGACGAATGCCTGATGGACGATGACCATCGCCAGCAGTCCAACGACAAGGCCGACGAGCACATCGAGCAGCGTGGCGCCGCGCCCGATGACGTCGACGTGGATCGATCGCGGCATGATTCAATGGCTCGGCAGCACGCCGGCGACGGAGGCATGATGCGCGTTCGCTTCAGCGGGCAATTGCCAGTAGACCGTGACGGACACCCGACGACTGGCACTCGTGAAATCGTCGATCGTTACGCGTGGGGCATTGGACGCCGCACTCACGCCGGGCAAGCGCATCGCCGCCGCGAGCAGCGCCCGATAGCCGGGGCCGTCCGCTGCGCCATCGTAGCGCGCCGCAAGCGCGGCCGGGTCTTCCGCCCACATCCGCGAGAGCGCGCCCGCGGCTACGTCGAACGCTTCACCCCGCCAATGCGCGCTGCCGCTGTCTCGCAATGCATGGGTGAGCAGACCGAGCAGGCCGAGCATGGCCAACGAAAAGACGACGAGCGCAAGCAATGCTTCGAGCAGGAACACGCCGCCCGCTTTCGGCCTTGCGTCACTCATACGCACAGGCCGTCGGCGCGGATCGTCCAGCAATCGGCCGTGACCGACCAGCCGAACGGCAATGACACCGTCGATCGGGCACCGGTGTGGTCGATCGCATAGACGAACGCATCCATCCCCTTGCCGGAGAGTCCGGTGGCCTTGTAGCGGAACGTGGTCGCCGTTGCATCGCAGGCGAGCGCGAATGCATCGGCGGCTTGCGAAGGCGGCGGCGCCACGCCGCAAAGGCCGGCATCATCGATATATGTGCGCTGATCGAGGTAGTACTCCTCCATCCGCGCACGCGCGTCGGACAGGCGTGCGACGGCTTCGAGGATGCGGCTGCGCTTGACATAGCCGGCGTATGACGGCAACGCAATCGACGCCAGCGTAGCGACGATCGTGACGACTACCATCGTCTCGAGCAGCGTGAAGCCGCCGCGACGAGCGCCGATCGTATGTCCGCCCGCGCTCATGGACACGCGTCCGGCGACGTTTCGATCCGGGCGCGGCCGCTGTTCGCGAGAATCACCTTGCGCGCCCGGTGGCCCGGGCGGCATACGGTGAACGTGCCCATCTGCAACGCGCCGTCGAAGCGTCGCGCGTGTCCTGAGCTCGTGTACGAAACGTAATCGGCGACCGGCCGATTGCCGCGGATCGTGATGCCTGGCGCCGCGGCGCGCTCGCGGGCAATCGTCGATGCGCCGCCGCGATCGGCGTCGGCGATGATCGCCCATCCGCCCTCCCATGCCAGCGCGCCGCCGCCGGCGCAGGCGGCGGCGCCCGGACAGACATCGACGCGCGCGCCGCGCTTGACCGCCTCGCTTCGCGCGAGATCGAGCGCATGCAGCAGCGCATCGGCGCGATCCTGCAGCGCCTGCTCGGTCATCCACGCGCCCAGCCCGGGAACGCCCAGCGCGAGAACGACGCCGGCGATCGCAAGCGCCACCATCAACTCGAGGAGCGTGAAGCCGTGCCGTCGGGGTGCGGATCGCATGCGAGGCATTCTGCGAAGGGCGCCCGGGCGGGGATATCGGCAAGACGGTCTAGGTCATCGGCGCTATTGCCACTTGACATCGACTATTGGAGGGCTACCCTGTTCGCATTGGGGAGCCCCGCGCAGGGGCGCTGCGGCAACGCCCTTCAATCGCTGACGGGGAGGTCATCGATGGATGCGCATTCTGAAACGCGGCGCGCCGATGCCGAATCGCGCGTCTCGGACGCCGACGGTCTTTCCATGCGCCTGTGGCTGCGGCTGCTGGCCTGCACGACGATGATCGAGCGCCACGTGCGCGAGCGATTGCGCATGCGCTTCGATCTCACCCTGCCGCGCTTCGACCTGATGGCGCAGCTCGCCCGCGCGCCGAAGGGCTTGCGAATGAGCGACCTGTCGCAGCGGCTGATGGTTACCGGTGGAAACATCACGGGACTGACCGACCAACTGGTCGCCGAGCGCCTCGTCGTGCGCCGCGAGTCGCCGGACGACCGGCGCGTCTGCACGGTGCGCCTGACGGCGCGGGGCAGACAACGATTCGCGTCGATGGCGGCGGAGCACGAGCGGTGGATCGTCGATCTGATGGACGCGGTCCCGGACGACGAGCGGGGGAGGCTTTACGATCTTCTCGGCGAGCTCAAGGCTCGCGTTGGGCACGCGCTGGAGGCGCGCGGGGTGCCCGTTCGCTGACCGCCCTGCGTTGGACGGCTCGAAGCGGACGCGCGATAATTCCCTTCGCCGCGCAGCTCATCCGGATCACGCGCCTGTTACTGCGCTTTACCCGCATTCCGGCGCCCGCGCCGCACGCTTTTCCGCAGCATCTCCCATGAACGCCCCCGACCCCACCGCAGCGCGCAAGCCCGCTTTCCAGTGGGACGATCCGCTTCTGCTCGACGAGCAGCTCACCGCAGAGGAGCGGATGGTCCGCGATGCGGCGCGCGCCTATGCGCAGGACAAGCTGATGCCGCGCGTGCGCGACGCATTCCGCAACGAGACGAGCGAGCCGGCGATCTTCGCGGAGATGGGCGCGCTCGGACTGCTCGGGTCGACGCTGCCGCCGGAGTACGGCGGCGCCGGCCTCAATTACGTCTGCTACGGCCTCGTCGCGCGCGAGATCGAGCGCGTCGATTCGGGCTACCGCTCGATGATGAGCGTACAAAGCTCGCTCGTCATGTTCCCGATCCATGCGTACGGCAGCAACGCGCAGCGCACGAAATACCTGCCTGCGCTGGCGCGCGGCGAGCGGATCGGCTGCTTCGGGTTGACCGAACCGGATCACGGATCCGACCCCGGGTCGATGGAAAGCCGCGCGCTCCGCGTCGACGGCGGATTCCGACTGAACGGCGCGAAGACGTGGATTTCGAATTCGCCCATCGCCGACGTGTTCGTCGTGTGGGCGAAGCTCGACGGAGTTGTTCGCGGGTTCATTCTCGAAAAGGGCATGCGGGGCCTTTCGGCGCCGAAGATCGAAGGCAAGTTTTCGCTGCGCACGTCGATCACCGGCGAGATCGTCATGGATGACGTCTTCGTGCCCGCCGAGAACATGCTGCCCAACGTGCAGGGCCTGAAAGGACCGATGGGTTGCCTCGACAGCGCGCGCTACGGTATCGCCTGGGGCGCGCTCGGCGCGGCGGAATTCTGCTGGCAGGCGGCGCGCCAGTACGTGATGGACCGCAAGCAGTTCGGCCGCCCGCTCGCCGCGAATCAGCTCGTGCAGAAGAAGCTCGCGGACATGCAGACGGAGATCGCGCTCGGCCTTCAGGGTTGCCTGCGTCTCGGACGGCTGAAGGACGAACATCGCGCCGCGCCCGAAATCACGTCGATCATGAAGCGCAACAGTTGCGGCAAGGCGCTCGATATCGCGCGCGTCGCGAGGGACATGCACGGCGGGAACGGCATCGTCGACGAGTTCCACGTGATCCGGCACGTGCTGAACCTCGAAACCGTGAACACCTACGAGGGCACGCACGACATCCACGCGCTGATCCTCGGCCGCGCGCAAACCGGCATCTCCGCTTTCTGACGACGAACCGTTCGCGGTCATGCGACTTTACGATTACTTCCGGTCGTCCGCAGCGTATCGCGTCCGCATCGCGCTGAACCTCAAGGGCATCACGCCGGACGCGCGCACGCATGTCCACCTGAGAAAGGGAAGCCAGCGCGCGCAGGATTACCTGGCATTCAATCCGCAGGGACTCGTTCCGGCGATGGTGCTCGATGACGGCCGGGCGCTTACGCAGTCGCTGGCCATCATCGAGTACCTGGAGGAGACGCATCCCGAACCGCCGTTGCTGCCGCGCGATCCCGCGGACCGCGCCCGCGTGCGCGCGATTGCGTTGCAGATCGCCTGCGACATTCATCCGCTCGATAACCTGCGCGTGCTGAATTACCTGATCGGCACGATGGGCGCATCGAGGGAACAGAAGGACGACTGGTATCGTCACTGGATCGACGTCGGCTTCGACGCGTTGGAGAAGATGCTTGCGCGCGATCGCGCGACCGGTCGCTTCTGTCACGGCGATGCGCCGACGCTCGCCGACATCTGCGTCGTGCCGCAGCTCGCGAACGCCCGCCGCTTCGACATCGACCTGTCGCCGTACCCCACGCTCGTCCGCATCGAATCGGCGTGCAACGCACTGCCCGCATTCGCCGACGCGGCGCCCGCGCGCCAGCCTGACGCCGAATGACTGACCGGCGGTTCCGTTCGTTCGTCGGCCAATGCCCGACAAGATGACGAGGAGTGACTCGCATGCAATACGCCGTGCCCGCCTGGGATTTGCCGACCGTTCCGGCCGTCGGCGGCAATCAGCGCTTTCCGGTCCGTCACATCTATTGCGTCGGGCGCAACTACGCCGAGCACGCGAAGGAAATGGGCGGAGACGCGACGAAGGAGCCGCCATTCTTCTTCACGAAACCGGCCGATGCCGTCGTGCCGGTGGTCCCGCCCGCCGTGGGCCGCGTCGCGTACCCGATGGCGACGCGCAATCTGCACTACGAGCTCGAGCTCGTCGTGGCGATCGGCAAGAGCGGGGCAAACGTCGCAGCCGGCGATGCGCAAGGGCTGATCTTCGGCTATGCGGTCGGCCTCGACATGACGCGCCGCGACTTGCAGAACGACATGCGCGAGAAAAAACGGCCATGGGACATCGGCAAGTCGTTCGCGCAGGCCGCGCCGATTGCGCCGATCCATCCGGTCGCGCAAACCGGACCGCTGACGCGCGGGGAAATCACGCTCCTGGTCAACGGCGCGCGGCGCCAGCACGGCGACCTTTCCGACATGGTATGGGACGTTGCGCACATGATCGAATTCCTGTCGCGCTTGTACCGGCTCGAGCCGGGTGACCTCATCTTCACCGGCACGCCGTCCGGCGTGGGTCCGGTTGTCGTCGGCGATCGCCTCGAGGGCCGCATTGACGGCCTGACGCCGCTCGCCATCGACATCGTCGCGGGAGTGGATTGATCATGGTCTCCGGTGCGACGTTGACCCCCGAGGCGATCGAGCGCGGCTACAACAATCGCGCGGCGGTTCCCGAGCATCAGCAGTGGTTCGATCAATTTCTCGCGCGTTCCGAAAGTGCGAAGGAAGCGCTGCGGCCATCGATCGATATCCGCTATGGCTCCGGCCCGAAGGAGACGCTGGATCTGTATCTGCCGGCGACACCGGCGCGCGGAACGTTGATGTTCATCCACGGCGGCTGGTGGCGCAGCCTCGACAAGTCGGACCACGGTTTCGTCGCGCCGGCGTTCGTCGCGGCCGGCTTTGCCGTCGCGGTGGTCAATTACGACCTGTGTCCCGGCGTCCCGATCGCGACGATCGTCGAGCAATGCCGCCACGCGGTCCTGTGGGTCATGCGCGATGGACCGTCGCGCGGCGCGCCGACCCCGCTCGTGATCGGCGGTCACTCGGCGGGCGGTCACCTGACGGCGATGATGTACACGACCAACTGGCGGGGACGCGGCCTCTCGCAAACGCCGTTCGCCGGCGGTTTTTCGCTGTCCGGCGTTCACGACCTCGGGCCGCTGGTGCAGTTCTCGCACAACGTCGATTTTCGCCTCGACGATGCCGAAGCTCGTCGCCTGTCCCCGATCGATCGCGCGCCGTTGACCGATGCGCCGCTGTTGCTGGCGGTCGGCGCCGACGAGACGTCCGAATTCCTGCGCCAGACGGATCTGCTGTGGGACGCATGGCCGCAGAACCATCCTGCCGGCGTCACGGCGCCGCTGCGGATTGCCAACCGCCACCACTACAGCGTCGTGCTCGATTACACCGATCCCGCAAGCGCGCTCACGCAGGCGACGCTTGCGCTGTTTCCGCGCTGAAGTCCCTCCACGCGGCGGCGCGCGGTGAAACGCCGAAGCGTTCCGCCGCTACGGTAAAATGCGACGCATGTTGCATCCCGCTGCCGATTGACACCATGCCGATCGCTCCGATCGTCGAAATCGTCGCCGAAATCAAGGCCGGGCGGATGGTCATCCTCGTCGATGAGGAAGACCGCGAGAACGAAGGCGATCTGGTGCTCGCGGCCGATCACGTCACCCCCGAGGCGATCAATTTCATGGCGCGCTTCGGCCGCGGCCTCGTCTGCATGCCCATCACCGAGGATCGCGCGCGTCAGTTGAATCTCGCCCCGATGACGCCGGTGAACCGCTCGGTGCACGGCACGAACTTCACCGTGTCGATCGAGGCCGCACATGGGGTTACCACCGGGATTTCCGCGGCCGACCGCGCGCGCACGATTCGCGTCGCCGCCGCGCCCCACGCAACGCCCGACGACATCGTGGAGCCCGGACACGTGTTTCCGTTGATCGCGCAGCCCGGCGGCGTGCTCGCGCGCGCCGGTCATACGGAGGCGTGTTGCGATCTCGCGCGGCTTGCCGGAGGATCGTCGTCGGCCGTGCTGTGCGAGATCATGAAGGACGACGGCACGATGGCGCGCTTGCCCGATCTCGAGATCTTCGCGCGCGAGCATGGCCTTAAGATCGGCGCGATCACGGATCTCATCCATCACCGCAGCCGCACCGAGCGGCTGATCGAGCGCGTGGCCGAACGACCGCTGATGACGCCCGCCGGCGCATTCCGCCTCGTCGTCTACCGCGACAAGCTCTCCGATGCGACGCACCTCGCGCTGACGCGCGGGCCGATCTCGCCCGACGTCGAAACGCTGGTGCGCGTTCACGAGCCGCTGTCGATCATCGACCTGCTCGACACCGAAAGCGAGTCGCACGCATGGAGCATCCTGGAAGCGGAGCGGGCGATCGCCGCCGCCGGGCGTGGCGTCATCGTCCTGCTGCATCGCGCGGAAAGCGCGCAGGAACTGCGCCGGCGCGCGATCGCGGGGGAGGCGCCTGCCGGGACGAAAATGGATCTGCGCAACTATGGCATCGGCGCGCAGATCCTGCGCGATCTGCACGTCGGCAAGATGCGGCTCCTCGCGCGGCAGCGCAAAATGCCGAGCATGGCGGGTTTCGATCTCGAAGTGACCGGTTACGAGGAAGCGCCGAACGCGCGTCACGCGCAGTAGCCCTTGCGCGGCGCTGCCACGCTCAACGGCTCGCTCACCACCGATAACCGCCGTTTGATGACCGCCATGCCGATCACCCGCATCGAACCCGGCGCTCGCGGCGATACGCGCCGTGTCGCGATCGTGCAGTCGCGATTCAATCCGCCGATCGGCAAGGGCTTGCTCGCGGGGGCGCTTCGGGCGCTCGGCGGGGCCGGGGTCGCCGACGATCGCATCACGCTCGTGACCGTTCCGGGCGCGCTTGAAATCCCGATCGCGCTGCAGCGGCTCGCGCAAACGGGCAAGTACGACGCGCTCGTCGCACTGGGCGCCGTGATTCGCGGGGACACGTACCACTTCGACATCGTCGCCAACGAATCGGCGGCCGGTGTTTCGAGCGTCGCGCTCGAATTCGGCGTGCCGATCGGCAACGGCATCCTCACCTGCGACACGGACGCCCAGGCGGAGGCACGAATGAGTGCGAAGGGCGCCGAGGCGGTGCAAGCCGCGCTCGAGCTTGCCAATCTCCTCGATGCGATCGCGGGGCAATGAGCGCTGCCGAGCCGCCTCAAGGCGCGAATTACGCCCCCACCGGGCGCAGCGCAGTGGCGAAGCCGCAAGCGTGGGGGGACCATACAAGCGTCGCCGGCGCGCTCCAAGACGCGAACTGCGCGCCCTTGGGGGGCAGCGCAGCGGCGGTCGTCCCGTGAGCGCCGTTACGCCGCGGCGACGCGCGCGCGAGCTGGTTCTCCAGGGCCTGTACGAGCGCCAGGTGTCCGGAGGCTCCGACGACGCGATCGCCGCGTCGCTCGCAGAAAGTCCCGGCCATGCACGCGCCGACGCCGCATATTTCCTCGAGCTCTGGCGCGGTGTTACGTCGCAATATCCGGCGCTGCTCGAAACGCTCGCTCCTGCCGTCGACCGCCGGATGGAAACGCTGGCGCCGATCGAGCGCGCGGTGATCGTGATCGGCGCATGGGAGCTTTCGCACCGGCTCGACATTCCTTATCGCGTCGTCATCGACGAAGCGGTCGAGATCGCGAAGAGCTACGGCGGCACCGACGGCCACAAGTTCGTGAACGGCGTGCTCGACAAGCTGGCGCCCCGATTGCGCGCCGGCGAGACCCGCGCGTCCGGCAATCTGTGAACGAGTTCGAGCTGATCGGGCGGTTTTTTCGTCGCGCGCCGCGCAACGCGGACGTCCGCATCGGCATCGGCGACGATGGCGCGGTCGTCGCGCCGGCCGCCGGCATGGAATACGTGATCTCCGTCGACATGCTCGTCGAAGGCCGGCATTTCGCGCCGGAGACGAATCCCGTGTTGCTTGGCCACAAGACGCTGGCGGTCAACCTGTCCGATCTCGCGGCGATGGGCGCGCTGCCACGCTTCGTGCTCCTCGCCGGCGCTTTGCCGACGCCCGATCCGGAATGGCTGGCGGGATTCATGCACGGCTTCGACGCGCTCGCCGCGCAATACGATGTCGAGCTGATCGGCGGCGACACAACGCGCGGACCGCGCACGCTGTGCGTCACGGCGATTGGCGAAGTGCCGGCCGGCACCGCGCTCACCCGCTCGGGCGCGACACCGGGTGACACGATTTTTGTCTCCGGAGCGCTTGGCGACGCCGCCCTGGCGCTCGCCTTTGCCGCCGGTCGAACCGATGTCGACGAGGCGGCGTTGCCGGCGCTGCAACGAAGGCTCGACAGGCCCGAGCCGCGGATTGCGCTGGGCGTGGCGTTGCGCGGGATTGCTTCGTCCGCAATCGATCTGTCCGATGGCCTGACCGGCGATTTGGGCCACATCGTCGCGGCATCGCGCGTGGGCGCGACGATCGACCTCGCCGCCATTCCGTGCAGCGACGCGTTGCGCGCGAAAAAAGGCATCGAACGCCCGACCGCGCTCGGGTGCCTGCTCGCCGGCGGGGATGATTACGAGCTGTGCTTCACGGCGCAACCCGCGATGCGCGAACGCGTCGATGCGCTCGCCCTCGTGTTGGGAATACCGCTGACCGCGATCGGCGCGATTACCGCCGAATCGGGACTCACGATTCGCGACGAGCACGGTCGGCCGCTGCCATCGTTGCCGCGCGCGTTCGATCATTTTGCATGAATGTTGCCCGCATGCGAATGGCAGCGCCGACGTTTGCCTTTCTCTTCAGTCATCCGGCGCATCTGATCGCGCAGGGCTTCGGGACCGGACTGTCGCCGGTGGCGCCGGGCACGATCGGGACGCTCGTTGCACTGCCGATCGCCTGGGCGCTCGATGCGTACGCGGGCACGCCCGCGTGGCTCGTCGCGATCACCGCCATCACGATCGTTGGCGGCTGGGCTGCGCACGTCACGTCGCGTGACCTCGGCGCTGCCGATCACGGCAGCATCGTCATCGACGAGATCGCCGCGTTCCTGCTCGTGCTGTTCTTCGCGGGCCCGGGTCCGCTTCGCCAGGGCGTCGCGTTTGTCCTGTTCCGGTTTTTCGACATCGTCAAGCCGCCGCCGATCCGGCAGTTGGACCGCGCAATGAAGAGCGCCGTCGGCGTCATGGCCGACGATTTTCTCGCCGCCGGCTACACGCTGCTCGTGCTGGCCGTGTTGCTGCGGCTGTTCACCGGCTGGTTTTGACAAGGCGCACCGGGTGAATATGGATCGAAGCGAAATGCTCGCCGGCGAACTCGGCCGCGCGTTGTTGGCGCGCGGCTGGCGTGTGGCCACGGCGGAGTCGTGCACCGGCGGGCTCGTCGCCGGTGCAATCACCTCGATCGCGGGCAGCTCCGATTGGTTCGAGCGGGGGTTCGTCACGTATTCGAACGAAGCGAAGCACGAAATGCTCGGCGTTCCCTGCGCGCTGATCGAGGCTCACGGCGCGGTTTCCGACGCCGTCGCGCGCGCGATGGCCGAAGGCACCCTCGCGAACAGCACCGCCCAGTGCGCCGTCTCGGTCACCGGCGTTGCCGGACCCGGCGGCGGAACGCCTGCCAAGCCGGTCGGGATGGTGTGCTTCGGATGGGCGGCCATCGACGGGCGGCCCGTGGTTGCGACCCGGCGCTTTTCCGGGGACCGCGAAGCGGTGCGCGCGGCGGCGGTCGAGGTGGCGCTCGCGGGCCTCATCGACTTCCTCGGGCGGCAGTCCCACCCCGCAAAATGAGCCGCATGGCCCTCGACGGTCCGTCGATCAGCCCTGCGGCCTAGGCATTTCGACCGCTTCCATCGAACGATCGTTCGTGCCATAATCGCCGCCACTCTCGGAGGGATCCCATGATTTCCGGACAGACAATGGACGACAACAAAGGCAAGGCGCTCGCCGCCGCACTGGTGCAGATCGAGAAGCAGTTCGGCAAGGGCTCGATCATGAAAATGGGCGAGGCACAGATCCAGAACGATCTCACCGTCGTTTCGACGGGATCGCTCGGGCTCGACATCGCGCTCGGCGTCGGCGGGCTGCCGCGCGGGCGCGTCGTCGAGATCTACGGTCCCGAATCCTCGGGCAAGACCACGCTGTGCCTGCAGGTCGTCGCCCAGGTCCAGAAGGCCGGCGGTACCGCGGCGTACATCGACGCCGAAAATGCGCTCGATCCGGTGTACGCCGGCAAGCTCGGCGTCAACGTCGGCGAGCTCCTGATCTCGCAACCCGATCACGGCGAGCAGGGGCTGGAAATCGCCGACATGCTGGTGCGCTCCGGCGGCGTCGACATCATCGTCATCGATTCGGTCGCGGCGCTGGTGCCGAAGGCCGAGATCGAAGGCGAGATGGGTGACCAGCTACCCGGGCTGCAGGCAAGGCTGATGAGCCAGGCACTGCGCAAGCTCACGTCGAACATCAAGCGCGCCAACGTGCTGGTCATATTCATCAACCAGATCCGGATGAAGATCGGCGTGATGTTCGGCAATCCCGAAACCACCACCGGCGGCAATGCGCTCAAGTTCTACGCGTCGGTGCGCCTCGACATTCGCCGCATCGGCTCGATCAAGCGCGGCGAGGAAGTCGTCGGCAACGAAACGCGCGTCAAGGTCGTCAAGAACAAGGTTTCGCCGCCGTTTCGCGAGGCGCTCTTCGACATCCTGTACGGCGAGGGCATCAGCCGCGAGGGCGAGATCATCGAGCTCGGCGTCAATCACCGGATCGTCGAAAAATCGGGCGCCTGGTATGCGTACGCCGGCGACAAGATCGGGCAGGGGAAGGACAATGCGCGCGAGTTCCTGCGCGAGCATCCCGACAC
>Ga0070710_10000685_pt1 | contig 16089 bp, 17 predicted proteins | sample LARL52metaG_FD_65454 | JGI IMG/M metagenome (GOLD analysis project Ga0070710, IMG submission 65454) | Corn, switchgrass and miscanthus rhizosphere microbial communities from Kellogg Biological Station, Michigan, USA - LAR L5-2 metaG | ecosystem: Host-associated > Plants > Roots > Rhizosphere ... | reverse complement strand
AGATCTCCTGGATGTCCTGAAGCTCCTTTTGCGTCGCATTCGGATTCTTGAGAATCTTGATCAGATCTTCCGGCGTATGGGGCCCGATCTTGTAGGTCGGCCCCGTCAAGCCCTGAATGACGAGGGTGCGCACCTTGCGCGTCGGCGAATTCATGTCCAGCCAGGTGTCGCCGACATAGCGGTCGAACTGGCTGCCGAACACGAATTCGGTCGGCACCGTGCCGGGATTGGGAAAGACGTTCACGACCTCCTCTGCGCCGAACGCACGCTCCGCGTAGTGCCAGGTCATGCCGGCAATCTCGGGAAACCGCATCGCGCCGATCTCGTAGACGGTCGCCGCCGTGTAGTAGGACGACACCCGCCCGGCGCGACGCGGCGTGACGACGGACGGATTGACCGGCCGAGGCGTGAACAGAAAGTTCGAGGCATCCGTCTCGAACATCACCACCTGGAAGAGCCGGCCCGGCTCGGTCTGGGCGATCTCGCGAAGTTCATACAGGGCCGCAATGCCGGCCGGCCCGGCCCCGATGATCGCCACGCTGATCGTCTCGCCCTGGGCGGGCAAACGACCGAGCGGCGTTTGAACGGTGAGAGGATAGGATATCTGCGCCGAATCCGGATGCCGATAGACGCGTCCGTCGCCGGCGGCCAGCTGTCCGATCGTCTTCACTGCCGTGCGCAGCTGCACCGCACGCAGCGTTGCCGCCGCTTGCCCAAGATTCTTGATGACCGTAACAGCCATGACCTCTCCTCCCTCGAAAGAGCTTTTTCTTAAAACGGGCAGACGCGGCGAGCGAGTGGCCGCCGGCTCAACTGTCGTTGGATGACGAATCCGGCGCCGGACCGGGCTGAGAAGGAGCAGGCTGAGGAGGAGCAGGCTGAGAGTCGCCGGTGCCGGCGCGGGCTTCCTTCTCACGGAGCGCCTTGCGCTGCTCGTCCTGCTCCCTGACGGCCTTGGCAAGGTCTTTGATCACGGTCACGCTCACTTGGACAGCCTCCCTCGATGGGGTTGCTCTCACCATGAACCCGGCTCGTCATGCCAGTCCAGCTCGATTCAGCGACCGCGGGACCGGCTCATTGCTCGCTTGGCAGCCTGCGCTATATTTCCATAAACCTGAAAGATCATTCAGACAAGTTTGAAACCATGGCGTGTAGATGACGAAGGATCACATCTCGTCGAGATTCCACGGACGCCCAATGTGCCGGCCGTCACATAGGCATCCGTCGAGGCCGGGCGACACCGAACCGGTCGCCGCAAACCGACCACCAACCAACGGGGGAGGACGAAATCAGTTCAAGGAGAGGCCTCATGCCGTTCCCAAGACATCTTCTCATCCTGTCGCTGACCGCCGCCACACTGGCCTTGGCAACGCCGGCAAGCGCCCTCAATCCGCAACCGCTGCCGCCGGGCCTGCGGTTCCGTGCCGACTTGATTCATCATGACGGCGCGATGCAGGCGAACCGGAGTTTTCATGCCCTGAGGTGCCACGGCGTTCAGGTCGGCGACCCGCGCAAACAGCCAGCGATGCGCGTCTGCCCGTAGTCAGGCAGGCGGGAGACTGGACGCGATGTCATCCGCCCCTTGTCGTCTGAGCAAGCGCTTTTCCATGAAGACGCTGAGCGGGTCCGGGGCGTAACTCCCGAACGGCGCGATCTCGACAAAACCGGCGCTCTTGTAGAGCGCGATGGCTTCGACCTGCTTCACGCCGGTCTCGAGCCTGACCACGCGTTTTTCCTCGCCTGCGATCGTTCCAGCGCGTGCAGGATCCGGCGGGCCAGCCCCCTGCCCCGATGCGCCGCGGCGACGAACATCCGCTTCAGCTCGCATTCGCCCGGCCGGGTGCGGACCAGCGCGCCACAGCCGACCGCTTCGCCCGCGCAGAGAACGGCGAGAAAGCTGACATCAGGCGAGGCGAGCGCCTCAATGTCCGTGAGGTGATTGCTCTCGGCCGGGTACAATGATGCGAGATGAGAGTCGCTCGAAGAAATCAGGCGGCGAACGTCGTCGCGATCCGGAGCGATGATCGCGAGCAGATAAGGGTCCGGCTCTGCCATCAGCAACTCACGTCCCCGAATTACCGCCGTAGCATTCCGCCGACCCATCTGCGCGGCACAAGATGGTTGCAAGCGACGCCAAATATCTGCTTCTGTCAAGCGCGAGCTCAACTCGGATCGCGGGAGAGGCAATGGTGGAGCGGTTTTCCGGAAGCGTGTTACGCAGCGATGCGGGCAACGACCAGCTGCTTCCAAGCCTCGGCGAAATCGGGCTCAACAATTTCGCGCCCTATCTGATGAACCGCATCATGGCGCGGTGGAACACTAACATCGCCGAGGAGCTGAAGGCGCTCGACATCACCACGACCCAGATGCGGGCGCTCGCCGTGCTCAGCGTCTCCTCACAGGTCACGATCAACGAGCTCAGCGTGTTCGCGGTCACCGAGCAGTCGACCATGAGCCGGACGCTCGATTCGCTGGAGGAGCTGGGCTTTGTCCGCCGCCAGCCGCGGCTCGACGACATGCGGGTGCGCGAGGTCTCGATCACGGCGAAGGGCCGCACGGCGTTCGACAAGGTCTGGCCGGTGCTCTATCATGGCCTCCTGCAGATGTTCGACGGCGTGGAGGAGGACGAGTATCGGAATTTTCTCGGCACCCTGCACAAGGTCTTGCGCAACATCCGCAAGCACAACATCTGAACTGACTGCGTCGTAAGTCAGTCTATCCCCTCATCCTGAGGAGCGCGTCTTACGCGCGTCTCGAAGGATGAGGCCCGCGCGTCAGCATCGAGGCCTCGTTCGAGACGGCGCTTCACGCCTCCGCACCATGAGGGTCTGGTGCCGCATAGGCTACAGCGTCGCGATCGTCTTCAGCGCGCCGTCGAGTGCAAGTCCCTCTTCATCCATCAGCGCCGCCTGGCAGAGCCGCCTCAGCCAGTCCGCGCCGTCCCCGCGTCCGGCGAGCAGCGGCACCGCCGCCATCACGCGATCGAACTTGGACTGACCACGCGCGTGCGTGTCGGAATAGCCCTTGACCAGACGGCGGCATTTCAGCGCCTCGACCGCGAGATCGTAGTTCGAGGACAACAGGCCCGTCGCGGTTGCCAGCCAGGCCTCGCGATGCAGCCGCTCCCGATGATGCCGCAGCGTGCCGCGGCGCGTGCGGCGGAGCGCCGAGATCAAATAGAGGCTCACGAACCAGAATACCGTGCCGGTGCGCACGCGGCGGCCGCGGTTGACCAGCCGGTCGAGAGCGGCAAACAGTTTTGGTCGGTCCTCGATCAACTCGCCAAGCCGCTTCGGCAGGGTGCCGCAGACCTCGTCCATGCGCGGATGCATGTATTCGGTGGTGTAGACGATCTGATCGCCCCTGGCACCGACCTCGGCGCGCACCCGCGCAAAGCGCGCGCTGCGCACCTTCAGATCGGCGACGCGGATCACGTCGTCATAGGCCATCGCGACCGCGACATGCTTGGCGGCTGCGACCGTGAAGGCGAAGCCGTGCGCCTCACCGCCATGCTCGCGATCGCGCGCCAGGAGCGCGCCGAGCCGGTCGAGATATTCGTTGGCATAGGCGACGTCCTGAAAATCGACCAGCCGCTTCACGCCGGCGAACAACAGGCCATGCGCGACGTTGGGAAATTCGGCGCGGATACGCCCGACCAGCCGGTCGAGCGACGGATGGCCGGCGAAGTCCGGCAGCGCGTCGAGCCGCTTGCGCGGGGCGGGGACGACCTCGCCGCGCGGCTTTGCACGGGCACGCGCGTAGGCGGCGTCGAAGGCCCTGAGGCTCGCCTCCGCGCCACGGCCACCGGCCTTGATGGTCGCCTCGAATGCGCTCCTGTCGAATGGCAGCACCCCGGCCGCGGCGAGCGCGCCGAACAGCGCCGCTGATATCACGCTGCCGTTCTCGAGCGCCAGCGCCTCCATGTCGAAGGCGATGGTGCGTTTTGCCGCAAACGCGGCTGCATCGATCACGGCGAGCGGGTCGCCGGTGCCGTCGCCCGGCGCCTCCTTCTCGCTGACCGCGAAGGAGCGATGCGTCGATGCGATCATCACCGTCTTGTCTGGCGTGACCAGACCGCGCAGGATCGAGCGCCCCGCCTCCATCATCTCCGCGGCGATGACGAGGTCGACATCGCCGGGTGTCGGCATCAGCGACAGGATCGGCGCGACGCCGTCGCGCGGCGGCAGCATCTCGACATAATAGATCGTCGCGCCCGTGCGCTGCGCGACGCCGGGCACCGAGGTCGACTGCGCCGCAAAACCCTGCTCCTCGGCAAGCGCAACGATCCAGTCGGTGAGCACACCGCCGCCCTGCCCGCCCATCGCGAGAATGGCGATGCTCAGCGGCTTTGTGGTCGCGAGCCTCGCTTCGCTGGTCGTCACCTGGTCGATCGCCGCCTCCTCTACTCCGCGAAGACGATCCGGGTCGCGTCGCGCCGACGCTGCAGCCAGCCGATCACGGCGCCGCGCATGCGATGAACGAAGCGATCCCACCAGTTCGGATTATGAATGATGTCGGCGCGGTAGAAGGACGGGCACAGCACCGCCGCCTCAGACACCTCGCCGCAATTGCCGCAGCCGACGCAGCTATTGTCGATCGCGGCGACCGGATCGTCCTTGAGCGGATCGTCGGTGTGCCTGACCGACAGCGACGGGCAGCCGGACAAGCGGATGCAGGCGTGATCGCCGGTGCAAATATCCTCGTCGACGCCAAAACGCTGCTTCACCACGCGCTCGCCATCCTTGACCGCTTTTAGGAATTGCGGCCGCACCCGGCGCTGCTTGTTCAGCATGCATTCCGACGAGGCGACGATCACTTTTGGCCCCTTCTCCTTCGTCGTCAGCGCTTCGCGCAGGGTGGCGCGCATTTTTGCGACATCGTAGGTGCGGTCGATCTGTCTCACCCATTCGACGCCGATGCCCTTGACCGCGTTCACGATCGAATTGTTGGTCTGGCGGCGCGGGTTGAGGGCGCGGGAGGACATGATGTCCTGGCCCCCGGTCGCGGCGGAATAAAAATTGTCGACGACGAGAATGACGCCATCGTGCTTGTTGAACACCGCGTTGCCGACCGAGGACGCCAGCCCATTGTGCCAGAAGCCGCCGTCGCCCATCACCGCGATGGCGCGCTTGCCGGCCTCGACGTTGAACGCCGACGCCGAGGCCGGACCGAGCCCGTACCCCATCGTCGTTCCGCCGATGTTGAACGGCGGCAGGATCGAGAACAGATGGCAGCCGATGTCGGCGGAGACATGATGCGGACCGAGCTCTTTCTCCACGAGCTTCATTGCCGCAAAGATCGGACGCTCCGGACAGCCGGTGCAGAAGCCAGGCGGCCGCGGCGGCACCACCTTGGCCAGCGCCTTCACCTTCGGGTCGTTGAGAACGGGCGTCGGGTCGGGCACCGGCGGCTGGTTGCGGAGCAGCGCGCGCGCATGCCGAGATACAAACTCTTTGAGGCCCTTGAGCATCACCGGCGCCGTATACTCGCCGCCCATCGGCAGCACGTCCTTGCCGCAGACCTTGGTCTGGATGTCGCGGCGGCGCAGGATGGTGTTGAGCGCCTGCTCGATGTATTCGGGCGCGCCTTCCTCGATCATCAGCACGGCCGTCTTGCCGGAACAGAACGCCACGACTTCGTCGTCGATCAAGGGATAGGCGACGTTCATGACATAGAGCGGCACAACAGAATCGCCGTAAACATTCGCAAGGCCGAGCTGCTGCAGCGCGCGCATCACCGAATTGTACATGCCACCCAGCATCACGATGCCGATCTCGCCCTCGGCAGGCCCGAATACTTCGTTGAGCTTCTTCTGCTTGATGAACTCGATCGCGGCGGGCCAGCGCCGCTCCAGCTTGTCCTTCTCCTGCAGATAGCTCGCCGGCGGCAGCACGATGCGATTGACGTCGCGCACTGGATTTTCCAGCGCCTCGCGCAAGCTGTGCTTCGGCTTCTGATTGTCCTTGGCAACGAACTGGCCGTGAACGTGGCAGGCGCGGATGCGCACCTGGAGCATAACCGGTGTCGAAGAAGCCTCGGAAAGCTCAAAGCCCTCTTCCACCGCCTTGACGATCGAGGGGAGGTTCGGCCGGGGATCGAGCAGCCAGATCTGCGATTTCATCGCGAAGGCATGCGAGCGCTCCTGCATGATGGAGGAGCCTTCGCCATAATCCTCACCGATCACGATCAGTGCGCCGCCGGTCACTCCGCCAGACGACAGGTTCGAGAGCGCGTCGGAGGCGACATTGGTGCCCGCAGTCGACTTCCACGTGACGGCGCCGCGCACCGGATACATCACTGACGCCGACAGCGTGGCCGCAGCCGCCGCTTCCGAGGCCGAGGTCTCGAAATGCACGCCAAGCTCATCCATCACATCCTTGGCGTCGGCCAGCACATCCATCAGATGCGAGATCGGCGCTCCCTGATAGCCGCCGACATAGGCGACGCCGGACTGCAGCAGCGCCTTGGTGATCGCCAAAATGCCTTCGCCGCGAAAGATCTCGCCGGCGCCAAGCTTGAGATCCTGAACCTCGCGTTCAAAAGACCGTTCGGCCATGACATGCTCTCATCCGGTTGATCGCCATGATGCGTTCCGCCTCGTGCGCGAAGGGGCGCGGAGACGAAAAATGGCCGCGCTACGGAAAAGCCAGCATAGCAGGCGCGAAGGCCGCGCGCCTGCCCCGCGACGTTTCGAATTACTTGAAGTCTAAACATATGCATTTGCATGTCAATTGCCCGCCGCCTGCGCCTCGCCGCGACGACTGGCATGATCACAGCCCTTTGCGCCCGACATTGCCGCGCACGGACAGGCCGGATAGCGCCGAAAACATTAGCAGAAGCCGCGCCATTCGCATCAGCAGGCTGGGCCGTCGACCACGCTGCCTTAGGCCGTCGGCTGCTGACGTCGCTCGGCGGAAATATGCCATCGCATATAACCAGCGAACCATCGCGGTTCCGTTGACGCACGGCGCATCGAGACCTAAAGTCGTCGTCCGGCGACGGAGCGCACATTCGCGGACGATCGAAAGCCAACCCGAAGGTGCCCTCGCACGCGAGCCCGGCTCGCAACGAAAGGTGATCGACCATGACGACGCCCGATCTTCTTGCTTTCGCCAGTGCCGTGTCCTCCGGCGCCATCCGCGTCATCGACCTGACGCAGACCCTGTCGGGCGAATTTCCGACCATCGTGCTGCCGCCGGAGTTCGGGCAGTGCGCGCCATTCCGGCTCGAAGAAGTGTCGCGCTACGATGCGCGCGGGCCAGCCTGGTACTGGAACAATTTTACGGTCGGCGAGCATACGGGGACGCATTTCGACGCGCCGATCCATTGGGTCTCGGGCAAGGACCTGCCGAACAATTCGGTCGACACCATCCCGGCGGCAAAGTTCATTGCCCCCGCCGCGGTGCTCGACTGTTCGAAGGAAGCCGCCGGCGATCCCGACTTCATCCTCACCGTCCCCTTCGTCGAACGCTGGGAGACCGAGCACGGGCGCATCGATCCCGGCAGCTGGGTGCTGCTCCGCACCGACTGGTCGAAGAAATCGCTGAAGGATTATCCCGGCCTGCGTGACGATGGCGCCCACACACCGGGCCCGAGCCCGGAAGTGGTCAAGTGGCTGGTCGAGGATCGCGACGTCCACGGCTTCGGCACGGAGACGATCGGCACCGACGCCGGCCAGGCGCATCACTTCAATCCGCCCTATCCGGCGCATTTCTACATGCACGGCAAGGGCCGCTATGGGCTGCAATGCCTGACTCGGCTCGACGAGCTGCCGCCGAAGGGCGCGGTCATCGTGGCCGCTCCGCTGAAGATCAAGCAGGGCTCGGGCAGTCCGCTTCGCGTGCTGGCGCTCGTGCCGGGGCACTGAGGACTCGATCGTTCTCCTCCTGCTGCAACACAGGCTCGCCGGCACGTCATTCGAAAGCGCGCGAGCGCGATCTCAGGCCGTGTGTCCTGGATCGACCGGCTTCGGCGTCTTCTTGTCGCGCTGCGGGGTCATCTTGGCCGGATCCGGAGCACCGGGCACGCCACGCGGCCCAAGCTGCTCGCGCTGGATATCGTCTTCAGACTTTTCCGGCTCGATACCGTTGATCGGTCGTTCCGTCTGTTTCATCCGGCGTCTCCATTGCCATCTTCCGCGTTCCGCCTGAGATTGCCTCGACGCATATCGGCAACTCCGCCAAATCCCTTTCGTTCACCGATCGCAGATGCACCTGCTCGAAACCCTCGCCGGCGTTGGAACCAATACGGACCCAGGGCATCAATTCCAGAGGCGGCAAGAACGCGGGTCGGTCGAGATGAAGACAGGTTCCTGGATCATCATCATTGTGCTGCTGGCGATCCTCGCGGCTGCCGGCTGGTTCGCTTACGAAGGGTTGACCGTCGATTCCGGCGCGCCGATCTCGATCCACGGCTACATCGCGATGGCGCTCGGCATCTTCTTTTCGCTCGCCATCGGCGTCGGATTGATGGCGCTGGTGTTCTACTCGAGCCGCGCCGGCTATGACGAGCCGCCGCACCAGATCGGCGGGCCGGGCAATCCCAATGATCAATAACCGCCAGGCGGCTGCGTTCGATCGCGATCGCCACGCGCCGCCGGCGCGCTCGTGGCGGCAGCATCCGCAGAAGCCTCCAGCAATGTCCAGTCTGTCGCCTCCGCCACCTCGGTGACCGAGATCAGCCGCCAGGTTCAGGAATCGGCGCGCATGGCCGGCGAGGCCGTCGAGCAGGCACGGCGCACCAACCAGCGCGTCGGCGCGCTGTCGGAAGCGCCGGGTCGGATCGGCAATGTCGTCGAGCTGATTTCCGTGATCGCCGGCCAGACCAACCTGCTGGCGCTGAACGCGACCATCGAGGCGGCGCGCGCCGGCGAGGCCGGCCGCGGCTTTGCCGTGGTCGCCTCCGAGGTGAAGGCGCTGGCGCAGCAGACCGCAAAAGCCACCGAAGAGATCAACCAGCAGATTTTTGGCGTGCAGAACGCGACGCAGGAATCCGACGCGATCCGGGAGATCAGCACGACGATCGAGAAATTTTCGGAAATCTCGTCGGCGATCGCAGCCGCCGTCGAGGAACAGGGCGCGGCGACGCACGAGATCTCGCGCAACGTGCAGCAGGCCGCGCACGGCACCCAGCAGGTCTCCGCCAACATCACCGACGTGCAGCGCGGCGCGGTCGAGACCGGCTCGGCCTCGGGCCAGGTCCTGTCATCGGCGAATTCGCTCGCCGGCGACGGCAACCGCCTCAAGCACGAGGTCGGCAAATTCCTGCAGGCCGTGCGCGCCGCGTGAAATGCGCGCACGGATTCTGCGGCGACGCCGATCTCGATCAGCGCGTATTATCCGACCATCCGGACGGTGACCCAGGGCGACCTGCCGCAGCCACAGATTCCGGCGACCCAGCCGCACGTGCATGACATCGCGATCTCAGACGTGGTCGCGACCAATCCGCGGACGGTCCGAAGCGGCGTCGTCACGAGCGGCGGCCTGATCATCGGCCTGCCGGAAGCGCCGATCCGCAAGATCACGCTCGACGGATCAGCATCTCCTCGGCCAATGCCAGCGGCACTTTCGTGCGCCTGCGCAACGTCGATCAGATCACCTGCAAGCAGGTGACGGTCACGCCACTCAGCCAGGCTCTTCCGAACCTCGGCCACATCTTCGGCAATGAGGGCGGGCTCGCGAACCTCACCGGCTGCGACGTGCCGCCGGCGACGATGTGAGCGGCGAAGCTTCCGTGGTCATGTGACCGCCTGGCGCGATGGCGCCCGATCGTCATCGCGTCAGTCCCGCTCCGCCTGGTGCAAGGCGACGCCCACGATGACAAGCAGGATGCCGCCCGCGTCCGCAAAGCTCGGCACCTGGTGAAGCACGATGAGACCGATCACGGCGGCGCTGGCGGGCAACAGCGAGAGCAGCAGCGCAAAGCTGGCGCGCGGCAGGCGCGCCATCGCAAGCTGGTCGCAGACATAGGGGATGACCGAGGATGAGATGCCGACGCCAATCGCGGCAAGCAGCAGTTTTGGATCGATGAACGCCGGCAGCGCATCGGACAGGCCGAACGGCAACGCGGCGAGCGTCGCGGCCAGCATCGCACAGCCGAGCCGGTCGATTCCGGAGACCCCTGCCGCTCCGGCGGAGATCCGGTGACCGAGAATGATGTAGGCCATGAACAGAGCGCAGTTGGCAAAGGCCAAGAGATAGCCGAGCGGCTCGCCAGCGATCCGCACGCCGGTCAGCACGTAGACGCCGGCAGCCGCCAGCACCAGGGCCGCAAGATTGCGGCGGGTCCGCATGCCCCATGCCGCAAGCGCGATGGGGCCGAAGAACTCGATCGCGCCGACGGTCGCCAACGGCAGCCGCGCAATCGCCTCATAGAACAGTGTGTTCATGGCGGCGAGCACGGCACCAAGCGCCGCGATGATGATCCTGTCCCGCGACGGCAGCGTCGCGAACGCCCGCCACGGCCTGCGCCAGAGCGCGAAGACGAGGCCGGCGCTGGCGATACGGAGCCACGCAACACCCGCCGGCGCGAGGCTCGCAAACAGCAGCACGGCAAAGGACGGGCCGAGATAATGGAAGACTGCGCTGACAAGAAAGAAGACATGCGGCGGCAGCCGGTCCGCCGCGCGCGGCGGCACAGCTTCCATCGTGATGGCAGGGTCGGACGACATCGGTCCAGCCTACTCGGCCGAACAGCGCTGGCGAATGCCAATGAGAAGGTGATATCCTGAAAACTCCTTCACTTCGAAGGGAGATCGAGCCTTGCGCCTTCAGACACAGGAGCTCTTGCGCGACCGCCGCAACGTCGAGCTGCTGCGCCTGCTGCGCGACGATCCGCGGCTCTCCACGTCGGAACTGGCGCGGCGGGTGGGCCTGTCGGCCCCGGCGGTGCGCGAGCGCATCTTGCGGCTGGAGGAATCCGGCATCATCCGCGGATATCGTCTGGAGCTCGATCCGGCGGCGCTCGGCTATCCGGTCGCGGCCTTCGTGCGGGTGCGGCCAGCACCGGGCCAGTTGCCCAGGCTTGTGGAGCTCGCGCGATCGATGGCCGACGTCGTCGAATGCCACCGGATCACCGGAGAGGACTGCTTTGTCCTGAAAGTGCATCTGCGATCGATCGATGAACTGGACAAGGTGCTCGACCGGCTGCTGGTCTACGGCCAGACCACGACCAGCATCATCCAGAGCACGCCGGTGCCGCTGCGCAGCCTGCCGCTGCCGGATGCCTGACAATCTTGTAGTGACAATCTTGTAGGATGGGTTGAGTTCTCTTGCGAAACCCATCGCCACCGAAGATCGTTGGTTGTTGATCGTCGGTAGCTGGAAGATCTCAAGCGTGGAGCGATTGATGGGTATCGCTGCAGTCTACCCGTCCTACGGAAGGACACGAGTGAGGCGCGTGTGCCTCACTCGGTCCTGGACGGGCCGCATGCGCTCGCTCAGCGCCAGACGCGGGTGTGGCCGACATGACGCACGCCGTAGGGGCCGACACGCGTATAGCCGACGTGGCGCACCGCGACCGGGCCACGATAATAGCCGACGCGCGCGGCACTGACCGCGGCGACGCGCACCGGAGCGACGACGGGGATCGGGCGAACCACGCAACCCTGCGGCACGCCGGCCGTCTTGCAATACACAACCGCGGCCTTCGCCGGCGTCGCACCAAGCGAGGCAGCGCCGGCCGCCATGAAAACCGCAGCCAGTGCAGCGCTCAGGGATTTCGATTTGATCAACATGTGACGTCTCCTGTGTTCGTCGGTTCTTGCGATCGCGCGTCCTGCGTCGTCGCAACCGATGGGCGAACACATAGGCCGATGCGCTTGCGCCGGCATGCCATGAAGATGGGGGTGCGGCGGGTTGGCGCGCCTCACCGCTCAAGCGATTGAATTCGTTTATGGATTTCGCCCCGTGTTTTTTTCGTGATGGCCGGGCAAAGCGCGAAGCGCATCTTGCGCGCGTTCGCGCAGATGTGCCGGCCATCCACATCGTTCACGCAAGGAAGACGTCGATGCCCGGCACAAGCCAGCACAAGGCCGGGCATGACGCGTCATGGGCTGAGGCCGTTGCTATCGGCGGTTCATTTCGGCGGCGCGATGTTGGCGCGGCCGCTCATTCCCGCCATCAGGTCACCGGCGTCCCCCTGGATCTCGGCAAAGACCTTGATGGTCTGGCTGACGGGATCGACCCGGCCTCCGACGCGGGTGATCGCGGCCTTGGCAGCGTGCGGATCCACATCCCGATCACCACCAACGCGGCCGTGGAGTTCGAGCTGAACCGGCGCCGCGTGATCCTGGAGGCCGGCAGCTGCTGGTACCTGCGGCTGTCCGACCCGCATCGTGTCGCCAATCGAGGCGACACCGACCGCATCCACATGGTGATCGACGCCACCGTGAATGAATGGATCGAGGCGATCTTCGCCCGCGCCTCGGCAGGATAAACCGCAACGCCATCGGCAGCGTCGCGATCCGAACAATCGCGCGCCGAGAGTGACGACGATGAAAACGTGCTGCGCGGCGCGCCTCGCATGAAAGCTTCATCTCGCGCGCGCCTCCAGAATAAGAAAACATCCTGACCGTCGAAACACGCGACCTTCACGCGAGGCCGAGACCAACGCAGATCGCTCCGCACTTCGCGCGTTGCCGTCGACGCGAAGCCGTCATGGTCGGCGTGAGCCGGAAGTGATACTCATTTTCTGGTTATTAAGGCCGACGACCGGGACCGCGGACATCGATCGTTTCTTCCTGGAGAACGTCACGCGCGACGATCAGGTCCGACCTGCATCGACCTGCCCACGGTCGCTCAGCCGGCCATTCTGCGCGCGATCGAGGCGATGAAAGCGGGGCCGACCGGGACACCAAGACATCGGTCGGCGGAAGGGAACGACGATGACCGAGGCATTCGGAGTGGCGATCGCGATCGTCTCGAGCAGTCTCGGCGGATCGGCTGCCGCGGTGACGCGCTATCTGGTGGGGGCGGCCGATCCGATCACGCTTGCAATCCTGCGCTGGGTGATCGGGTTTGCGATCGTATTGCCTGTCGCCCTGTGGCTGAACGTTCGCTGGCCGCAAGGATGGGATCGACTGGCCGTCGCGGTGCTCGGCGTCTGCTTCTTCGGAATTTTCTTCATTCTCTACAACATTGCGCTTGGCTTCACGACCGCGGCCCGCGCGAGCCTCGCGCTCTCGACCCTGCCGCTCCAGACCATGCTTGCCGGTGCCTTGCTCCGGCTCGAGAAGCTGACGTTCCGCAAGTCTCTTGGCGTTGCGATCGCGATGATCGGCGTGTTTGCTGCGTTGGCATCCGGCCTGTCCTCGGCACCGCAGGGCGCCTGGCGCGGCGAATTGATCATGGTTGGCGCGGTGCTCTGCATGGCCGTCTACAACGTCCTTTCGAGGCCCTTCATCCAGCGATCGAGCGCGCTTGGATTTCTTGCGGTCGGCATGGGGGCCGGCGCGCTGGCCTTGCTCATCGTCGGCGGATTGACCGGATCGATCGGCGTCATGCGGGCGTTCAACAGCCACGAATGGATCGCCGCACTCTATCTGGGGGCCAGCGGAGGTGCGCTGGCCTTCGTCCTGTGGGTGCTGGCCCTGCAGCACGCCAGTCCGACCCGCGTTGCCAACACCATGACGGTGAGCCCCATCGCGGCGGCAACCCTCGCGGCCATCCTCGTCGGTGAGCCGATCACGCCGAACCTCGTGGTCGGTCTGCTCGCGGTGTTCTCGGGAATCTGGATCTCGACGACGGAAGCGAAGCCTGCACTGTCCTAGACTAGAGCCTTCTCCGTTCGTCGCGCACATCGCGGGACCGGCCATCCCAGTGAAGATGACCGTGGCGTTCTCGATCAGCATGGCGATCACGTCTCCGCCCTCGGACGTCGCTCGCTGCCCACTCGAATCTCAATTCATCGCGCTTTGGGCACCGGTATACTCTCGGCGGACAAGCCCCTTGCGCGCACCAGTTGCCGCAGTAACATGGTCGACCGGCGACACTGCGTTTGTCGGCCGTGCAAGAAAGAGCAATTTTGTCGCTCACATTCTTGTCGCTCACATGGGGAGGCTGCCTTGCAGAACTACGCAAGCCCGCGATGTGTCGTCGCCGCAATCCTGTCGATCAGCGTCACTGCGTTCGGTCCCGCGCGTGCGGCATCTGTCGCGCCGATTGCCGCGGAAAACGGCATGGTGGTTTCTGCGCAGCATCTGGCGACGCAGGTGGGCGTGGATGTGCTCCGGCGCGGCGGCAACGCTGTCGATGCCGCAGTCGCGGTCGGCTATGCATTGGCAGTGGTCTACCCGGCGGCCGGCAATCTCGGAGGCGGCGGATTCATGACGATCGAGCTCGCCGACGGCCGCAGGACGTTCCTCGATTTCCGCGAGACCGCGCCCAAAGGCGCCACCGCCAACATGTATCTCGACAAGGACGGTAATGTCATCAAGGGCATCTCGACCAAGGGCCACCTGGCCGTGGGCGTGCCAGGATCCGTCTCGGGCATGGAATACGCGCGCGAAAAGTACGGCACCATGAAGCGCGCCGATCTGCTCGCCCCCGCGATCCAGCTCGCCGAGCAGGGCTTTGCGCTGGACCAGGGCGACATCGACCTGCTGCATACGTCCACCACGGATTTCCAGGACGATCCCGCGTCCGCCACCATCTTCCTCAACAACGGTCAGCCGTTCCAGGTCGGTGACAAGCTGGTGCAGTCGGAGCTCGCCAAGACGTTGCGCGAGATCAGCCGGAGCGGCACCGACGGCTTCTACAAGGGCTGGGTCGGCAACGCGATCGTGGCATCCAGCCAGGCCGGTAAAGGCCTGCTGACGCAGGAAGACCTCGACGGCTACAAGACGCGCGAGCTCGCGCCCGTCGAATGCGACTATCGTGGCTACCACGTGATCTCAGCGCCGCCGCCGAGTTCGGGCGGCGTGATCATCTGCGAGATTCTGAACATTTTGGAGGGCTATCCGCTGAAGGAGCTGGGTTACCACTCCGCGCAGGCCGTTCACGTCCAGATCGAAGCCATGCGACACGCCTACGTGGACCGCAACAGCTATCTTGGCGACCCCGACTTCGTGAAGAACCCGCTCGATCGCCTGCTCGACAAGGATTACGCGGCCAGGATCCGCGCGGTGATCGATCCGAACAAGGCCGGCGTCTCCAGTGACATCAAGCCGGGCGTCGCGCCGCATGAGGGCAGCAACACCACGCACTACTCGATCGCTGACAAGGACGGCAACGCCGTGTCGGTCACGTACACGCTGAACGACTGGTTCGGTGCCAAAGTGACGGCCGCCAAGACCGGCGTGCTGCTCAACGATGAAATGGACGATTTCACCGCCAAGGTCGGGGTGCCGAACCTGTATGGCCTGGTGCAAGGCGAGGCGAATGCTATCGCTCCCGGCAAACGGCCACTCTCGTCGATGAGCCCGACCATCGTCACCAAGGACGGCAAGACGGTCATGGTGGTCGGCACGCCCGGCGGCAGCCGCATCATCACGGCTGTGCTGCAGACCATGATCAACGCCATCGACTACGACATGAACGCGCAGGAAGCTGTCGACATGCCGCGCATCCACCAGCAATGGCTGCCCGACCTGACCAACGTCGAGAATTTTGCCCTGTCGCCGGACACGCGCAAGATTCTGGAAGGCATGGGCCACAAGTTCGGGCCACCACAGCCGGCCAACCATCTGGCGGTCATCATCGTCGGCGCGCCGTCACTGAACGGCAATCCGGTCGGCAATAACCGCTACTATGGCGCCAACGATCCGCGCCGCAACAGTGGCATCGCCTCGGGTTATTGACGGTTTCAGTTGCGGGCCGAAGCCGGCGGCCCAGGGTCATCGCCCCGGAACGTTGACCGACGGCCCGCCTTTCATCCAGATGCCCAGGCAGCGCAGAGTCTTTGCGACGCGAGCCAGGCGAGCGATTTCAACGCTAAACGTGGGCTTCCGGTGTACTCGGAGCGCAGTCAACTCGCCGCCATAAGATTGATTTCACTTGGTTTTTTCGACCCAAAGGAATCGGTGTATCCCAGTTTGTGTCTCAGATTGTATCCCAGAGCCGAGGGGGCAGACCAGTCATTCCTCGCTCAACG
>Ga0070710_10000681_pt1 | contig 16105 bp, 13 predicted proteins | sample LARL52metaG_FD_65454 | JGI IMG/M metagenome (GOLD analysis project Ga0070710, IMG submission 65454) | Corn, switchgrass and miscanthus rhizosphere microbial communities from Kellogg Biological Station, Michigan, USA - LAR L5-2 metaG | ecosystem: Host-associated > Plants > Roots > Rhizosphere ... | reverse complement strand
TTCGGCAGCACCTTCAGCTCGACCAAAGCGGACAATTGCTGGGGCATCAACGGCGAGAAGCAGGTCGACGACAACACCACGCGGGTCTGCCGCGGCAAGGTGGGCCTTGTGGTGTTCGTCAACGAGGGCGAGGCGCGCGAGACCATCTCGGTCGGGCGAGACAAAGCCGCCGCCGGGAATGAACCCGCGGCCCAGGCCTCGTTCGGTCCCACCGGTTCGGCGCTCCGCACCATCGAATGGCGGATGGCGGGCAGCGAACCGTTTGCGATCATCCAGCGCTGGCAGCTCGCGGACAAGAGCGAGACCGGCAAGGACGGCCGTCCTGCCACCAAGCCGATGCTGGTCGTGACGCGCCTGCCGCCGGGGCCGGTCTGTCATGTCGGCTATGTCGATGTGGCGGCCAATCCGAACGCCGTTGAGCTCGCCCGTCAGGCCGCCGACGAACTCGCCCGCAACTTCAAATGCGGCGTTGACCAGGTGAAGGTCATGGGTACGAGCGGCCGCGCGGTGGAGCTGGCGCAACAGCACTGACTGACGGCCTTACGAGCCGAGGTTTCGCGCCACCGTCAGCTTCAGCATCGCGTCCAGCAGCGTGTCCGCGGTCGTGCCCGCGGGCAGTTGCTCCAGGATGTGGGCAAGCCTGCAGTCAAGCAGCAGGGTGGTGAAGCCGTGAATCAGCGACCAGTTGCGTGCGATCGCCGCGGCCTGATCCAGCGTCAGCGCCCGTTCTGAAATCTGCTCGTGGCGCTCGGCAGCGACGGCGCCGGTCAGCGCCGAAAACGATGCTTCGGAGGCTTCGTTCAGCGCGGGACGCGAATAATCGAGACGCTCGGCGCGGAACATCAGGCTGTACATGCCGGGATGGGCCTGGGCGTAGGCGACGTAGGCCTTGGCAGGCGCCATCGCCCGTTCGACCGGGTTGGCGCCGCCGGCCCGCGCCGAGGCCATCGCCGCATTGAAACGGCGAAAACCGATCGCCGCGAGCTCGCTGACGAGGCCGGTAAGGTCGCCGAAGTGATGCGTCGGCGCGGCATGCGAGACCCCGGCCTCGCGCGCCACGGCGCGCAGGGTGAGCCCCACGAGCCCATCCCGCTCCAGCACCCGCTCGGCGGCCTGAAGCAGCGCATCGCGCAGCGCACCATGATGATAAGGCGTCTCCGGCCCGGAGGCAGGGGCGCGTTCGCTGCCTCGTGTTCGCGCCGTCCGCCCCGGCTTCGACCGGGCGGCCGGCCGCGCGGCTCTCCTGACGATCTTGCTCATAAGCGCCTGTATAGAACGCCATTTTGACAGTGTAAAGATTTTGCTTGACCGGATACGCCAGCCCCGATATCCATATCTTTACGATGTAAAGATAACGGGAGGTCAGGGTCATGCTGCACGAACGTCCGAGCCGCGCCGAGCGGGCCAACATCGCGCCGATTGCGTTCGAGGCCGATGCCCCGCATCTGAAGATTTCAGGCGAATTGCCGCGCGAGCTGAGCGGCACGCTCTACCGCAACGGCCCCAATCCGCAATTTCCTTCTCCTGGCGCGCACTGGTTCGTCGGCGACGGCATGCTGCACGCCTTTCAGCTCGAGAACGGCCGTGCGAGCTATCGCAATCGCTGGGTCCGCACCCCGAAATGGCTCGCCGAACACGATGCCGGCCGCGCACTGTTCGGCGGCTTTGGCCGCAAACTGGCCGATGCGCCCGCCGCGGTCACCGACGGCGGCGTCGCCAACACCAACATCGTCTTTCATGCGGGGCGCCTGCTGGCGCTGGAGGAAGGCCATCTGCCGACCGAGATCGAGCCGGGTACGCTCGCAACGCGCGGCTACTGCGACTATGGCGGCGCCATCAAGGCGCCCTTCACCGCCCATCCCAAACTCGATCCGGTCACCGGCGAGATGGTGTTCTTCGGCTACAATGCCGCAGGTCCGCTGACGCCCACCCTCTCCTTCGGGTCGGTCAGCGCGGCCGGCAAGGTGACGCGGTTCGACCGCTTCGAGGCGCCCTATGCCAGCATGGTGCACGACTTCATCGTCACCGAACATCACCTGCTGTTTCCGATCCTCCCGATCACCGGCAGCATGACGCGCGCGATGGCCGGACAGCCGCCCTATGCCTGGGAGCCCGACAAGGGCACCTATGTTGGGGTGATGAAGCGGGGCGGTTCGGCCGATGACATCATCTGGTTCCGCGGCGAGGCCTGCTACGTCTTCCATGTCATGAACGCCTGGGAAGACTCGGGCCGCATCATCGCCGACGTGATGCAGTTCGAAGAGGCGCCGCTGTTTCCGCATCCCGACGGCCGGCCGACCGATCCGCGGAAATCGCGGGCGCGGCTGTGCCGCTGGGTGTTCGATCTCGCTGACAATACCGACCGTTTCAGCCAGACCTATCTGGACGACCTCACCGGCGAATTCCCGCGCATCGACGATCGCCGCGCCGGCCTGAAGAGCGGCCAGGGCTGGTACGCCTGCGCCAATCCCGAGATTCCGGCGGGCAGCTGGCTGTCCGGCATCGCGCATGTCGGCGTCGACGGCGCGCGCCTCGGACAGTATTTTCTGCCGCCGGGCGACACCATTTCGGAGCCGGTCTTCGTGGCGCGAAGCGAAGACGCCGCCGAAGGCGACGGCTGGCTGCTCGCGGTGGTCTGGCGCGCCCTCGACAATTGCAGCGATCTCGCGGTCTTCAACGCGACCGATGTCACATCCGGCCCGGTCGCGCTGGTGCATCTCGGCCATCGCGTGCCCGACGGCTTTCATGGCAATTGGGTGGGGGCGGCCTGACCACCCATTGTTCGCGAGTCCATCTTGCGGAGTCATGAGACCCTCTCCATGAACACGCTGTCAGGCGGGAGAGCCGTCATCGATGGAGGCTGCGATGCACATGCCCACGATCACCGCCTTCTATCTCGCCGTGCTCGCGCTGCTTTATGTCGCGCTGTCCCTTCAGGTGATCCGGCTGCGGTTGATGAATCGCGCGGCCTTCGGCGACAGCGGAAACATCGCGCTGCGAAGCGCGATCCGCGCCCATGCGCATTTTGCCGAATATGTGCCGATCACCACGTTGATGATTGCCTTCCTGGAGGCGGCCGGCGCCTCCACGCTGCGGGTGCATCTCCTGATGGGCGCGCTCGTGGTGGCGCGCGTGCTGCATCCGATCGGCATGTATGCGGCGCCCACGACGTGGCGGTTTCACATCGGCCGGACCGGCGGCGTGACGATCACGATCGCCCTCCTGGTGACCTCGGCGCTCTCGATCCTGTCGCGGCTCGCGCTCGGCGCCCAATAGACCAATCAACCCATTGAAATTACACCGATTTACGATTCGCATCAACTAATTTTGACAGTGGAAAGATGGATCTTGACAGCGTCAGCTTCCCCGCCTACAAATCTTTACAATGTAAAGATCAACAAGGATTCTGTCATGGCTGTCCTCCTGATCCTCGCACCCTTCGGCGCCTTTACCCTGCTGATGCTCGTGACCTCCGCCACCGTGAGCCTGTTCGCGGCGGCGGCGATCGGTCTTGCCGTGGTCGCCCTCGATGCGGCCCGCGGTCGTTCGATCAAGATCCTCGGCGCGGGGGCAGCGGTCGCGTTCGCGGCCATTGGCAGCTATCTCGTCCTCGTCGACCCAAGCCTCAGCAGCTCCGCAGTCAAGATCGCCGTCGATGGCGCGATCCTCGTGATCGCGCTCGGCTCGATGCTGCTGCGCTATCCCTTCTCGCTGCAATATGCGCTGGAAGAGGTCGCCGCCGAAACGGCGGCGATGCCCGGCTTCCTGCACGCCAATTATGCCATCACCGCCGCCTGGGCGCTGGCGACGATCCTGATGATGGCCGGTAATCTGCTGATGATCTATCTGCCGGGACTGCCGTTCTGGACCGGTCTTGCGATCGCGTTCGGCGCGCGCAACAGTGCCCTCTATTTCACCCGGTGGTATCCCGAGTATCGCAAGGCAAAGGACGGCTCGCATCAGCCCGGCGCACTCACCGAAACACGCTAACACCAATCGCCATTCGTCAGGCGCTGCAGCCTCGATAGGGAGCAACGATGCGGGACGTCTTTGTCAGGCTAGGAACGGATTTCCTTTCGACCATCCTGTTCCTGGTCATCTACCTTGCAACCGACAGCCTCGTGCTGGCGACCGCGGTCGCGATCGCAGGCGCCATCGGCCAGGTGATCTACGCCCGCGTCAAGGGACAGTCGCTCGGCTTCATGACCTGGGCGAGCCTCGCGCTGGTCATCGTGCTCGGCAGCGCCACCCTCCTCACCCATGATCCCCGCTTCGTGCTGGCCAAGCCCGCGATCGCGCATTTCGCGATCGGCGCGATCATGCTGAGGCGCGGCTGGATGCTGCGCTACATGCCGTCGCGCGTGACCGAGACCATTCCGGAATATGTCACCGCGGCCGGCTTTGCCTGGGCCGTACTGATGTTCGCGCTCGGCACGGGCACCATTGCGGTCGCGATGACGGGCAACCTCACGCTGTGGTCGATCTATGTCTCCGTGGTCGCGGTCGGCGCCAAGATTCTGGCATTCGTAGTGCAATATGTTATCTTTCGAGTGGTGGTGACAAGCCGCATCCGTGCGGCCCGCGCCTGATCGCCGCAATGATCGGGAGCTTGGTGTTCTTGCGCGGCGGAATGCGCTATAGCCCGCGCGGTCCCCACCCCCTATTCCAGAACCGGGTCCGGTTTTGTGAAGTCTTTAAGCGAACGAGGAGTGACAAATGGCCGTGGACGGCGACTGGAACCTGACCATGACGACCCCGATGGGCGAGCGCAACGCGACCCTGAGCGTGAAAAGCTCAGGGAGCACGCTGACGGGCACGCAGGGCGCCGAAGGCAATACGGCAGAGATTTTTGACGGCACCGTGAACGGCAACGACCTCACGTGGAAGGTTTCGATCACCAATCCGATGCCGCTGACGCTGGAATTTACCGGCAAGGTGTCCGGCGACAGCATGTCCGGCGACATGGGCATCGGCCCGATGGGCAGTTTTCCGTTCACCGGCAAGCGGGCGTAACGGCCACCTGAATTTGCTCCGTCATCGCGAGGAGCAACGCGACGAAGCAATCCAGCCTTGCCTTGCGGCACTATTCTGGATTGCTTCGCTGAGTTTATTACGGGGCCGCGCTTTGCGCGGCCCCGTTGGCTCGCAATGACGGTCTTGGTGAGACCTGAAATTACTTCGACTAGACCCAAAAAGGACGGCCGGGGTCTATTCCCCGGACCGTCAGTTTATCCCTCGGGAGGGAACGCTCTTACTTGAGAAGCTGGGCGACGTTGTCCTTGGTGACGAGGTCGAGGCCGGTATAGATCACCTCGGGCACCTTCTCGCCCTTCTTGATCGCCACCAGCGCGTCCATCGCCTTCTCGCCCATCTCGAACGGCCGCTGGCCGGTCAGCGCGTTGGAATAGCCGTCGCGCAGCAGTTCGAGCTGCATCTTCAGCGTATCGGCCACGACCAGCGTGAACTTGCCGGCGTCGATGTCCTTCTTGTTCTTGTTGACGAAGGCCTTGTAGCCCTCGGGCGCGAACATCGGCCAGCCGCCGACCGGCACGATCGCGGCGAGATCCGGCGTCGCGGTGCGCAGATCGGTCATCTGCTGCACGGCGAGTGCGGAATCGTCGTTGCAGAAGGTCGGCGAGCCCGACACCTCGACCCACTTCGATCCCTTCAGCGCCTCGCGGACGCCATCAACACGTTCAGCAAGGTTCTTGGCGCCGGGGCCGCCGGACACCATGGCGTATTTGCCGCCGTCTGGGCGAAGCTGCAGCAATTGCTTGCCGAGCGCGAGCCCAAAATCCTTGTTGTTGGTGCCGATATAGGCAATGCGCTTGGAGCCCGGCGCGTCCGCGTCGAAGGTGATGACGGGAATGCCGGCCGCGGTGGCGGCCTCGATCGACTTGGTCATCGAGGCGACGTCGGCGACCGAGATCGCCAGCCCATCCACCTTCTGGGTGATGAAGTCCTGGATGATCTGCGCCTGCGTCGCCGGCTCGTGCTCGATCGGTCCCTTGTAGATGCACTCGACGTTGCCGAGCTCCTTGGCGCGCTTCATGCAGCCGTCGCGTGCGACGTCGAAGAACGGATTGTTCATCGCCTTGGGCACCACGGCGAACTTGTAGTTCGCGGCAAACGCCGGGGCCGCCATCATGGCAACAGCGGCAGCAGCAAGCAGAATTTTCTTCACGTGTCTCCTCCTCAATATTTTTGCCTATCCTTGAAAACAGTCTGGTCCGGAGGCGGATAGACGATGACGCCTGTTGGCGCCCCCCGAACCAGTATCCTTTTCGAGCATGATCCCTTCGAAAAACCGCTTCCGGGATCACGCTCTACGAAAGTTTCGACCTGACACGATCGACCAGCACCGCCGCGATGATGATCACGCCGACCAGGGTCTGCTGCCAGTAGGAATTGACCTGCGCCAGCACGAGCCCGTTGCGGATCACCTCGAGCAGCACGCAGCCGACGATGGCACCGAGCGGGCCGCCGATGCCGCCCGCGAGATTGGCGCCACCGATCACGGCCGCGGCAATCACGTTGAGCTCATAGGAGGTCGCCATGTTCGCCGGCGCCGATCCGAGCCAGCCGGAGATGATGATGCCCTGCAGGCCCGCGGCCAGCGCGCTGATCACATAGACCGCGATCTTGACGCGGGTCACCGAAATGCCGGTCTGCTCGGCCGCGTTCTCGTTGCCGCCGAGCGCAAAGACGTGACGGCCGAACCTCGAGTGGTGGAGCACCACGGCCATCACCAGCGCGAGGATCATCAGATAGATGAAGGGCGCCGGCAGCCCGTAGAGATCGCCCGAGGTCAGCGCGTAGAAATAGTCGGCATCCGGCCCGCCCGGAAAACTGCCGCGACCGTTGGACACGACATAGGCGAGCCCGCGCACGATCGAGAGCATGCCGAGCGTGGTCACGAACGACGACAGGCCGAGCACCGCGACGCAGAAGCCGTTGATGAGCCCGACGATCAAGGCTGCCAAAAGCCCGGCAAGGACCGAGATCAAAAGGATCAGGCCCGGCACGTTGGCCAGCACGGTCTTGCCGTCGGTGGCCAGATGCACGAACCAGGCGCCGCCGGCCGCTCCGGGGGTCGACAGCTCCGTCATGACCATCGAGGTGACCATCGCGGCAAAGCACATCATCGAGCCGACCGAGAGATCGATGCCGCCGGTGATGATCACGAAGGTGATGCCGAGCGTGGCGATGGCGATGAACGAAAAGTTCTTCGCCATGTTCTGGATGTTGCCTTCCGTGAGAAAGTACGGTGAGGCGAAGTTCATCACCACGACGAGCAGGATCAGCGCGATCGTGACGTAGCCGGTCTGCGTGGCGAAGATGCCGCGGCGCCACCACTTGGCCTGGCTGACATTGGAGAAGGTGACCGGGGATTCCATGGGCACCGACATCACGCCGCCTCCTTGGCACCGGTGATCAGCGCGGTGACTTCCTCCGGTGAGGTATCGCGGATCGGCTTGTCGGCCCGCTTCTCGCCCCGGCGCATCACGACGACGCGGTCGGAGACGGCGAACACGTCGGGCATGCGGTGCGAGATCAGCATCACCGCGATGCCCTGCTCCTTGAGCCGGTGGATCAGGCTCAGGACCTGCTCGACCTGGCGGACCGAGATCGCCGCGGTCGGCTCATCCATCATCACCAGCCTGGCGTTGGAGAGCCGCGTCCTGGCGATCGCCACCGCCTGGCGCTGGCCGCCCGACATCTGCTTGACCAGATTATACGGCAGCGTCTCGGAACGCAGTTCGCCGAACAGCTCGAGCGAGCGCGCCGCCATCGCCTTGTGGTCGAGCAGCGAGAACGGACCGACCTTGCGCGTCAGTTCGCGGCCGAGATAGACGTTGGCCGCGGCGGTGAGATTGTCGGCAAGCGCGAGATCCTGGTAGACGACCTCGATGCCGACCGCGCGGGCGTCGACCGGGCGATGGAAATGCACCGCGTCGCCTCCAAAGACCATCTCGCCATGGCTCGGCCGAAAATTGCCGGCGATGATTTTCACCAGCGTCGACTTGCCGGCGCCATTGTCGCCCATCAACCCGACCACCTCGCCGGGATAGATCTTCATGTCGACGTCGTGGAGGGCGCGGATCGCGCCGAACTCCTTGCCGATGCCCTTCAACTCCAAGAGCGGTGCGCTCTGCGGTTGCTCGACCGCCGCCGGTGTCATGCCAGTCCTCCCGTCCATTCGATGTTGTGTCGCATCATGGCACGATCAGACGTAACGGTTGACAAGAGATTCCAGAAATTCCTGGCGCCCGGAACGCGGCTGGGGCTCGCTGCCCGAGCGAAGCACACGGTCCGCAAGGTCGGCGAGCGAGCGTTCGCCGGCGAGGATCGCGCGTCCCTCCGGGGCGTCCCACCCCGCATAGCGCTCCTTCAGGGCATCGGTGAGCACGCCGGAGTCCAGCATGACGGAGGCGGCGAGGAAGGCCCGCGCGCAGGCATCCATCGAGCCGACATGAGCATGGATCAAATCGTCCGGATCGATCGACTGGCGGCGGATCTTCGCGTCGAAATTGAGCCCGCCGGTCGTAAAGCCGCCGCCTTTCAGGAGCTCGTGGAACACCAGCGCGAGCTCCTGCCCGTTCATCGCGAACTGGTCGGTGTCCCAGCCGAGCAGGTCGTCGCCGCGGTTGATGTCGAGCGAGCCGAACACGCCGAGCGCCTGCGCCAGCGCGATCTCGTGCTGAAAGGAGTGGCCGGCGAGGATGGCGTGGTTCTGCTCGATGTTGAGCTTGACGTCCTTCAGGAGATCATAGCGCTCCAGAAAACCGTAGCAGGTCGCGACATCGAAATCGTACTGATGCTTGGTCGGCTCCTTCGGTTTCGGCTCGATCAGGAGCGGGCCTTGAAAGCCGATCTTGTGCTTGTGCTCGACCACCAGCGAGACGAAGCGGCCGAGCTGGTCGAGCTCGCGCTTCATGTCGGTGTTGAGCAGGGTTTCGTAACCCTCACGCCCGCCCCACAGCACATAATTCTGGCCGCCGAGCCGGTGCGTCACCTCCAGCGCCGCCCTCACCTGCCCCGCGGCATATGAAAACACCTGCGGATCGGGATTGGTCGCCGCGCCCGCCAGGTAGCGGCGGTTCGAGAACAGGTTGGCGGTCCCCCAGAGCAGCCGCACCTTCTGCGAGGCCATCTTCGCTTCGAAGATGTCGGCAATTTCGTTCAGATTCTTGACGGACTCGGCGAGCGTCTTGCCCTCCGGCGCGGCATCGACGTCATGGAAGGTGAAGAACGGCACGTCGAGCAGCCGAAACAGCTCGAAGGCGACATCGGCCTTGGCACGGGCGAGCGCCATCGCATCCGTGCCGTGATGCCAGGGCCGCAGAAAAGTCTCGCCGCCAAAGGGATCGCTGCCGACCCAGCAGAGCGAATGCCAGTAGCAGACGGCGAAGCGCAGGTGCTCCTCCAGCCGCTTGCCATGCACGATGCGGTCCTTGTCGTACCAGCGGAACGCGAGCGGCGACGGCGCCTGCGGCCCGCCAAAGGAAATCGGGGCGGTCGTTTCGAAAAACCGGGCGGGTGCGTTCACGGGAAAAACTCCTTCAGAGCGGGATAAAGCTTGCGCCACTGCGCATAGGCATCGTCGTAGGCGGCGACCGCTGCGGGGCGCGGCACAAAGGTCGCGAGCCGGCGCGGACGGCGGCACACCTCGGCCGGCTTCTCGCGGGTCGCGGCCAGCCTGCCGAGCCGCGCGGCGCCGAGCGCAGCGCCGACCTCGCCCTCCTCGACACGGTGGACCGGGATGCCCAGCACATCGGCCATGATCTGCGCCCACAGCGATGAGCGCGATCCGCCGCCGACCAGATCGACCTCGGTGATCACAGGGCCTGAGCCTGCGAGCGCGGCAAAATTGTCGCGTGCGGCGAAGGCGACGCCTTCCAGCACGGCCTGGACGATGGCGTTACGGTCGGTCGCGCTGCGCAGGCCGATGAGTGCGCCGGCCGCGGTGGCGTCATTGTGTGGCGTGCGCTCGCCATCGAGATAAGGCAGGAAGCGCACCGGACTTGGGCGGTCGACGACATCGCCGAGCGGCGCCAGCAACTCCGATTCCGGCGTCGCCAGGATTTTTGCAAGCCAGGCCAGCGACGCGGCTGCCGACAGCATCACACCCATCTGGTGCCAGAGCCCGCCCAGCGCATGGCAGAACGCATGAACCGCAGACGCCGGCGCCGGCGCAAATCTGTCGGTGACGCGGAACAGCACACCTGACGTGCCGAGCGACAGGAACGCATCGCCCGGCGCAATGGCGCCGAGCCCGATCGCGCTCGCCGCGTTGTCGCCGGCGCCGCCGGCCACGATCACGCTCTGTCCCATGCCCCAGCGCCGCGCCAGATCGGGCGACAGTGTTGCGCTGGGTTCGTCGCCTTCGACGAGCCTCGGCATATGCTGGAGACCGAGCCCGGTCGCCGCCAGCACCTGGTCCGACCAGGCGCGCTGGCCGACGTCGAGCCAGAGCGTTCCGGCCGCATCCGACATGTCCTCGACCATCTCGCCGGTCAGCCGGTAGCGGACATAGGCTTTGGGCAGCAAGACCTTCGCCAGTCGCGCGAACACCTCGGGCTCGTGCTTCGCCACCCACATCAGCTTTGGCGCGGTAAATCCGGGCATCGCCAGATTGCCGGCGATCGCATGCAGCGCCGGGCAGCGGCGTTCGAGTTCGGCGCACTCGGCATGCGAGCGGCCATCATTCCAGAGGATGGCCGGGCGCAGCGGCGCGCCATCGGCGCCGAGCAGCGTCGCGCCATGCATCTGGCCCGACAGGCCGATGCCGCGCACCTCAGATATCTCACGGGGATGGGATGCGGCAAGATCGTCGACGGCGCCGATCGCGGCACTGACCCAGGCGTCCGGATCCTGTTCGGACCACAGCGGATGCGGATGCGACAAGGTCAGCGCGCGCGAACCGGTCGCGACGATCGCGCCCGCGGCGTCCATCAGCACGGCTTTCACGCCGGACGTGCCGACGTCCATGCCCAAATACACCTGTCGTCCTCCCTCCAAACCTTAAGGCGTCGCGCGAACTCAGGTCGCCTTGCCGCCCAGGGCCGTCTCATTTCGAACTCCCGCTCCAGTCATCTCGCCTGAAGCAGCCGCGTAGGTGTTCACCTCTCCCGGGGCCATCCCTCGAGACGCATCGCTCAAGCGACGCTCCTCGGGATGAGGACCGACCTCCGGGCTAGACCCTCATGGTGAGGAGCCGCGCTCTGGCGCGGCGTCTCGAACCATGAGGCCCGAACTCTGATGCCATAGCGCTACGGCAAATTGTCCCTCATCACGATGTCGATCCGTATCTTCTCCTGCTCGCTCAGGATCGGTTCTCCGCGGGCGAGCGCCAGCAGCACGCGGACGGCGGCGCGCGCCTCATGCCCCGGATTCTGCGAGATGACCGCATCCATCACGCCCTGCAGCAGCAGTTTTCGCGTCATGACCGTGACGTCATGCCCGACGAAGACCACCTGCTTGTTGCGCCCGGCCTCGATCAGCGCCTTGGCGACGCCCGGTGTGCCGGCGCCCACATTGTAGAGCCCGACGATATCGGCATGCGCGCCGAGCAACCTCATCATGAGGTGTTCTGAGCGCTCGTCCTCATCACGCCCCTCAACCACGGGCAGCATTTCGAGGTGCGGAAATTCCGACACCATCACCTGGTTGAAGCCGAAAATGCGCTCGGCATGGTCGCGCAGCGCGGTCGAGCCCGCGACCACGGCGACCTTTCCGGCTCCCGCGCCGGTGAGACGGCCAACCAGCGCGCCGGCGGTCCGGCCGGCGGCGATGTTGTCGATGCCGACATAATAATGGCGCCGCGACGACGGCACGTCGGAAACCAGCGTCACCACCTTGACGCCGCCATCCACGAGATCGTTGATGGCCGCCCGGACCCGCGGATGATCGAGCGCGACCACCGCAACCCCGTCGAACCCCTCACCCAGCGATTCCAGCGTGGTCGCCAGCGCCGTCGGCTCGAAGACATCCGTGGTCACGGTCTGCACCGCGAGCCGTCGCGCCGACAGCCAGGTCGACATCTCGCTCAGCTGCGCCAGAATCTGCTGCATGAACAGGTTCGGCCCGGACGGCATCACGAAGGCGAACCGGCGGAGCCGGCCGCGGGCGAGTTCGGCGGCGGCCACATGCGGCTGAAAGGAATTGCGCTCAATCGCCTCCCGGACGCGGCGGGCGGTGTCCGGCTTCACGCCGGGGCGATTGTGCAGCACGCGGTCGACGGTCGCCAGGCTGACGCCCGCGCGGCGCGCGATGTCCTTCAGCGTCAGGGGTGGGCTGATATCCTGCTCCGTCATGGCCGGCGACCTTAGCAGAGGCTTTGAGGTACGCAACTCATTTTGAGGTGCAGAGCTTGAGGCGCGGCGGTTCGAATGCCGGTTTTGCGCTGGTCTTGTTTCGTAAACCGTAAGCTTATCTCGTCAGGTGATGGGGCGCCCGCCCGGTATCATGTTAACTTTCCGTTGCGCGGGCCCCGCTACGCTCCCTTAACCCCGAAGGATGTTCTGCCCCGGTGAAGGGATGAAATGCACATGACCGAGCCTCGCACCGCCTCCGAGTCCCAGCATGGACTCAATCTGTTTCTGGTCGGCTTTCTCGTCCTGTTCCTCGAGCTCGCGAGCATTCGCTGGTTCTCGGCCAACGTGATCTTCCTGCAGTTCTTCACCAATGTGGTGCTGCTCGCCTGCTTCCTCGGCATGTCCTGCGGCTGCCTCGCAGCGCGCCAGCGCTTCGATTGGATGAAATGGTTTCCGCTGATCGCCGCCGGAACGTTCGCGGTCGCGCGCTTGACCGTGCTGCTCTACGGTCATTGGCAGGGGCTTGCGGTCGACGTCGGTCACCAGGCCTCGCCGCAGGAGGTGTTTTTCGGCACGGAATATCGCAACCCGGATCTCGCCCAATTCGTCGTTCCGATCGAATGGATCGCCGGGCTGTTCTTCATCCTGATCGCGCTCACGTTCGTCGGCCTCGGCCAGGTCATGGGCCGGGCCTTCGAAGCCTATCCCGATCGCATCAAGGCCTATTCGTTCAATATCGGCGGCAGCCTCGCCGGCATCATCGGCTTCTCCGCCATCTCCTTCCTGCAGGCGCCGCCCGCGATCTGGCTGCTGATCATCGCCGCCGGCAGCGCCTATCTGCTCCATCAGGCCGGCGCACTGACGGCTGTCCGCGGCACGGCCCTCCTGCTCGTGATCGCCTTTGCGGCCATTCCGGCCCAATCATTCAGCCAGCACGAGGTCCGCTGGTCGCCCTATTATGCCGTCGATCACGACAAGGAGACCGACACGCTGACGGTCAACAATATCGGCCATCAGCAGATGCAGCCCTTCGCACAGCGCGGCGCGATCTATTCCCTGATCCATCTGCTGCAGAACCGCAGCGGCGGCGCGCCGTTCGAGAATGCACTGGTGATCGGCGCAGGCTCCGGCAATGACCTGGCGCATGCGCTGCGCCATGGCGTGTCGCGCATCGATGCCGTCGAGATCGATCCCGTGATCCAGGACATCGGCATCCACCAGCATCCGGACCAACCCTATGCGGATCCGCGCGTCGTCCGCCATCTCGACGATGGCCGGCATTTCCTGCGCACGACCGAGCAGAAATACGACCTCGTCGTCTACGCCCTGGTCGACTCGCTGATCCTGCACTCCGGCTACGCCAACATCCGCCTCGAAAGCTATCTGTTCACCGAGCAGGCGTTTGAAGATGTCCGCCGCGTGCTGAAGAGCGACGGCGTGTTCGTGATGTACAACTATTATCGCCAGGGCTGGATTGTGCAGCGTGTCGCCGCGATGGCGCAGCAGGTGTTCGGCTGCGAGCCGCTCGTGATGCCGATCCCCTCGACCGAGACGCTGAAGGCGTCCGAACAGGCCGGCTTCGTGACCATCGTTGCCGGCTGCAATCAACGCATCCCGCAGGCTTTCAAGCAGCACGGCACGTTCTGGATGAACCAGCTGCCGGCGGAAAACCTTGTCGTCAACGGCTTCGACGGGCAGCCCAAGTCGGGCGCCGGCAGCTGGATGCCGATCGCGCCGACGAAACTGATCGCCGACCAGGCCTCATCGACCAGGCTCACCACGGATGACTGGCCGTTCCTCTATGTCAGCGACCGCCTGATCCCCGACCTGACGCTACGCTCCATGGTGCTGCTCGGCGGCCTCGGCATCACGATGGTGCTGCTGTTCATGAAGGCAACGGGGACATCCAGGACCGCGAACCCGCCGATCAATGTTCGCATGTTCTTCCTCGGTGCCGCCTTCATGCTGCTGGAAACCAAGGCCGTGGTGCAGATGGCGCTGTTGTTCGGCTCGACCTGGCTGGTCAATTCGGCGGTGTTCTTCAGCGCGCTGGTGCTGATCCTGCTCGCCAATCTCTATGTCATCAAAGTGCCGGCCGTGCGGCTGAACATCCATTACGGCGCGCTGCTCGTGTTCCTGGCGGCGTCGGTCCTGATCCCGTTCGACGTCTTTTTGAGCGGCGGTATCGTCTGGCGTTATGCCGTGCCCTGCCTGCTCGCGCTCGGGCCGATGTTCTTTGCCGGCATCATCTTCGCACGGTCATTCCGCGATGCGCAAAATCCCGAACACGCCATGGGATCAAACATCGCCGGCGCGATGATCGGCGGGCTGGCAGAGCAGTTTTCCACCCTGCTCGGCTTCCAGCATCTGTTGATCGTCGCGATCGGCTTCTATCTGCTGTCGACGTGGGCACCGTCGCTACGAGCAAAACTCAGCCCGGCCGAGTGATCGTGAGGCGTACAGGCGCAGACCACGACACACGTCGTCATGGCCGGGCAAAAGCGCGAAGCGCGTCTGGCGCGCTTCGCGCAGATGTCCCGGCCATCCACGTCTTTGCATCCAGTGAAAGAAAGGCGTGGATGCCCGGCACAAGGCCGGGCATGACGAACAATGAGACAAGGCCCTCAGCCCAGATTGAGCTCCTTGAAAAAGTCGTTGCCCTTGTCGTCGATGATGATGAAGGCCGGAAAATCCACCACCTCGATGCGCCAGATCGCCTCCATGCCGAGCTCGGGATATTCCAAAACCTCGACCTTCTTGATGCAGTGTTCGGCGAGGTTCGCGGCCGCGCCGCCGATCGAGCCGAGATAGAAGCCGCCATATTTCTTGCAGGCCTCGCGCACGACGGGCGCGCGGTTGCCCTTCGCCAGCATCACCATCGAGCCGCCGGCCGCCTGGAACAGGTCGACGAAACTATCCATCCGCCCCGCGGTGGTCGGGCCAAACGCGCCTGACGCATAGCCCTCCGGCGTCTTGGCTGGCCCGGCATAGTAGATCGGGTGGTTCTTGAAATAATCGGGCAGCGCCTCGCCCCGCTCCAGCCGTTCGCGCAGCTTGGCATGCGCGGAATCGCGCGCCACGATCATGGTGCCGGTGAGCGACAGCCGCGTCTTGATCGGATTCTTTGACAGCGTTGCCAGGATGTCCTTCATCGGCTGGTTGAGGTCGATCTTGACGACCTCGCCGCCGAGCACCTGCTCCACCGCCGGCAGATACTGCGCCGGATTGTGCTCGAGCTCTTCGAGATAGATGCCGTCTTTGGTGATCTTGCCGAGCACCTGGCGGTCCGCCGAGCAGGACACGCCGAGCCCGATCGGCAGCGAGGCGCCGTGGCGCGGCATCCGGATCACGCGCACGTCGTGGCAGAAATACTTTCCGCCGAACTGCGCGCCGACGCCGAGCGACTGCGTCATCTTGTGGATTTCCTGCTCCATCTCGAGATCGCGGAAGGCGTTGCCGTCAGCCGAGCCATGGGTCGGCAGCGCGTCGAGATAGCGCGCGGAGGCGAGCTTCACGGTCTTCATGCAGAGTTCGGCCGAGGTGCCGCCGATGACGATGGCCAGATGATAGGGCGGGCACGCCGCGGTGCCCAGCGTCAGCACTTTCTCCTTCAGGAAGGCGAGCAGCCGATCCCTGGTCAGCACCGACGGCGTCGCCTGGAACAGAAAGCTCTTGTTGGCCGAGCCGCCGCCCTTGGCCATGAACATGAACTTGTAGGCATCCTCTCCCTCGGCGTAGATCTCGCACTGCGCCGGCATGTTGTTGGCGGTGTTTTTTTCCTCATACAT
>Ga0070710_10000680_pt1 | contig 16127 bp, 11 predicted proteins | sample LARL52metaG_FD_65454 | JGI IMG/M metagenome (GOLD analysis project Ga0070710, IMG submission 65454) | Corn, switchgrass and miscanthus rhizosphere microbial communities from Kellogg Biological Station, Michigan, USA - LAR L5-2 metaG | ecosystem: Host-associated > Plants > Roots > Rhizosphere ... | reverse complement strand
CGTGCTGCCGATGGAACCGCCGACGATCAGGCGCGTGACCGACGTGAGCGCGACGAGCAGCACGATGAACGGCATCGAGCGGCCCAGGTCGGTGACGAAGCCGAGAACACGGTGCAGCGCGGCGTTTGGCCGCAGCCCGCCCTTGGCGGTGAGCTGCAGCCAAACCCCGAGCGGAACTCCGAAAGCGGTGGCGATCAAGGTGGAGACGCCGACCATGTACAGCGTCTCCCCGGTGGCCTCGACGAGAAAGCTCAGCACGTCCGGCCAGGGTGTTGCAGACCTCACGCAGCTACTCCCTGCGGCCCCTTCAGGGACCTCTGCACCGCGCCGCCGGCCTCGCTGATCCACTCCAGCGCGGAGTCGGACCGCTCACCGTTCAGGCCGAGGCGGAACCGCGCGACGGGGGTCTCCCCCAGGCGCGTCAGGCCGCCACCGACGATGTTCAGCTCGACGCCGAACCGGTGCGAGGCCTCGGGCAGCAGCGCGCCGACCGCGGCGAACCCGACGAGCACGACGTCCGCGACGCGGTCGTAGCTGCTCTCGTTGATCGGGTTCAGGTCGACGGCGGGCAGCAGCGCACCGCTCGTGCGGCTGGCGGCGTTGCTGACCAGTTCGAGGACCTTGCCGTGCTCGACGACACGGCCCTCCTCCAGCACGGCGACGTCATCGCAGATCTTGCGGACCACGCCCATGTCGTGCGTGACGACGAGAACGGTCACACCCAGCTCAGCGCGCGCACGGTCGAGGACGGTCAGCACGGAACCGGTGGTCTCGGGGTCGAGCGCACTGGTGGGCTCGTCGGCCAGCAGAACGCTCGGGTTGGCGGCGAGCGCGCGCGCCACGGCGATGCGCTGACGCTGCCCGCCGGACAGCTGGTCGGGGTAGGCGGCGGCCTTGTCGGTCAGCCCGACGAGGTCCAGCAGCTCGCCCACACGCGTGCGGCGCTGCGGTCCCGGCACACCGGCGCTTTCGAGGGGAAGGGCGATGTTGCCGGCGGCGGTGCGCTGCCGCAGCAGCGAATCCCCTTGCGGCACCACACCGATCTGCCTGCGGGCGGCCCGGAGGGCCGATCCGTCCAGCGCGGTGATGTCCGTGCCGTCGACCCGGATCGCACCGGAGTCGGGCCGCTCCAGCAGCGCCACGCAGCGCGCGAGCGTCGACTTGCCGGCCCCGCTCGGGCCGACGACGCCGAGCACGGTGCCCGCCTCGACGTCGAGGGTCACGCCGTTCAGGGCGTTGACACCCTGGAAGGACTTGGTGAGGTTTTCGACAGTGATCACTTCTGCTCCACGGCTGCGCGCGACGGCACACACGCCTCGTGGGCGGTGCGCGGTCGAAGTTCTGCTCAGGTGTGCGCCACTCTTGGGTCGAGTGCGCGTCGAAGGACTTTGAGAAGGCGCCTTAGACGAGGTGGCGACGACATGCAGAAGCGGTGCGACGGCACTGGTCGACGACTCGACGGCGCGTCAGCATTCGCGTGGTACCCATGTGATCCTCCATCGGTCCTGGCGTTAGCACCTGCCCGCATCCAGCGGGTGGTTGCTGCGACGTCGTAGAGCCAGGTCTCTCGGTCGCTCCGGATGGCACTTAGCAGTCAACCGGACGCACGTTCGGTTGCGCAAGCCAGAATCCGATTCGTTCGACAGATCACACTGTTGGCCGATGGATCTCCGGCCTAGACCTCCGCGATCCGGATGAAGTCGATCACGCTCAGCTGCTCACCCCTGGCCTGCGGGTCGATGCCGGCCTTGCCGAGCAGTTCGTCGACGTTGACGTCCGCGGCTCCGGCCCAGCCCTTGAGAGCGGCCCTGAGGGTCTTGCGGCGCTGCGCGAAGGCCGCGTCGACGATCGAGAAGAGCCTCTTCCTGTCCACTGTGGACAAAGGGGTCTCGTGACGGTGGAACGAAACCAGCCCCGAGTCGACGTTGGGAGCGGGCCAGAAGACGTTCCTGCCGACCGGACCGGCCTTCCGCGCGTCGGCGTACCAGGCGAGCTTCACGCTGGGCACGCCGTAGATCTTGCTGCCGGGCCTGGCCGCCATCCGGTCGGCCACCTCGGCCTGGACCATGACGAGGCCCTTCTGGAGGGTCGGCAGCTCGTTCAGCAGGTGCAGGACCACCGGCACGGCGACGTTGTAGGGCAGGTTGGCCACGATCGCCGTGGGCTGGACCGCCAGGTCGTCCTTCGTGACCTTCATGGCGTCCTTGAGGACGACGTGCAGCTTGCCGGCGTTCTCCGGATCCATCTCGCGCGCCGTCTGCGGCAGGCGCTGGGCCAGCGGCGGATCGATCTCGACCGCGACGACCTGCGCGGCGGCGGGGAGCAGCGCCAGCGTCAGCGAGCCCAGGCCTGGGCCGACCTCCAGCACGACGTCGTCCGGGGTGAGCCCGGCCGCGGCGACGATCTTGCGGACCGTGTTCGGGTCGTGCACGAAGTTCTGGCCCAGTTTTTTGGTCGGGCGGATGCCCAGCTCTTCGGCCAGACGTCGCACTTCGGCAGGTCCCAGCAGGCTCACCGGAGCATTCTCGCAGGTGGGCTCACGAACCATCGGCTGGGCTGTCCGGCAGAGCCGCCGACGTCGCACCGCACACCGAACGAAACGCGGAGCCTCGCGTTCCCCGGAAGGAAACGCGAGGCCCCGCGTGACAGGAAGACTTGCGGTTTACGGCAGGCCCAGCTTGGCGCGGCAGCCCGGCCAGGCGCCGTAGGTGCCGCCGGCGCGGTCGCGCAGCTTAGTCGCGATGGCGATCTGCTGCTCGCGGGTGGCCTGGTGCGGGAGCTGGGCGTAGGCGGTGCCGCCGTTGGAGGCCCAGGTGCCCGCGTTGAACTGCAGGCCGCCGTAGTAGCCGTTGCCGGTGTTCGCGGCCCAGTTGCCGCCTGCCTCGCACTTGGCGAGACGGTCCCAGACCTCGCCGTCGGGCAGCGGCTTGGTGCCGATCGTGATCTTCTTGGGCTTCGGCTCCTTGGTGACCTTGCCGCCGATCTTCTCGCGGCTGATCTCCTTGCCGTTCTTCACGGTCACGCGGTACGTGCTGACCTGCTCGCCGGGCGTGCCGGGGTCGGTGACCGTCTGCTCGCCCGAGTTCATGTTCGGGTCGTTGGTCTTCTCGACCGGCGGGGCGACCGGCTCGTTCACGTTGATGACCGTGACGCCGGTGCGGGAGATGTAGACCTCGGCGCCGGTGGCGAGCTTCACCTCGGTGCCGGAGGCGACCGCGTCCTCGGGGCCGAGCGAGAGGTTCTCGTTCTTCAGCAGCTCGTCGACGGTGACCGCGGTGGTCTGGATCTCGCGGACCGGGTTGGCGCCGTCGAAGAGCTTGATGTTCTTGCGGGTCTTGACTTCCAGGTTCATGCCCTCCAGGGGCACGTTCTGGTTGCCGGGGGCGGAGAACCAGGCGCCCTCGACCGGCACGCCCATCTGCTTGGCGGCTTCCTCGACGGTGACCGAGCGGACCCAGTCCTCGCGGGACTGGCCGTCGATGCTCGCCTTGACGAGGCGGCCGCGGTCGAGGGTGATCTTGCCGCCGTCGGAGATCGGGGTGTTCAGCGAAGGCGAGAGGGCGTCGTGCTCGCCGACGACGATGCCTTCTTCGGCCAGAACTTCGCCGACCGTGCCCTCGTAGGAGTGGACGGTCTGCATCGCACCGTCCACGTCGACCGTGAGGGACTTGTCCATCGCCATGGCGGTCACGCCGCCGCCGGAGATGGAGACGAGGACCGCGGCGACCGCGCCCTTGAGGAAGCGGCGCTTCCAGTTCGTGACGGTCTCGACGAGGACCTGCGGGTCCTCCTCCTCTTCCTCCGTCGGGAGGAGGAGGGGCGGCATGATCGTCGTCTCGGCGTTGATGAGACGGATCAGCTCGTCGACGTCGACGTTGGCCGTCGCGAGGAGCTCGTCGGCGTCCGGGCCGAGCACCTCGAGCACGTCCTCCGGCGAGATGGTCAGCGCACCGGCGGGAAAGCTCGGGTGAGGGTCGGCGACGGCGGTGGCCGTGCTCATCCCGACCGGCGTGAACCAGTCGGTGTCCTCGTTGAAGTCGTACGGAGCGGCAGTTCTGTCGCTACCAGACACTGGGTCGATACCTCCATTGCGGAAGCTCGAGGCCACCGCACAGTTGGCGTTGACAAGATCATTCGAGTTGGAACTCGAAGGTTCCCGGCAACTCCTCCTACGTGGTCTCGCTTCTTCGCGCTTCTGGCTTGGGTCCCGCCCCGACCGCGGGCGTGCCCCGAACCGACAAGGTCGGCTCAGGTGGCACGGTCACGGGACAGTAACGGGGTCGCGGACGTTGCGCAAACACCCCCGCCAATGTTGTGACGTCAGTCACCCCATGGGGTAGGAACCCTTTGCTCCGTTCGTCTTACATCGCATCTCAGTGACCAAGTCCGAACACTCGTTGAGCATTACGGGTGACGGCGGCGCAGAGTTCAGAAAGATCTTCGCCACGGAGAGTGGCCAAAGTCCGAACTGTGTAATTCACACAATAGGGTTCGTTTGGGCGCCCCCTGAACGGATGCGGCGTCAGGAACGGGGCGTCCGTCTCGACCAGGAGCCGATCCTGCGGCACCAGCCGGGCCGCCTCCTGCAGGGCGCGGGCGTTCTTGAACGTCACCGGGCCCGCGAACGACAGCACGTAGCCCGCGTCGACGCACCGCCGGGCGAAGTCCGCGTCGCCGGAGAAGCAGTGGAAGACCACAGTGGACGGTGCGCCCTCGGCGTCGAGGACCTTGAGGATGTCCTCGTGCGCGTCCCGGTCGTGGATCATCAACGGCTTCCCCACGCGCTTGGAAAGCTCGATGTGCCAACGGAAAGCCTCGTGCTGCGCGGCCGGCGGCGAGTAGTCCCAGTAGTAGTCGAGACCGGTCTCGCCGATCGCCACGACGCGGTCGAAGGCGGCGAGCCGCTCCAGTTCGGCCTTCTCGTGATCGCCGAACGAGGAGGTGCGCGTCGGGTGCACGGCCACCGCCGCGTAGACCCTCGGGTCCCAGGTGGACGCTTCGGCGGCCCACTGCGCGGCGGCCAGGTCGTCCGCCACGGTGATCACGTGCGACACGCCGGCGGCCTCCGCGCGGTCCAGCACCTCCGCCACACCGGCCCGGTCGGTGGCGCCACACGCGTCGAGGTGCGTGTGAGCGTCGATCACCGGTGCCGGAAGAGCTTCCGGCACCGGCGGTCGTTCCCGCTTGTCCGCCACTAGTCGGTGACGATCGGAGCCCACTCGGGCCCGGTCTCGCCCAGCTTCGGGTCGAGCTTCGCGAACAGCGGCGACGGCTTCTGCAACGGCCGCCCGACCTCGATCGGCGTCGACTCCCAGCGGGCCTGCTCACCGGCGTAGTCACCGGTCAGCACCGGGTACGAGCGGTCGGGCACGTCGAGATCGGTGACCTCGGTCAGCGCGGGCTGAGCCGCCCACACGCCCGTGCCACCCAACGCCTCGTGCACCTGCTGCGCCGAGTGCGGCAGGAACGGCGTCATCAGCGTGTTCGCGTCCTGCACGACCTGCAGCGCGGTGTGCAGCACCGAGTCGCGGCGGTCCGGGTCGTCCTTGAGCTTCCACGGCTCCTGGTCCGACAGGTACTTGTTCGCCGCCGAGATCACGCGCATGGCCTCGCTGGACGCCTGCTTGAACCGCGACCGGCGCAGGTGCGCGCCGACCGTGTCGAAGGCACCGCGGGCCAACGACATCAGCTCGTGGTCCGCGGCGGTCAGCGAAACGGCCTTCGGGATCGCGCCGACGTTCTTGTGCGCCATCGAGATCGAGCGGTTGACCAGGTTGCCCCACTCGTTGGCCAGCTCGAAGTTCGTCCGGCGGACGAACTCCTCCCAGGTGAAGTCGGTGTCCTGGTTCTCGGGACCGGCGACGGAGATGAAGTACCGCAGCGCGTCCGGCCCGAACTCCTTCAGGAAGTCGCCGACGTAGATCACGGTGCCGCGCGAGGTGGAGAACTTCGAGCCGCTCATCGTCAGGTACTCCGACGACACGACCTCGGTCGGCAGGTTCAGCGTGCCGAACCGGCCGGGCTCGCCGCCCTTGTCGCCCGCGCCGTTCTGCCCGAGCAGCAGCGACGGCCAGATCAGCGAGTGGAAGACGATGTTGTCCTTGCCCATGAAGTAGTAGCCCTGGGCGTCACCGGTCCAGAACTCCTTCCAGGCGTCGGCGTCGCCGGTGCGCCGCGCCCACTCGACCGACGCGCTCAGGTAGCCGATGACCGCGTCGAACCACACGTAGAACCGCTTCATCGGCTGCTCGCGCCACCCGTCGAGCGGGATCGGCACTCCCCAGTCGAGGTCGCGGGTGATCGCGCGCGGCCGCAGGTCCTTGATCAGGTTCTGCGAGAACTTCAGCACGTTCGGGCGCCACTCGGTGCGCGTGGACATCCACGAGCCGAGCGAGTCGATGAACGCGGGCAGGTCCAGGAACAGGTGCTCGGTCTCGACGAACTTCGGCACCTCGCCGTTGATCCGCGACCGGGGGTTCTTGAGGTCGGCGGGGTCGAGCTGGTTGCCGCAGTTGTCGCACTGGTCACCGCGCGCGCCGTCGTACCCGCAGATCGGGCAGGTGCCCTCGATGTAGCGGTCGGGCAGCGTCCTGCCGGTCGACGGGCTGATCGCGCCCATCTCCGTCTTGGGGATGACGTAGCCGTTCTTCCACAACGCGGAGAACAGGTCCTGCACGACCTGGTAGTGGTTGCCGGTCGTCGTGCGGGTGAACAGGTCGTAGGACAGGCCGAGGCCCTGCAGGTCGGAGGCGATCACGCGGTTGTACTTGTCGGCGAGCTCACGGGCGGTGAGCCCTTCCTTCTCGGCCTGCACCTGGATGGGTGTGCCGTGCTCGTCCGTGCCGCTGACCATGAGCACCCGGTGTCCGGACATTCGCATGTAGCGGGAGAAGACGTCGGACGGGACACCGAAACCGGAGACATGACCGATGTGCCGGGGGCCATTGGCGTAAGGCCAGGCCACCGCGGTCAGTACGGAGGCACTCATGCGCATAGCCTACGGAGGCGGTGCCAGCCGCTTTTCACTGCATGGGAGGTCGGTTTGTCCGCGACCAGGATGCTCGTGCTCGGCGTGGTCAAGCTCGTCGGTGAGGCGCACGGCTACCAGGTGCGCCGCGAGCTGACGTCGTGGGCGGCGGACAAGTGGGCCAACGTGCAGCCCGGTTCGATCTACCACGCGCTGAAGTCGCTCGCCAGGGAGGGACTGCTGGAGCCGGTCGGCACCGAGTCCGGCGGCGGCCCCGCCCGCACCAGCTACCGGGTCACGCCGGAGGGCGACCGGGAGCTGATGGAGTCGCTCGGCGGCGCGCTGGCCGACTCGTCGCGGCCCCTGGACGAGCTCTCCGCCGGTGTCTCCCTGCTGATGCTGATGCCCCGCGAGCAGGCGCTCGTCCTGTTGAAGAGCCGGCTGGTGGGCCTGACGGCGCAGGTCGCGCCGACCCGGCACCTGGTGGGAGCGTTCCCCGAGATGGGCAAGCCCGCCCACGTCAGCGAGCTGGCTCGACTGTGGCTCGGGCAGCTCGAAGGGCAGGTCCGCTGGACTGAGGAACTGATCGGGCGACTCGAGGCGGGCGAGTACGACCTCCGGGACTAGTCAAACTTGATTAGTTCTCGCTAGCCTCTAGTCAAACTTGACTAGAGGGGGTTCGGTCATGATCAAGGCACGCGGCCTCGCGCGCCGGTTCACGACGAAGTTCGGCCCTGTGGAAGCAGTGCGCGGGGTGGACGTCGACGTCGCAGAGGGGGAGCTCGTCGGGTTCCTCGGACCGAACGGGGCAGGCAAGTCCACGACGTTGCGGATGCTCACGACGCTGCTGCGGCCGACGGCGGGCGAGGCGATCATCGCCGGGCACGACCTGCTGACCGACCCGGCGGGCGTGCGCCGCAACATCGGGTACGTCGGTCAGAAGAACGGCAGCGGCGCGGACCAGCGGGTTCGCGACGAGCTCGAGTTCCAGGGCCGCTTCTACGGCATGTCCAGGACGCAGGCACGGCGCAAGGCCGCCGACCTCATCGAACGGTTCGACCTGCAGGGCACGGAGAACCGGTTGGCGGTCACGTTGTCCGGTGGCCAGCAGCGCCGGCTCGACATCGCGATGGGCCTGCTGCACAACCCGCGGCTGCTGTTCCTCGACGAACCGTCGACCGGCCTCGACCCGCAGAGCCGCCGCAACCTGTGGGACCACATCAAGCAGCTCAGGGCCGACGGCACCACGGTCTTCCTGACCACCCACTACCTCGACGAGGCGGACTTCCTCAGCGACCGGCTGCTGGTGATCGACCACGGCCTGATCGTCGGCGAGGGATCTCCCGACGAGCTGAAGAACCGCGTCTCCGGCGACCTGGTCGTGCTCGGCACGCCCCAGGCGGCGGTCGTCGCCACGAAGTTCTCCAACGCCGCGGTGGACGGCGAGAAGGTCAGCTTCCGCATCCCAAACGGCGACCGCGCGCTGCCGTCGTTGCTGCGCGACCTCGACCGGATCGGCGTCGAACTGCACTCCGTCCAGGTCCACCGGCCGACGCTGGACGACGTGTTCCTGACCATGACCGGCCGATCTCTGCGGGAGGACGCAAGTGCTGCGTAGAACTCTTCTGGGTGACGTCTGGCTCGTCTTCGCCCGCGTGATGCTGCCGGTGCTGCGCAACCCCGTCGCGGTGATCTTCGGGTTGTCCCAGCCGTTGCTCTACCTGGGCCTGTTCGGGCCGCTGCTCGGCGACGGCGGCTGGCAGTGGTTCGTGCCCGGCCTGCTGGTGCAGCTGGCGTTGTTCGGCACGGCCTACGCGGGCTTCTCGCTGCTGCCCGAGGTGCGGACGGGCGTGCTGGAACGGCTGCGGGTCACCCCGGTCAGCCGGGTCGCGCTGCTCGTCGGCAGGGTCGGCAAGGACGTGGTGCTGCTGGTCGTGCAGGGCCTGCTGATCGTGCTCGCCGCGACGCTGTTCGGGTTCCGCGCGTCACCCGGCGAGGTCCTGCTCGGACTCGGGCTCGTGGCCTTGCTGGGCGTCGCCATCGGGTCGGCGTCGTACGCGATCGCGTTGAAGGCGAAGCTGGAGTACGTCTTCGCGTCCGTTCTGTCGGCGACGATCGTGCCGTTGATGCTGCTCTCGGGCGTGCTGCTGCCGATGTCCAACGGCCCGAAGTGGCTCTACTGGCTGTCTCGGGCCAACCCGTTGGCTCACGTCGTCGACGCCGAGCGGTCGATCTTCAACGCCGGTTCGGTCCTGCTCGGGCTGGTCTCGGCGACCGCGTTGGTGCTGATCGGCGTGTTCTACGGCGTCCGGACGTTCAACCGCGAGTCAGCTTGAGCGCACGCGGGGAGCTTTCGTACCTTCCTGGAGTACGCGGGCGCCCCGCGTACGACAAGCCAAGCCGCGAGTCAGCTTGACCTGATCGCGGCGTCGTACAGAGCCTTTTTGCTGACGCCGGCCGCCTCCGCGACCTCGGCGGCGGCCGACTTCAGCCGTTCCCCGTCGGCGACGCGCTGCCTGACCTCGGCGACCAGGGTGTCCAGGTCCGGCTTCTCCTCGGCGGGAGCCGGACCGAGGACGACGGTGATCTCGCCGCGTGCGCCTTCCACGGCCCACTGGGCGAGCTCGGCCAACGACCCGCGCACGACCTCTTCGTAGGTCTTGGTCAGCTCACGGCACACGGCGGCTTGGCGCTCAGGCCCGAGCACCTCCACGGCGTCCGCGAGCGTCGCAGCCAGCCGATGGGGTGCCTCGAAGAAGACGACCGTGCGTTGTTCCGTGGCGAGCGGTGCGAACCAACGCTTGCGCTCACCGGACTTGCGCGGCGGGAAGCCGTCGAACGCGAACCGGTCGCTCGGCAGCCCGGACACGGCGAGCGCGGTCGTCACGGCGGACGGTCCCGGCAGGCACGTGACCCTGAGGTCCTGCTCGACGCACGCGGCGACGAGCCGGTAACCGGGATCGGACACGGACGGCATTCCGGCGTCCGTCACGAGCAGCACCGTCTCGCCGTTGTGCAGCGATTCGAGCAGCCCCGGCAGGCGCGCGGTCTCCACCTGGTCGTAGAAGCTGATCACCCGTCCGGATGGCTTGACCTGCAGCGCGGCTGCGAGAGAGTGCAACCGCCGGGTGTCCTCCGCGGCGATGACGTCGGCCGTCTCCAACGCCTCCACCAGGCGCGGGGAGGCGTCGCGGATGTCACCGAGCGGGGTGGCTGCCAGGACCAGACGGCCTGAACCGGATACAGGACTCACAAGGTTCACCCTACGATCGGCGGCGTGACAGTCCTCGTGCAGCCAGGAGAGGCGCCCGTCGTCGTCGAGGAGCCGAGCACGGATCGTGCGGCAGCGCTCGACCCGCCGCCGTCCGGAGACCGCATGCGCGGGTGGCTCGTCACCGTCGCCGTGACGCTGGTCGGCGCCTTGGTCCGGTTCTGGAACCTCGGGTATCCGACCGACAAGGGCACGCCGATCTTCGACGAGAAGCACTACGTGCCGCAGACGGCACAGGTGCTGCGCAACGGCGGCTACGAGGACAACCCCGGCTACGAGCTGATCGTCCACCCGCCGCTCGCCAAGCAGCTGATGGCGATCGGCCAGGAGCTCTTCGGCTACGACGGGATCGGCTGGAGGTTCGCCTCCGCTCTCGCGGGCACGATCACGATCCTGCTGATCGTCCGGATCGCCCGCCGCCTGACCCGCTCGGACCTGCTCGGCGCGCTGGCCGGCGTGCTGCTCATCGCGGACGGCGTCTCGCACGTCCAGTCGCGGATGGGCATGCTCGACATCTTCCTGGCGCTGTTCGTCGTCGCCGCGTTCGGCTGTCTGGTCGTCGACCGCGAGCAGATGAGAGAACGACTCGCCGTGGCCGTGCGCGAGGGGTTCGTGGGGAACTCGGCGTTCGGCCCGTGGCTGGGCTTCCGCTGGTGGCGCTTCGGCGCGGGCGTGATGCTCGGTCTGGCGTGCGGCGTCAAGTGGTCGGGCATCTGGTACATCGCCGCGTTCGGGCTGCTGACGGTCGTCTGGAGCGCGCTGGCCCGCCGGGACGCCGGTGTCGAGGAGCCGTGGCTCGGCTCGATCGCGAAGGACCTGCTGCCCTCGCTCGGCGGTCTCGTCGCGATTCCCGTGCTGGTGTACATCGCGACCTGGTTCCCGTGGATGGCCAGCGAGACCGGCATCGACCGGCACGTGGTCGGCACCAAGGTCAAGGACGTCCCGTACATCCCCGACGTCCTGCAGTCGTTGTGGTTCAACGCCAAGAACGTCTACAAGTTCCACGTCGAACTGGTCACCTCGGCGACCAACCGGCACCCGTGGGAGTCGAAGCCGTGGACGTGGCCGATGGGCCTGCGTCCGATGCTCTACTACTACGAGAACAGCGTCACCGGTTGCGGCGCGACGTCGTGCCTCGGCGCGATCATGCTGATCGGCACGCCCGCGATGTGGTGGCTCGCGTTCCCGGTGATCGGCTGGGCGGTCTGGCGGTCGATCGGCCGGATCGACTGGCGCTACGCCGCCGTGCTCGTCGGGTACATGGCCGGTCTGCTGCCGTGGTTCCTCAACCTCGACCGGCAGATGTACTTCTTCTACGTCACGCCGATGGCGCCGTTCCTGGTGCTGATGATCGTGCTGGCACTAGGTGAGATCCTCGGCCGCCGCAGCGCCGGTTCGGAACGCCGCGGCACGGGCCTGCTCGTGGTCGCGCTGTACGTCGGCATCGTGGTGGCGAACTTCGTGTGGCTGTGGCCGATCCTGAACGGCAACCCGATCACCCCCGAGATGTGGCAGCAGGAGCTCTGGCTGCCCAGCTGGAGATGACCGGCGCGACCGGCTCCCCCGGTTTCCGCACCGACATCCAGGCGCTGCGGGCGGTCGCGGTCGCGGCCGTGGTGGTCAACCACTTCTGGCCGAGCGCGATGACCGGCGGGTACATCGGGGTCGACGTCTTCTTCGTCATCTCCGGTTACCTGATCACCTCGCACCTCGACCGCGAGATCGTCCGCACCGGCCGGGTGCGGATCGGTCAGTTCTACGCGCGGCGCGTCCGGCGGCTGCTGCCCGCCGCGTTCCTCGTGCTCGGCGTTTCCGTGGTCCTGGCGTACTTCCTGCTGCCCTACCCGCGGTGGAAGGCCAACGCCGGTGAGGTCGTCGCTTCCGCCCTGTACTGGGAGAACTGGCTGCTCGCGGCGAAGTCGGTGAACTACTCGGCGTCCCGCGAGGCGGCGAGCCTGGTCCAGCACTACTGGTCGTTGTCGGTGGAGGAGCAGTTCTACCTGTTCTGGCCGCTGCTCCTGCTGGGGCTGGGCAGGATCGGTGCCAGGCGCGCGTTCGTCGTGCCCGGCCTCGCGGTGCTCTGCCTGCTGTCGCTGGGGTTCAGCGTGTGGTGGACGATCACGTCGCCCTCGCCCGCGTACTTCGTGACTCCGGCACGGGTGTGGGAGTTCGCGCTCGGCGCCGGCGTGGCGCTGGCCGCGTCACGGCTGGTGCTGCCGAGGACTCCCGCGTTCCTGGCCTCGTTCGCGGGCCTCGCGATGATCTTCGCCGCCGCGTTCCGGTACGACCACCACACGCCGTTTCCCGGCTACCTGGCGCTGGTTCCGGCGGTCGGCACGGCTCTGGTGATCGTCTCCGGCCTGCGCCCCGGACGTCAGTGGCACACGTTCCTGACCGCGTCGCGCCCCGTGCAGTTCCTCGGCGACATCAGCTACTCGCTCTACCTGTGGCACTGGCCGGTCCTGCTGGTCGCGCCGTTCGCGTTGAAACGCGAGCTGACCCTGCCGTGGTCGCTCGGGCTCACCGCGCTGTCGGTGGTGCTCGCGTGGCTGACGAAGGTGCTGGTCGAGGACCGCGGCCGCACGTGGACGCCGCTCGTGAGCTCCCCGAAGCTGACGCTCACCGCCATGGTCACCGGCATGGCGCTCGTCGCCGGCCTCGCGGGCGGTCTGCAGTGGACGTACGCCCGGCACGTCGCCCAGGCCGAACGCGACGTGGCGGCGGCGGAAGCCCACCGCACCGCCTGCTACGGCGCCGGCGCCATGGTCGGCGCCAACGACTGCAAGGACCCGTTCGGACCGGCGTTCGTGACCGAGATGGGCCCCGCGAACGAGTACTGGAGGCTCGCCGACGAGTGCGTGAAGATCGAGGAGGACAGGGTCGGCGCCGACCTGCCGACGAAGGTGTGCGACTTCAGCGGCGGCAACCCGTCGGCGGAGAAGGTCTGGCTGGTCGGCGACTCGCACGCCGAGCAGTGGCAGGCCGCGCTGTTCCAACTGGCGCGCGAAAACAGGTGGGTGTTCAAGGTGAGCGTCCTCGGCGCCTGCCCGTTCGCGGACATCGGGTTCTATGGCCTGCCCGGCAAGAACAGCAGGATGTGCCTGGACTGGTCGGCCAGGATGGCCGAGAAGATCGCCGCCGACCGGCCCTCGATGGTGCTGACTGCGTTCTTCTCGCGCAGGGAGGCAGCGGACGACGGCAGTGGCCGTCCCCAGATCGAGCAGTACCGCGATGGTCTGGAACCCCGCTGGGCCAAGTGGACCGAGGCGGGCGCACGAGTGTTCGTGCTCGCGGATCCGCCGTACAACGGTGACGCCCGGCCAATCGACTGCGTGTTGCTGAACCGGGCGAACCCGGCGGCCTGCGCGGTCTCCCGCGCGATCGCCCAGAAGACCGACCCGCTGGCCGAGGTCGCCCGGTCATCGCCGAACCCCGGGGTGTCGCTGATCGACCTCACCGACTACTTCTGCGACTCGTCCCGGTGTTATGCGGTGATCGGGAACGTGGCCATCTACTTCGACTGGGACCACCTCAACCGCGAGTACAGCCGGACCTTGGCACCGGTGCTCGGCGCCGAGTTGCGGCGTCTGGGCAGGTGAGCGCGAAGGTGAAGTGGTGAGGCGATCGGCGGAAACCGCCTCACCACCCCTCGCAGGGCATCGCCTCCGATGCCGAAGCTTTCCCGGGTGAGCCACGGCTTAGGTCGTTGACCGGTGAATCACCGTTACCGCCGTTGCCGACGTTCACCCGGATCGCCTACATCGGCATGTGCTTCGTGCGCGGCGGAGTCGGCTTGCTGATGAACCTCGTGACCGGACCTTCCTTGCTCATCCCCTGCTGGTCGAGGAACTGCGACAGCTGCCCCCGCACCTGCGCGAGCGTCGGACGGCGGCCGGGCTCCGGGTCCATCGCCGCGAGCAGCAACCGGGCGTGGGCGCTGTTCTGCGGCAGCTTGGTGATCGGTTCGCCCTGGGCGGCGGCCATCAGCGAGGAGATCGGGTTCTCGCGGGAGCCGCGCGGCGGGTGGCCGGTCAGCGCGTAGGAGACGGTCGCGGCCAGCTGCCAGGAGTCCGACGCCGGGGACGCCGTCTCGCCGCGGGCCGTTTCCGGCGCGAGGAAGTCCGGGGTGCCGACCATCATGCCGGTGGCGGTGAGGGTGCTGTCGCCCTTGGAGCGGGCGATGCCGAAGTCGATCAGGTGCGCGGTGCCCTGGCCGTCGACGATCACGTTGGACGGCTTCACGTCGCGGTGCAGGACGCCGCGGTCGTGGGCGGCGGCCAGCGCGTCGGCCATGTTCAGCCACAGGCGGGCTGCCAGCTTGTCGTCGATCAGGCCGTTCTTCAGCACTGTCTCGGACAGCGACGCGCCCTCGATGTACTCCATGACCAGGGCGAGGCCGTCCGGGTCCTGGACGATGTCGAACACCCGCACGCAGTTGGGGTGCCGGACCGCGGCCAGCGCGCGGGCCTCGCGGAGCATGCGCGCCTCGGTCTCGTTGTCCGGGGCGTGCGCGAGCTTCACCGCGACCGTGCGGTCGAGCTGCTCGTCGACGGCCAGCCAGACCGTGCCGAAACCACCGGAACCGAGCTGGCGCACGCGGCGGAACCGGCCGTTGCCGGGGTTCCAGACCTTGCCGGACTTTTGCACCGGCGCGGGCGCGTCGGCGTTCGCGGCACCCGGACCGAACGGCAGCGGGCCCGGCGTGTCGGCGAGCACCGCCGGTTGCGACGGCTGCGGCTGGGGCTTGGGGTGCGGCAGCACCTCGGCGACGCGGGTCGGCGGGTACTGGCCGGGATACGGCGGCGGGGGCTGGTGGATCGGGCGCATCGGCCGGTTCATCGGCGCCGGCTGGTAGGGCGGCACCTGCGCCGGCTGGTACGGCGGCGGCTGCTGCTGGCCTGCCGTGATCGGCTTGGTGGGCGCCTTCTTCTGCTGCTGGGGGTTGTTCGGGGGCAGCTGCGGCTGCGGCGTGCGCGCCACCGGCTGCGGTGGCGGCGGGTTCTGCGCGTTCCGGTCCTGGGAACGGTCGCGGCCGGGGCGGTTGAGCATGGCGGTAGTCAACCCGAAAATCCGCACGACGATTGAGCCGATCACCGCAATCGGCAGAAAGCCCAGCAACACGTGGCCCACGAGGGTCACGGGAAGCGCCGACGTGGCCGCCAGCAGCACCAGGAACGGCGGCCAGAACACGCGGCGCGGCCAGCTCGGACCGAGCCGGAACGCCGAACCGGCCTGCAACATCACGAACAGCAGGCAGAGCAGCGCCAGCACCACGGTGACGCAGGCGGCGACCAGGAACACGGGATGCGCGCCCGGCCGCTGGATCACGCCGATGATCGACGGCGTGCTGTCGACCAGGTAGCCGCCCTGCTGCAGCTGACCGAAACAGGTGGCGCCGTCGAGCGTGCCGGAGCCGGGAATCGACCGGTTCTGCAGCCCCTGCACGGTGCCGCGCATGATCAACCACGGCAGCACCAGGCAACTCGCGACGCCGAGCACCGCGAAGATGGCACCCGTCACCGCGCCGTAGGAGTTGCCGACGATCCGGCGCACCACGATGGACAGCAGCGCCCCGATCGTGGGAAACAACCCGAGCACCGCACCGAGCGCTGTGGTGGTCCACACCCAGTCACCGGGGCAGACGCTGGCACCCACGAAGCCGTGCAGCCACGTGAGCAAGGACTCCGCGAGCCCCACGACCCACACCACCCCTTCCGCGATCACCCCCAGCCTAGGCGCCCTGACAGCGTACGGTGCGTGATTGGTCTGCGGTTGACGCCACAAGGACCGATTACCGTCCATCCGGTCCATACCGTCCGTCAGGTGCAGGTCAGGGGCTTCCCGCAGTTCACGCAGTCTGCGTAGTCCGCCCCGTCCGGACGGGTCCGT
>Ga0070710_10000679_pt1 | contig 16128 bp, 2 predicted proteins | sample LARL52metaG_FD_65454 | JGI IMG/M metagenome (GOLD analysis project Ga0070710, IMG submission 65454) | Corn, switchgrass and miscanthus rhizosphere microbial communities from Kellogg Biological Station, Michigan, USA - LAR L5-2 metaG | ecosystem: Host-associated > Plants > Roots > Rhizosphere ... | reverse complement strand
GATCGCGGGACGGGCCCGGCGGTTGCGTTCAGCGAAGCAGCCAGGAGTACTTCGCGGCCACGTGGGCGGCCACGTGCCGGCCGAGCGTCGCGCCGGCCTCACCCGCCAGGCGGGTGTGCACACCCGACCAGACGCGCGCGTCGACGTTCTCGCTGGAGAGCTGCCACCACGCCGTGTAGGCGCGGTCGGCCGACGGCGCGGTGGGGCTGGAGATCGTGATCACGCCGGGGGTGAGCGGTCCGGTGAAGGCGGTCAGGACCTGTTCGGCGGAGCCCGCGTAGCTCGCGTGCGCGGCCGGGTAGTCGGGGTGGGCGGGCGTCTCGTGCAGCGGAGACCAGCCGGTGACGCCCTGCTCGCGCAACGCGGTGACGGGCCGCCACAGCGCGTATGCGTACTTGGCATCGAAGGTCGCGATCGACGTGTCTATCGCCGCCATGAAGAACACGGCCACGAGCGCCGCGCGCCTCGTCGGTGACGGGTGCTTCGCCGCGAAGGCGGCACGCAGCGCCTGCACCACGACCGGATAGTTCGCGCCTACCCAGAACGTGGCCACGGCGGTTTGCGCCGAGGACCGCGTGCTGTACCCGGCGGCACCCTGGTACCGCACCTCGGTGAGGTCTGCCCGGTAGCGCGCCGAGTCCGGCGCGGGCGGCGGTGCCGGGCGGAACCGATCCGCCCTGTCCAGCGCGAACGGCGTCGCCGACGGCAGGCCGCCGAGGACGGCAGGGAGGTATCCGTTCGGCGTGGGCCGCCACACGCCGGGAGCGGGTGCGGGCAGGGAGACGGGCCGGGCGAGTGACCCGGGGTCGAGCCCGTCCCCGGTTCTGGCCGCGACCACCTCACGTGCCTGCCGTCTGCCCTCGGCCACCGCGATGCCGCGCGCGGCATCGCGCGGGAGCTTGCTCAACGTGGCGCTGAACGCGCGGTCGAGCTCGGCGGTGCGGCCGGGGACGAGCGTCACGAGGCTCTGGTGCACGGCCGCGGCGAGTGCCGCCTCGCGCTGGTGACGGGCCACTCCGGACGCTCGGGCGGCCCTGGCGCCCGCGAGCCAGCTGATCGCCCAGGTTCGTTCCGCCGCGAGTGGTCCCTGGTTCGGGGTGGCCGCGAGCGCGTCCCTGGTGTGGTCGAACCACTCGAGTGCGATGTCGGCGGCCGGCGGGACAGCGGCGGCCGCGGTGGTGGTGGCGGTGGCGGCGAAAGTCAGCAGCGCCACGCCCAGGGCGACGGCCTTGCCGTGCGTCTTCATTTGTCTTCGTCGTTCTCTCTGTGCGCAATTCGCGGGACGGGGTGCGGGGCATTTTTCCGTGCCTGGCGAGCGTGGTCCACCGTCCGCCGTATTCGTGGAAGAACGCGGTGAGTTATTTCGAGAAGTGCGGGCAGGTGCGCCTGGGAATCTGGTTGAAATTCTAAGTACGAGGGGTGCCGTGCTGGATAGCATCGTAGAACGGGTGGGTTGTTTCCGATATCCGATCCCGTGCATCGGAGAATGGTGAGCGAATGGCCGTCGGTGTGGTTGGCGCAAGCCGGGCGAAGCCGGCTGTCAGGCTGCTCGCGCTGGCGGCCGGCTTCGCACTGGCCATGCTCGACAGCACCGCCGTGAACGTCGCCGGGGTCACCGTGATGAACGGTCTCGGCCTCGGCCTCACCGGTCTGACCTGGCTGCTCAACGGTTACGTGCTGGCGTTCGCCGCCTTGCTGCTCTGCGCGGGCGCGGTCGCGGCGAGCATCGGGCAACGACGGGCTTACCTCGGCGGCCTGATGATCTTCGTCGTGGGTTCGGCGGCGGCCGCTCTCGCCCCGGTGGCCGCGGTGTTGTTCGGTGCCCGTGTGCTGCAGGGCGCGGGTGCGGCCCTGGTGCTGCCCAGTTCGCTCGCGCTGCTGGCCTCGTCGTTCCCGGAACCGGCGAGGAGGGCCAGGGCCGTCGCGCTGTGGACGGCTGTGGTCTCGGTCGCCACCGCGGCCGGTCCGCTCGTCGGCGGTGCGGTCGCCGGGTCGGCCGGCTGGCGCGCTGTGTTCCTCGTGCCCGTGGTGCTCGGCATCGCGGCCATGGTCGTGACGCGCACCGTGATCACCCCGGTGCCGGCGCGGCCGGCTCCGGTCGGCTGGGCCGGTCACGCCCTGGCCGTGGTCACCCTGACGTTGCTGTGCTTCGCGCTCGTCGAGGGACCGCGGAGAGGCTGGACCGACCCGCTGGCCGCCGGTTCGGTGGTGGGAGCGGTGCTCGGGTGTGCCGCGTTCGTCCAGCGGGAGCGCACCTCGCGGCGGCCGGTCCTGCCCGCCGCGTTGTTCGCCGACCGGCGGGTCTCCGGGGCGGCGGTGGCGGGTTTCCTCGCCAACTGCGCCTTGTTCGGGCGGTTGTACGCGGTGTCGGTCCACCTGCAGGCGCAGGCCGGGCAAAGTCCACTGTGGACCGGATTGTGGCTGCTCCCGGTGACCGGTGCCGTCGTGCTCGGGAACCTCCTCTTCTCCCGTGCGGCCGCCAGGTTCGGCGCCCGCCTGTCGATGGTGGCCGGGTTCGTCGTCGCGGGCACGGCGTCGCTGGCACTGGCACCGGTCACGGCGGACGCGCCGACCTGGCTGCTCGTCGCCCTGCTGGCGGTCGGCAACCTCGGGGTCGGGCTCGCGATTCCCGGCCTCTCCTCCGTGCTCCTCGACGCCTCGGGACCAGGGCACGCCGGCGTGGCGGCCGCCGCGTTGCAGGCAGTGCGTCAGGTCGGCGCTCTGACGGGCGTCGCGGCTACAGGTGCGGCGATCGTGGCGATGTCCGGCGCCACGGCCGCCGCCGTCGTCTTCGCGTCCGCCGGTGCGTGCCTTCTCCTCGCGGCACTGGTGACCGCCCGGCGCACGCGGGTCCCCTCGATGTCCTCCGTCTGAAACAGCGAACCAGCGAAAGGAACGTCGTATGTCTCTCGGCGCAGGCACGGACGTTGCCGCTTCTCGGGCAACCTCCGCCGACGAGCCCGTCGCGGTGATCGGCATGGCCTGCCGGCTGCCCGGCGCGAGCGGGCTGGACCCGTTCTGGCACCTGCTCGTCTCCGCGACCGACGCGACATCCGACACACCTCCCGGCCGATGGGAACCGGCGGATCCCGCGTTGCCCCCTGCCGCACGGCGTGGCGGGTTCCTCACCGACATCGACGCTTTCGACCCGGCGTTCTTCGGCTTGTCACCGGCGGAGGCGGCCGTGATGGATCCGCGGCAGCGCCTGATGCTGGAGCTGGCCTGGGAGGCGTTCGAGGACGCCGGTGTGGTCCCCGCGTCGTGCGCGGGCCTGGAGGTCGGCGTGTTCGTCGGCGCCATGGGCAACGAGCACGCGGTGCTGACCGGGCAGGCCGGACTCGACGCCGTCGGCAGGCACACGATGACCGGCGAGCACAACGCGATCATCGCCAACCGCGTGTCGTACCTGCTCGGTCTGACCGGTCCGAGCCTCACCGTGGACACCGGCCAGTCCTCCTCACTGGCCGCTGTTCACCTCGCCTGCGAGAGCCTGCGCCGGGGCGAGTCGGTCATGGCGGTCGCCGGTGGCGTCACCGTGGCGCTGCTGCTGTCCGGCACGGTGGCCGCCGCGCGGTTCGGAGGGCTGTCGCCGACCGGCCGATGCCGCACGTTCGACGCCGACGCCGACGGGTTCGTCAGGGGCGAAGGAGGCGGAGCCGTCCTGCTCAAACCGCTGTCGCGCGCGATCGCCGACGGTGACCGCGTCTACTGCGTGATCCGCGGCACCGCGATGAACAACAACGGCGCGAGCGCCGGCCTCACCAGGCCGGACGAGAACGCCCAGCGCGGCCTGCTCACCGCGGCGCTGCGCCGCTCGGGCGTCGGTGCGGGGCAGGTGCAGTACGTGGAACTGCACGGTACCGGCACCCCGCTGGGCGACCGGGTGGAGGCCGCGGCGCTGGGGTCGGTGCTCGGTGCGGCACGGCCCGCGGGCGCCCCGCTGCCCGTCGGCTCGGTGAAGACGAACCTCGGCCACCTGGAGGGCGCGGCGGGGATCGCCGGCCTCATCAAGACCGCGCTCGTGCTGACGAACCGGACCCTGCCGCCCAGTCTGCACTTCCGCACCCCGCCACCCGAGATCCCGCTCGAGAAGCTGAACCTGCGCGTGCAGACCGAGACGGTCCCGTGGCCGCCGGCCGACGCGCCCGCGATCGCCGGTGTGTCGTCCTTCGGCATGGGAGGAACCAACGTGCACGTGGTGCTCGGCAGTGGACCGTCCGAAGAGGACGGATCGCGGCACGCCCGCGCGGAGTCGCCGGCGGTGGTGATCTGGCCGGTGTCGGCACGCACGGAGACCGGGCTGCGGGCACAGGCGGAGCGGTTGCACACCTTCGTCAGCGAGCGCCCCTGCCTCGATCCGGTGGAGGTGGGACACGCGCTCGCGACGACGAGGACCGCTTTCGAGCACCGCGCCGCCGTGGTCGGTGCCGATCGCGAGGCACTGCTCGACGGCCTCGCGCGGCTCGCCGGGGGACAGCCCGCGCCGACGGTGCCGCGCGGCGTGGTGACCGGCGGAACCGGGCGGCTGGCGTACCTGTTCCCCGGCCAGGGCAGCCAGCGGTGCGGCATGGGCAGGGAGCTCGCGGCGGCGGACCCGGTGTTCGCGGCGGCGCTGGACGAGGTGTGCGCCGAGCTGGACCGGCACACGGCGCTTCCGGTGCGGCAGGTGATGTGGGCCGAGCAGGACTCCCCGGAGGCCGCTCTGCTGGACACGACCGAGTACGCACAGCCCGCCCTGTTCGCGATCGGTGTCGCGCTTGCCCGCGTGCTCGACCACGCGGGCGTTCGCCCGGACGTGGTGTCCGGATACTCGCTCGGCGAGCTCACGGCCGCGCACGTCGCCGGTGTGCTGTCCCTGCCGGACGCGGCCAGGCTCGTCGCCCTGCGCGGACGCCTGATGCAGAACCTGCGGGTGGACGGTGCCATGGTCGCGGTCCGCGCCGCAGAGGACCAGGTGGCGCCGTTGCTCGCCGGCACCGCGGTGGAACTGGCCGCGGTGAACGGTCCCCGCACCGTGGTGCTCACCGGCCCGCGGCCCGACGTGGAGGCGGTCGCCACCACGCTCGCGGGACGCGGGCACAAGACCACACCGCTGACCGTGAGCCATCCGTTCCACTCCGCCGCGCTCGACCCGATGCTGCGGCCTTTCGGCGAGGCCGTCGAGACCGTCACGTTCGGCGCGCCCCGGTTCGGGATCGTCTCGACGCTCACCGGGAGCACCGTCGCGCCCGGCGAGTTCCGCACGCCGGAGTACTGGATGCGGCAGGCGCGGGAGACGGTGCGGTTCGCCGACGCGGTGCGCGCGATGGAGGCGGCGACGTTCGTCGAGCTCGGACCGAGTGGCGCACTGAGCGCGATGGCGGCTGAGTGCGTGAGCGGCGCGGTCCTGGTTCCCCTGCTGCGCCGGAGCGTGCCGGCCGAGGCCGTCGCGCTGGGCACGGCGCTGGGGTCGTTGCACACCGCGGGTGTCCCGCTCGACTGGGAGGCGCTGGCGGGCGGCGCCGGGCGACACCGGATCAAGCTGCCCACGTACGCCTTCGAACGTCGTTCGCTCAAGCAGGGAGCGGAAGCGCCCGTGCCGCCGGACCCGCGGGCCACCGCAACCGATCTCGACGACCTCGTGCGCGCGCACGCCGCCGCCGCGCTCGGGTTCGCCGACCCCGCCGAGGTCGATCCCCACCGCACGTTCCGCGCGCTCGGGTTCGACTCGCTGACCCTGGTCGAGTTCGCCGCAGGTCTCGCGGCGGCGGCAGGGGTGCCGGTGGAGGCCGAGACCGCCTACGACCACCCGACCCCGGCGGCCCTCGCCGCCCATCTGCGCGGTGAGACCGGTGACGTCGCGCCGCCCGCTCGTGATCGGCCGGTGGGGGACGACGACCCGGTGGTCGTCGTCGGCATGGGCTGCCGCCTGCCCGGCGGCGTGTCCTCGCCGGAGGAGCTGTGGCAGCTCGTGACCGAGGGACGCGACGTGATCTCCGGGTTCCCGGCGGACCGCGGCTGGGACGTCGAGGCCCTGTACTCACCCAAACCGGGGGTTCCCGGGCGCACGTACACCCGGCACGGTGGGTTCCTGTACGAAGCCCCGCTGTTCGACCACGAGTTCTTCGGCATCTCACCGCGAGAGGCCGCCGCGATGGACCCGCAGCAGCGGTTGCTGCTGGAGACGGCCTGGGAGGCGGTGGAAGGCGCGGGGATCGACGCGACCCGCCTGCGCGGCTCGGACACCGGCGTGTTCATCGGCGTGACCGCGCCGGAGTACGGGGCACGGCTCGCTGACTCGGCCGACGAAGGCGGTGACGGCTACGCGCTGACCGGGACGACACCGAGCGTCGCCTCCGGCAGGCTGGCCTACGTCCTCGGACTGCACGGTCCCGCGGTCACCGTCGACACCGCGTGCTCGTCCTCGCTGGTCGCGATCCACCAGGCGGTGCGATCGCTGCGATCGGGCGAGTGCGGCCTCGCCCTCGCGGGTGGCGCGACGGTGATGTCCTCGCCGGGCATGTTCGTCGAGTTCTCCCGGCAACGAGGTCTCGCCCCGGACGGCAGGTGCAAGGCGTTCGCCGATGCCGCCGACGGCACCGGCTGGTCCGAGGGCGTCGGCGTGCTCGTGCTGGAACGGCTGAGCGACGCTCGCCGCAACGGACACCGGATCCTCGCCGTGGTGCGGGGCAGCGCCGTCAACTCCGACGGCGCGAGCAACGGTCTGGCCGCGCCCAGCGGCAAGGCGCAGCGCCAGGTCATCAGCCGCGCGCTGGCCGACGCGGGCCTGGCCTCCCGCGAGGTCGACGCGGTCGAGGCGCACGGCACCGGCACGCTGCTCGGCGACCCGATCGAGGCCCGCGCGATCCTGGCCACCTACGGCGCGGGGCGCGCGGAGGACCGCCCGCTCTGGCTGGGCTCGCTGAAGTCCAACATCGGCCACGCGCAGGCCGCGGCCGGTGTCGCCGGTGTGATCAAGATGGTGCTCGCGCTGAACCACGGCCTGCTGCCCCGCACGTTGCACGTGGACCGGCCGACCACCAGGGTGAACTGGGCATCGGCTCCGGTCAGGCTGCTGACGAGCGAGCAGCCGTGGCCGGACGCCGACCGTCCGCGCCGGGCCGCCGTGTCGTCGTTCGGCATCAGCGGCACCAATGCGCACGTGGTGCTGGAGCAGGCACCTGATGACGCCAGGCCGCAGCGCGGGGCCGAGGACGGGCGCACCGTGCCGCTGGTGCTCTCGGCCCGGACTTCGGCCGCGTTGTGCGCGCAGGCCACCCTCCTGCGCGACCGGCTCGGCGGCGAGCCGGTCGCACCCCTCGCGGACGTGGCTCATTCGCTGCTCACGACCCGCGCCAGGTTCGAACACCGCGCGGTCGTCCTGGCCTCGGGAGCGGCCGAGGCGTCGGAAGGCTTGCTGGCACTGGCCGCGGGCGAACCGTCCGGCGCCGTCGTGCGGGGCGTGACCCGCGCCGAACACCGGGCCGTGTTCGTGTTCCCCGGCCAGGGCTCGCAGTGGCAGGGCATGGCGGTCGAGCTGCTCGACTCGTCGCCGGTCTTCCGCGACGCGATCGCCGGGTGCGAGCGTGCCCTCGGTCCGTGGGTGGACTGGTCGCTCGCGGCGGTGCTGCGTGGTGAACCGGGCGCGCCGGGACTCGACCGCGTCGACGTCGTGCAGCCGGTCCTGTTCGCGGTCATGGTGTCGCTGGCCGCGCTGTGGCGCGCCGCCGGTGTCGAACCTGCCGCCGTCATCGGGCACTCGCAGGGCGAGATCGCCGCCGCGCACGTCGCGGGCGCGCTGTCCATCGAGGACGCCGCGCGCATCATCGCTTTGCGCAGCAAGGCCTTGCTCGCGCTGACCGGCCGGGGCGGCATGATGTTCGTCCGCCTGCCGGAGCGGGAGGCCGCCGCGATCCTGCCGGGAGACCTCGCCATCGCCACGGTGAACGGCCCGACCGGCGTGGTGGTGGCCGGTGTGCCCGACGCGCTCGACCGGTTCGCGTCGACCTGCGCGGCGCTGGGCGTCGACACCCACCTGCTCCCGGTCGACTACGCCTCCCACTCGTCGCAGGTGGAGTCCATCGAGGCGCGGCTGCGTGAGCTCGCCGCCCCGGTCACACCGGGACCAGGCGACGTTCCGCTCTACTCGGCCGTGACCGGCGCGCGGCTGGACGGCACCGAGCTGGACGCGGACTACTGGTACCGCAACCTGCGGCTGCCGGTGCGGTTCGACCTCGCCGCCGCGGCGGCGCTGGCCGACGGGTACCGGGTCTTCGTGGAGGTGAGCCCGCATCCCGTGCTCACCTGGGGTGTCACCGAGATCGTCGATGCGTCCGATGTGGACGGTGAAGAGGTCGTCGTCACCGGCACGCTCCGGCGGGACGAGGGCGGGCTGCGCCGGTTCGGCACCGCGCTGGCGCACGCCGAGACGGCCGGTGTCGTCGTGGACTGGTCCATGTTCTTCGACGGCGTCACCCCGGCGGTCGTCGAGCTGCCCACCTATCCGTTCCAGCGGCAGCGGCACTGGCCGGAGACCCGGTGGCGCCAGGAGGAACCGGCCGGCTCCTCGTTCTGGACGACCGTGGCGTCCGGTGACACCGCCGAGTTCGCCCGCCTGATCGGGATGGCCGAGCGGGACGTCCCCGCCGGTCTGGTCACGGCGCTCGCGCGGTGGCGTGGTGCCGAGTCGCCGGACGCTGACGACCGCTGGTACGGGATCGACTGGCGCGCGGTCCCGGACGCGACGGTTCGTCCGCTCATCGGGAGATGGGTGCTGCTCGCGGAGGAGGACGACGTCGTGGCCTCAGCGCTCGCCACCCGGATGCGCGGCGTCGGCGCGGTGGTCGAGATCCACGCCGAGGCCGGTCCCGCGCGCCTGGCCGACGCCGACGGCGTCGTCTCGCTGCTCGCCGGGCAGGGAGGGCTCGCCGCGCTCGTCGCCGTGCTGCCCGCGCTCGCACGCGGCCGGCTGTGGTGCGTCACCCGTGGCGGCGTGAACACGGGCGAGGAGCGGCCGGATCCCGTGCAGGCGATGCTCTGGGGCTTCGGCCGGGTCGCCGCGCTGGAACACCCCGGCCGGTGGGGCGGTCTCGCCGACCTGCCCGCCGATCCGGACGCCCGAGCACTCGACCGGCTGTGCGCCCTCCTGGCGACGGAGGGCACCGAGGACCAGGTCGCGATTCGCGCGGCCGGGACGTTCGGACGACGTCTCGCGCGCCGCCCGCGTCCCGCCGTCCGGTGGCGCCCGCGCGGCACGGTCCTCGTCGTCGGTGGCACAGGCGCCGTCGGTGGCCCCCTCGCCCGGTTCCTGGCCGAGGAAGGCGCGGAGCACCTGCTGCTCGTCAGCCGCAGCGGCCCGCGGGCGCAAGGAGCGGACGAGCTCCGGGCGGAACTGACCGGGCTCGGTGCCGAGGTGAGCATCGTCGCCTGCGACGCCGCCGACCGAACGGCCTTGGCGGAGGTGCTGGACTCGATCCCCGAGCGCTACCCCCTCACCGCCGTCGTCCACGCGGCGATGGTGCTGCGCGACGGGACGATCGACGGGCTCACCGCCGAACGGATCGCGGAGGTGCTGCGACCGAAGATCGACGTGGCGCTGAACCTCCACGAGCTCACGCTGAGGCGTGACCTGGACGCGTTCGTGCTGTTCTCCTCCGTCGCGAGCATCACGGGCACCGCGGGCTCGGCCGCGTACGCGGCGGCGAACGCCTTCCTCGACGCGCTGGCCGAACAGCGCAGCGCCGACGGGTTGCCGGCGTCGTCGATCGCGTGGGGACTGTGGGCCGGCACCGCGGGCTTCGCGGGGGAGACGATGCGGCGGCGAGGCCTGCGCGGCATGGACTTCGCCACCGCACTGGACGCGCTGCTCGCGGCGGCCGACGGCACGGCGGCCTCCGTCTTCGTCGCCGACGTCGACTGGCCCGCGTTCGCCGCGCAGTTCATCGGCTCCCGGCCGAGTCCGCTGCTCGCCGATTTCACCGCCGTCGCCACCGCACGGGCCGAGCAGCCTTCCCTCGCCACGGCACCGGTGTCGCAACGTCGGCAGACCGCGATCGAGCTGGTACGCGAGCACGCCGCCGCCGTGCTCGGTCGCACCGGGCCGGGCACGATCCCGGTGAACACGCCGTTCCGGGAACTGGGCTTCGACTCCCTGACGGCGGTGGAGCTGCGCAACCGCCTCGGCGCCGCGATCGGCCGGGCACTGCCGGCCACGCTCGTCTTCAACCACCCGACGGCCACGGCGGTGGCCGAGCTGTTGCTGTCGCTCGTACCGGCCGCGGCGGAACCCGGTCCCGTCTCCGGCGGGAGCGAGAATGGTTTGTCCACAGTGGAGCCTGAGCCCGCACGACTCGGCCCTGTCCGCGGCGAGAGCGAGGACGACCCGATCGCGATCGTCGGCATCGGCTGCCGCCTGCCCGGCGACGTGCGCGGCCCGGACGAGTTCTGGGAGCTGCTGATCGCCGAACGCGACGTGCTGACCGGTTTTCCGCAGGGACGTGGCTGGGACGAGGACGACCTCTACGACCCCGATCCGGACGCCCACGGCAAGACCTACGTCCGCACCGGCGCCTTCCTGACCGACGCGGACCGGTTCGACGCGGCGTTCTTCGGCATCTCGCCGCGGGAGGCCCTGTGCATGGACCCGCAGCAACGCGTCCTGCTGGAGACCTCGTGGGAGGCGCTGGAACACGCGGGGATCGAGCCGCGGCGGCTGCGCGGTACTCGCACCGGTGTGTTCATCGGCGCCACCGCGCAGGAGTACGGCACGCGGCTGGACGAGGCCCCCGCCGAGCTGGACGGCCTGCTGCTCACCGGCATGCACAGCAGCGTCATGTCCGGGCGCGTCTCCTACGTGCTGGGGCTGGAAGGTCCCGCGCTCACCATCGACACCGCCTGTTCGTCGTCGTTGGTGAGCATCCACGTCGCGGCCCAGTCGCTGCGCTCCGGCGAGTGCGAGCTGGCACTGGCCGGTGGTGTCACCGTCATGGCGCGGCCAGGGGTGTTCGTCCAGTTCAGCAGGCAGCGCGGGCTCGCGCCGGACGGCAGGTGCAAGCCGTTCGCCGCGGCCGCGGACGGAACGGGGTGGGCCGAGGGCGCGGGCGTGCTGGTGCTGGAACGCCTCTCCGCCGCCCGCCGGCACGGGCACCGCGTGCTCGCGGTGCTGCGGAGCTCGGCGGTCAACCAGGACGGCGCCAGCAACGGGTTGAGCGCGCCGAGCGGCCCGGCCCAGCAACGGGTGATCCGCCAGGCGCTCGCGAACGGCGGCCTGCGACCGTCCGATGTGGACGCCGTCGAGGCGCACGGCACCGGCACCGCGCTCGGGGACCCGATCGAGGCGCAGGCGCTGGTCGCGACCTACGGCCAGGACCGCGCCGAGCCGCTGTGGCTCGGTTCGCTGAAGTCCAACATCGCCCACCCGCAGGCCGCCGCGGGGGTCGCCGGTGTCATCAAGGCGGTGCTGGCCATCCGCAACGGGACCCTGCCGCGCACCCTGAACGTCGACGCGCCGACCCCGCACGTGGACTGGTCGGCGGGTGCCGTCCGGCTGCTGACCGAGACCCGGCCGTGGCCGGAGACCGGGGGCAGGCCACGCCGGATGGGTGTGTCCGCGTTCGGCGTGAGCGGTACCAACGCGCACACCGTGATCGAGGAGTACACGGGGGCCGGCGAACCGCCGGTCCACCCGTCGTCCGCCGGGTGGACCGGCCCGCTCCCCGTGGTGCCGTGGGTCGTGTCCGCGCACACCGAAGGTGCCCTGCGCGTCCAGGCGCAGCGGTTGAGCAGGCGGGTGTTCACCGGGCGGCTGGACCACGTCGACGTCGGGCACTCGCTGGCCACCACCCGGACGCCGTTGCGCCACCGGGCGGTGGCGCTGGGCGCGGACCGCGCCGGGCTGCTGCGCGCGATGACCTCCGTCGCCTCCGGTGCCGATGACGCCGACGTGGTGCGCGGCTCGGCTCGCGCAGACGCGGGGACCGGTGCCGTGTTCGTGTTCTCCGGCGTGGGTTCGCACTGGGCGGGCATGGCCGAGGAACTCATGGCCACCAACGCGGTCTTCGCCCGCAGGATCGAGGACTGCGCGGACGCGCTGGCGCCGCTGCTGGACTTCTCGCTCGTGGACGTCCTGCGCGGACGGACCGGCACACCCCCGTTGGAGAGGGAGGACGTGGCGCAGTGCACGGCGTTCTCCGTGATGGTCGCGCTGGCCGACCTCTGGCGTGCGCACGGCGTCGAACCCGTGGCGGTGCTGGGCCAGTCGCTGGGAGAGCACGCCGCCGCCTGCGTGTCCGGTGCGCTCAGCCTGGAGGACGCGGCCAGGCTGGTCGCGGTGCGCAGCACGTTGCTCGGGAGCCTGCCGTCGGCCGGCGGTCTCGTGTCGGTGCCGCTGCCGCTGGCCGAGGTCGAGGACCGGCTGCTCGCGTGGGGCGACGAGCTGGAAGTCGCGGCGATCGCGGGCCCCAGCCAGATCGTCGTCGGCGGCGCTGTCGACGCGGTCGACGACCTGCTCGGCGGACTCGTCGCCGAGGGCGTGGCGGCGCGCCGCGTGCGCATCGGCTACGCCTCGCACACCCGGTACGTCGAGCCGGTGCGGGAGGCGATGCTCGCCGGGTTCGCGGGGATCCGCCCGCGGCCGTCGGACGTGCCGTTCGTCTCGTCCTTCACCGGGTCCGAAGTGGACACTCGCGACCTCGGTCCGGACCACTGGTACGACATGACCCGCGCGGTGGTGCGGTTCGAGGAGGCGACCCGGTACGCCGCCGGGCTGGGACACCGGGTCTTCGTCGAGGTGAGCCCGCACCCGATGGTGACCATCGGCATGCAGCAGACGCTCGACGCCCTCGGTGTCGACGGCACGACCATCAGCACGCTGCGCCGTGGCGAGGGCGGCCCGCGCCGCTTCCTCGGCGCGGTGGCACGAGCGCATGCCGAGGGTGTGCCGGTCGACTGGGCCGCGGTGTTCGCGGGAGGCGGGGCGACGACCGTCGACCTGCCGACCTACCCCTTCCAGGGTGACCGCTACTGGCTCGCGTCGACCCGGTCGCAGGCGGTGTTGTCCGGCAGCGGTGTGCCCGCCACGCCGGTGGAGTCGCCGGCGGACAGGACTGCCGACCTGGTCGCCACCGTGGCGAGGCTGCTCGGCGCCGAACCAGGTGACCTCGACCCGCACCAGCCGCTGCGGAGCATGGGGCTCGACTCCATGATGGCCATGGAGCTCAAGCGCGCGTTGGCGACCCGGTTCGGCATCAACCTGCCGTTGGTGGACATCATCAAGGACACCACCGTCAGCGCTCTGACCGCGCTCGTGGGCGACGCCGGCCCCGCGCCGGAGCGGAAGGCGCTCGCACCCGCCGTCGTGGATCCCGCGGTCGCGGATCCGGCGGCGCGGTTCGCGCCGTTCCCGCTGACCGACCTCCAGCACGCCTACCTCGTGGGCCGGACCGACGTGTTCGACCTGGGTGGTGTGCCGACCTACTACACCATCGAGGTGGACCTCACCGGGATCGACCTCGACCGCCTGGGCGAGGCGTTTCGGCAGCTGGTCGCCCGGCACGACGTGCTGCGCGCCGTCATCACCCCGAACGGTCAGCAGCGCGTGCTGGAGCAGGTGCCGCCGCACCGGATCGAGATCGTCGACCTGCGTGACGAGGACGAGCCGGCCCGTGCCCGGCGGCTGGCCGAGATCCGCGCCGCGCTGCGGGAGGACGTCGACGCCACGACGTGGCCGTGGTTCGACATCCGCGCGACCCTGCTCGACGAGCGCACCACCCGGCTGCACGTGGGCCTCGACATCCTCTTCGTGGACGGCTGGAGCATCTCGGTGCTGATGCGGGAGTGGGCGGAGATCTACCACGGCAGGGCAGAGCAGCTGCCCGACCTGCCCGGCACCTTCCGCGACCACGTGCTGGCCGTGCGCGCCCGTGCGGACAGCCCCGAACGGCAGCGGGCCTGGGAGTACTGGCGGAACCGGATCGAGACGCTGCCACCGGCGCCCGAGCTCCCCCTGGCCCCGGCGCACGGCACCCGCGCCAAGCCGTCGTTCACCCGCAAGCACGCCCGCCTGACGGCCGCGGAGTGGCAGAACTTCCGGCGGAGCGCCACCGCGATCGGTGTCACCCCGTCCGCCGCGTTGTGCGCCGCGTACGGGCGCCTGCTCGCGACGTGGAGCAAGTCCAGCCGCTTCACGCTGACCCTGCTGTCGGTGAACCGCGCGGAGGCCGACGACCAGATCGGCACGGTGCTCGGCAACTTCAGCACGACCACGCTGCTCGAGATGGACAGCGCGCCCGGCGACCGGTTCGCCGTGCACGCGGACCGGGTGCAGCGCCGGCTGTGGGAGGACCTGGAACACGCGGACGTCAACGGCGTGGAGGTGCTGCGCGAGCTCAACCGGTCGCGCGGGCCGGCCGACCGCGTCCGGATGCCCGTGGTCTTCGCGAGCACGCTCAACACCGGCACCGGGGAGGTGATGACCTCCGGCATCGCGCAGCACCTGACCGGGATGGCCGAGTCGGGCACGTACGTGCACGGATCGCTGAGCACCCCGCAGGTGTGGCTGGACCACCAGGTCCGCGAGGAGGCGGGCGAGCTCGTGGTCAACTGGGAGGCGCTCGACGGCGTCTTCCCCGACGGCCTGATCGACGCGATGTACGAGGCGTACCTGGAGCTCCTGCGCACCCTGTGCCGGGACGAGTCCGCGTGGCAGCGGCCGGCCGTGGTCCACGTGCCCGCCGCGGACCTCGACCTGCGGGCGGCGGTCAACGCGACGACGGCCCCGTTGCCGGAAGGGCTGCTGCACGACCGGTTCGTCGCGAACGCCGCCGCGCACCCCGATCGGACGGCCGTGATCACCGCGAACCGGACGCTGACCTACGGCGAACTGGACCTGACGTCGAACCGCCTGGCGCGCTGGCTGCGGGAGCGGGGTGCCGCGCCCGGCACGCTCGTCGGCATCGTCATGCGCAAGGGCTGGGAACAGATCACCGCTGCACTCGGCGTTCTCAAGAGCGGCGCCGCCTACGTGCCGATCGACGCCGACGTCCCCGCGGAACGCCTGAGGCTGCTGCTGGCGGACAGCGAGATCTCGCTGGTGCTGACGCAGCACCAGGTCGGCACGCGGACGGACTGGCCGGACGGCGTGGTGACGCTGGCGGTCGACGGGCCGGACGCGTTCGCGCTGGACGACGCGCCGGTCGGCCCCTCGCCCGCGAGCCCGGCCGACCTGGCCTACGTGATCCACACGTCCGGATCGACCGGCAGGCCCAAGGGAGTGATGATCGAACACGGTGCCGCGCTCAACACGGTCGAGGACGTCAACGACCGGTTCGGCATCACCGCGGACGACCGGGTGCTCGGCGTCTCGGCGATGAACTTCGACCTCTCCGTGTACGACGTGTTCGGCATGCTGTCCGCCGGCGGCGCGATCGTGCTGCCGGAACCGGAGGCCGCGCGCGAGCCGTCCCGCTGGCTGAACCTGGTCACCGAGCACCGTGTGACGGTGTGGAACACGGTGCCCGCTCTCATGGAGATGTTCACCGAGCACGCCCTGGCCGCGGAGTGGGCGGACAGCCTGCCGTTGCGCCTGGTGCTGCTCAGCGGCGACTGGATTCCGGTGACGCTGCCCGAACGCATCCGCAAGCTCGTCCCCGGCGCGGCGGTCTGGTCGCTCGGTGGTGCGACCGAGGCGTCGATCTGGTCGATCCTGTACCCCGTCGGGGACGTCGACCCGAGCTGGTCGAGCATCCCCTACGGCACCGCCATGCGGAACCAGCGGATGCACGTGTTCGACGAGGCCTTCCAGCCCCGCCCGGTCTGGGTGCCCGGCCAGATCCACATCTCCGGCGCGGGGCTCGCGCGCGGGTACCTCGGTGACGAGGCCCGCACCCGTGCCGCCTTCGTCCGGCATCCGGTGACCGGCGAACGGCTGTACCGCACGGGTGACCTCGGCAGGTTCCGGCCGGACGGCACGATCGAGTTCCTCGGCCGGGAGGACCTCCAGGTGAAGGTGCAGGGCTACCGGATCGAGCTCGGCGAGGTCGAGACGGCTCTGGCGCGGTGCACCGGCGTCCACGCCGCGGTGGTCACCGTCACCGGGCAGCGGCACGGTGCCAAGCGACTCGTCGGGTACGTGGTGCTGGAGCAGGACGGCGA
>Ga0070710_10000673_pt1 | contig 16237 bp, 15 predicted proteins | sample LARL52metaG_FD_65454 | JGI IMG/M metagenome (GOLD analysis project Ga0070710, IMG submission 65454) | Corn, switchgrass and miscanthus rhizosphere microbial communities from Kellogg Biological Station, Michigan, USA - LAR L5-2 metaG | ecosystem: Host-associated > Plants > Roots > Rhizosphere ... | reverse complement strand
GTTCTCGCGCAGCACCCTGAAGGCCTTGGTCAGCAGCTTCGAGGTCTCCCGGCGGGTCATCATCACGTACCGGGGGAGGTCGTCCATGTTCTGCTGCGCGGGCATGAGGAAGTCGCCGCCGAACTCTTCGGGCGCTTCGTGGTCGAGCAGCTCGCCGAGCAGCCGCGCCGCGTCGAACCTCGCCTGCTCCGGCGAAGCCGTCGGGTTGAGGAGCACGAACGGCGTTCCGTTGTGCCAGCAGGAGAACGACGGCGTACGGACGCAGTCGACGGGCAGTGAGAACACGCGCACGCCACGTGACTCCAGCAACTGCACCATGTTCGGTGCCGGCCCGCTGTCGACCCGCCACGCGGCCCGCACGGCCTCCGGCGACGTCCCGGGCGAGGGCAGGTCCGGCTGCGGTAGCACGAACAACCGCTCCAGCCAGGCGTTGAACTCGATCGCCAGCTGCGCTGCGGACATGGGCTGCGGCATGACCACGGCGTTCTGCGGCCGCGGCGGCTCTGGCAGGGCCAGGAAGGCGGCCGGGAACCCGAGCGCCGTCGCCAGCAGCTCCGTCGTGGACGAGCGCGGCCTGCGCAGCCCGCGCTCGTACTCGCCGATGGCTCGCGCGGACACCCCGGACTTGCGCGCGAGTTCGTCCGCGGTGAGACCGCGCCGGGTGCGGGCGAGTGTGAGTCGCGACGGGGTGAACATGATCCGCCCATTGTGGCTTCTGCCGCGCCGCGCTGCCACGCGGGCCTCGGTAGGCCGGATGGTGGGACGGCACGAACTCGTGATCGCCGAGGTCCGGCCGCTTTTCGGCCCTTGTCGCGGGCCGGGCTTCTCGGATCCGAACGGCCGCCCTGCGCGATGCCTTCGCCCGGCCTTGCGGGGTGTCAGCGGTGGGCGTGTCGGCACCGGCGTCCCGCACGGCGCCGGCCACGAGCCAACGCGGACGCGGCGAGACGGTCCTGTCCCCCCTTTGCCGAGACCCCGCCCGTCGTGGCTCAGCGGCGCAGCGCGACCGGGAAGTCCACCTCCTCGGGACCGTCCACATTGGGTGCCTTGAGCTCGCCGAACTCCATCGGCGGCAGCGGAATCCGGTGCGCCCACCGCTCGATGATCTGGTTCTGCGGCGTGGGCTCGGGCTGCGACACCTCCCGCAACACCACCAGCCGGTCCTCCAGCTGCAGCGGATATGTCACGAGGAACCACAACTTCAGCCCTTCGCTGCGCACGTTCTCGAACAGCGCGAACTGGTCGTGGTCGTTGTCCCGCATCATCGCCGCGATGGCGGGCCCTTTCGCGTAGTCGCTGCGCAACGGCGCGTCCGGCGACCCCGTACCGCGATTCCCCTGCAACGTGCCGAGCAGGATCGGCCGCGACGGATGCCGCACCAGCCCGGCGTTCCAGTGGTCGAGCCGCTGCCACCCCTCCGCCGCCAGCAACTGCCGCAACGTGCCCACCCGGTGGATCCAGTCGAGCAGCCCCGGCGCGTTGGTGGGCCCGAACGGCGGCGACGCGGCCCGCGCGTCGATGCCGGCGGCGATCGCTCGGTCCAGCACGGCGAGGCTCAGGCCCAGCTCGGCGAGCCTTTCACCGGTGGTCGGGGTCAGCTTGCGGAAGGCGGCGTCGGTCATGGGACGGACGGTAGCGACGGGGTCTGACAATTCCGGGAAACCGCAGGTCGTGTACCGGTGCGGAACTGGCGCGTTCGTCGACGGGTGCTTCTGGCACTCGTGTCCGGAGCACGGCCAAGTGCCGAAGGCGAACCCGAGTGGTGGGAGGTGAAGCTGCACGCGGCGGCCGGCTGGCTCGTCGTGCGGGTGTGGGAGCACGAGGACCCGGAGGAGGTGGCCGACCGGGTCGTCGCGCTCGTCACCGCTCGGGCGGTCAGGCTGCCACGGGCGTGAGCTGGTGCAGCACGTCCCGCGACCCCAGCCGTTCCCGAGCCCACTCCACCACCGAGCTCTCCTGCGCGAACAGCACGATCTGCCGGTCCTCCGACAACCGCAGCAACAGGTCCAGCACCGCACGCGTGCGCGCGTCATCGGCCTGCACGGTCACGTCGTCCAGCAGCAGCGGACAGGTCTCGGTGGCGAGGTGCTGAGCCAGGGCGACCCGCAGCAGCAGGTAGACCTGCTCCGCCGTGCCCAGCGACAACCGCGACGCCTGGTGCCAGACCTCGGACGCCGAACACACCCGCACGGTCAGGGACGCGGGATCCACGGCCGCGTCCACGTAGCGGCCATCGGTCACCAACGGCAGCCAGGAGCGGAGCGTTTCCTCCAACGCCGGTGCGATCGTGCTGTGCACCTTCTCCCTGGCCGCGGTCAGGTAGCGCGACGCCAGGGAGATCGCCTCCACCTCGGCCGCCATCTCGGCGACCTCGGCGGCGGCCTCCTGTACGGCTTCCTCGGCGTCCGGGACGCTGGGCAGGACGCGGGCGACCTCGGCCACCGTGGCTGCCAGCGAGTCGCACGAGGCGGCCAGGGACGGGTCGACTGGGGCGCAGGAGGCGTAGCGGAGTGAGTCCTCCACCAGGGCGGCGTGGTGGGTCTGCGCGGCGGACAGGGTTGCCTCCAGGTCGTCGAGGGTGCCGTCGGCCAGGAGTGACTGCAGTTCGGCCCACGCGTTGCGTTCCTCTTCGGCCTCGCGCAGCAGGCGGTCCCAGCCGCGTTGCCACTCGGCGATCGCGCGCAGCAGGTCTTCCGGGCGTTCACCGGTGCCGCCGATCGCGGTCACGGCCTCGCGCAGCAGGGTGAGGGCGCGGTCGTGGGCGACGGTGGCTTCGGCGACGGCGGCTTCGGCCTGGCGGCGGTCGGACAGGGCCTGGGCCAGCAACGGGCGTTGGGCGGACATCAACGCCTGGCGGGCGCGGACCTTGCAGTCGGTCTCGTAGTCGATCAGCAGGTCCGGCACGGACATGTGCGCGTCGATCTTGCCGCGGGCGGCCAGTTCCACGCGCACGGCCTTCTCGGTGCGGGCCACCTCGCACAGCAGGTCGCGGTGTTCGGCTTCCCAGGCCGGGCGGTTGGCCAGGCGCCACAGCGTTTCGCGGTCCGCGGGCACGCCCAGGGCGGAACACCCCGACACCGCCTCGTCGTGGACGCGCACGGCTTCGAGCGCCACGGCTCGCTGGCCCTCGGCTTCCGCCAGCTTCCGGTCCGCCACGAACAGCACGCCTCGTGCCTGGTGCGCGGCGGCGGCGCGTTCGGCGGCGAAGGCGATGGCCGCCTCGCGCTGCGGGGCGTTGCCGCGGGCCAGCGCGCCGCCGACACCGGCGATCAGGGCCGCGACGAGGACGCCGATCGCGGCCATCTGCTGGTCCACCAGGAAGAGCAGCACGCCGACCACACCGGTCAGGCAGCTCAGGGCCACCAAAGCGTTGCGCAGGAACGGGTTCGGCATCGCGATCTCGTGCACCCGCGCGGCGGCCACGTCGGCCTCCACCTGGGCGCGGGCCGCGTTGGCGGCGGCCTCGTCCTGGAACTGGCGGGCGTTGTCCACCTCGATGGACGCGGTCGTCAGCCGGGAGCCGCTGGTCGGGTCCAGCCGCGTGGCCAGGCCGCGCAGCACCGGCGGTTCGGCGGTCGTGGCGGGCGACGGCCGGCGTTCGTGGTGAGCCGCGGCGACGGCGGCGGCGGTCTCGTAGGCGCCGGCCACGATGCGGAGCTCGTCGTCCAGCGCGGTTTCGCCGACGGGGAACTCCGGGAGCGACTCCAGCTCGCCCTCCAGCGTCGCGGCCGTCGGGCCGGTCAGCACGCGTGGAGTCGGGGCGGCGCGCCACGCGGCCAGCGCGCGGTTGACCACGCGGGCGAGCTCCTCCTGCGCCGCCAAACCGGAGGGTGGCGCGTCACCGAAGCGTTCCTGCAGTTCGGCCAGACGGGATGCACGGGCCGTGAGCGCGTCCAAAGAAGCCGCGTGCGATTGGACGGCCAAGCGGGCACGGGCAGCGGCGGCGGACCGGGCACGCGCGCTCAGGTCGAGGTAGCGCGTGTGTTCGCGGCGTGCCACGGTGAGGTTCGTTTCGGCTTCCCGCAAGCGGTTCCGGGCTTCGCGCAACGCGTCGACAGGCGCGCGCAGACGCTCCAGGGCCTGCTCGACGGTGCCGTCCGTGCCCGCGGTGGCGGCGGCACGGCGCAGGTGGTCCTGGAGGCCGTCGGCCGCGTCCAGCACCGACAGCAGCTGGGCCTGGTCGACGCAGGCGGTGGCGGTGAACGACGTGCGGTCCAGGCCGATCCGGCGGGCGACGTCCTGGCACGCGTCGTCGTGGAAGTCCCGGTCGAGGTACACGACTTCGCCGGACTCCAGCGACACGGTGGCGGCCACCCGCCACGACTCCCCGTGCCACGGGCGGTGCCGCGACGACGGTTCACCGCACAGCGCCGCGCGGATGGCGGCGTGCCAGGAGGACTTCGCGGACTCGTTCACGCCCGACACCACGGTCAGGCCCGGCGCCAGCGGAAGGGTCCGGTCGTGCAGGGGCCCGAAGGCGTACGCCGTCACCCACTCGATCTTCATCGTTCCTCCAGCGCACGCAGGCCGGTGGCCAGCACACGACCGCGCAACGCCGTGTCCAGAGCCGGATCCGCCAGCACGTCACGCACGAACTGACCGCGCACGGTGCGTTCGGCGGCAACGGAATCGAAGTCCAGCAGGGGAAAGTCGTCCACCGACTCGGCCAGCAGGCCGAGCGACCGCGAAGCCGACACGTCGAACACCTCGCGCGTCACCGTCCCGTCGTCGTGCACGGTGCACAGAACAGCCCCGCGCTCGCCGGTTTCACCCGCGGTCAACGGGTCCGGGTTGCCGGGGAACGTGTAGCGCACGGCGTGCTCAGGAGTGTGCACGTGCCCCAGGAACGCGTGGTCCAGGCCGGTGACCGCGACGTCGCCCGGCGCGGATCCGTGGCCCAGAGCCAGGTTCACGCCGGACCGGTTCACCGCGAACCCGTCGAGGAGGTCCCGCGCCGGACCGGGACCGACGTGCGCGGCGCCCCACAGCGTGACGCCGTCGGCGAGCTCCACGGGTGTCAGGTTCTCCGACGAGAACACGTGCACGTTGGGCGTCCAGTCCACCTGCTGGTAGACCGACTGCGGCCCGTACCAGTCGTCGTTGCCGGGCGCCAGGAACACCGGAACCGGGCAGTCGAACGACGACCGCAGGAAGGACGCCGTGGACGGGGATCGGCGGTCGTGCTCGTAGAGGTCGCCGGCGCAGAGCACCGCGTCGACGTTCGACTCCTGGGCGAGGTCCACGATGCGGCCCAGCGTGTCGCGCAACGCCTGGCGCCGCGCGGGGCCGGCGCTGGGGAAGCGCGTGTCCAGGTGCAGGTCCGCGAACAGCAGCAGTTTCACGGGTGCCTTCAGGTGAGGTCGATGGTGCCGGACAGGGTCAGGGTCGGCTGGAGCGCGGTGACGACGGTCGTGGTGTCGGCGTGCCAGCCGCCCAGCTCCTCGACGGTCGGGGTGAGCTCGTAGCCGTGGTGCCGGATCGCGCGGCTCAGCGCGTGCCACAGCTGGGAGGTGTCGTGCGCCAGATCAGCGTCCACATGGGACGGGAGGTTGATCAGCAGCGCGTGCACGGGCTGGTCGGAGTTCTCGGCACCGCAGGCGCGGGCGACCGAACGCTCCACGGCCGTGCGCAGCAGTTCGGCGCAGCACCGGATCCGCACGCCGTCGAGCTGCTCGGGGCGCGCCAGCAGGTTCGCGACGCAGGTGAGCCGGTCCTGCACGTCGGAGGGGAGGTTCATCGCTGCAGCCACCCCGCCAGCAGCTCCGTGTCGCGGATCAGCACGTCCAGGTCTCCGCTGTCACCGCCGACCCGGCACGCCTGCAGCAGGTCCACCGCCCACGACCCGACGACGTCTTCCAGGTGCGGCAACAGCTTCGCCGGTTCCGCGAGGTCGTCGAGCACGGCCAGCGCGATCTTCTGCCTGGTCGTCAGCGCGCACTCCAGCACGCGTTCCACCTCGGCGTGCGGCACCCCGCGGCCGAGCCGTTCGCGCCGGAACCGGGCGTGCGACGCGGCTTCCAGCGCTCCCCGGCAGCACGACGCCACCAGCTCCGCTCTCAGCGCGTCCGGCAGGTCCTCGTCGTCCCGCATCGCGCGGGCGTCGTTCAGGCACCGGCCGACCGGGTCGTCGGACATCCGCACCTGCACGACGGACTCCTCGCCCCGGCAGATCTCCCAGACGGTCGCGCTCAACCGCAACCGCCGCAACGCCTCCACCAGCCGCTCGTCGTGCGTGAAGACGACGACCTGGCGGGTGAGCCCGACGTCGGCCAGCACCTGCGCGAGTCCGTCCACCTTGGACGGATCCATCGCCTGCACCGGGTCGTCGATCACCACGAACCGGAACGGGCTCTCGTCCACCATCGCGCGCGGCAGGAACAGCGCCAGTCCCAGCGAGTGCAGCTCGCCCTGGCTCATCACCGCCAGCGCCGAGTTCGAGACGCCGTCGACCGACACGTCCAGCTCGACGTTGCGGGCGCCACCGAGCCGCACCGCGCCCAGGTCGACGTTGCTCTGCTGGCGCAACCGCTGCCAGATCCGCTGCGACTCCTTGGCGAACGGCGCGATGCGCTCCGTCCGCAGCGTGGCCGCGGTCCTGCGGATCCAGTTCTCCGCCTCGGTCACGTCGGCGAGCACCTCGGCGTCGGCAAGCGCTTGCTGCGCCTGGGAGTGCCACTCGAACAACGCGAGCGCCATCGGCCGCCAGACCAGGTCACGCCGGTCGATCTGGTCCCGTGCAACGGACTTCAGCTGGTCCACGGCCTGGATGAGGTCGGCGTACCGGTCGAACAACTCGTGGCGCAGCCGCACCGGGTCGTCGATGGAGACGCAGGCCTCCCACGCCTGCCAGGCCTGCAGCACGCCCGTGGTGTCGAGAATGTCCTGCGTCTCGTGCAGCACGTCCGGGACGGGCTGGCACAACGCCCGTGCGGCCGCCACCGCCACGTCCAGCCGGTCCGCGGCGTCGTGCAGCTCCGCGGCGGCGTTGGCGAGGTGCTCGGCGCGCTCCTTGGCCTTGGCCAGCCACAACCCGTCCAGTCGGCCCAGGTCGCACACCGGGCACGACTGGTTGCCGCCGGACTCCTGCAGCTGGATCGCGAGCCTCAGGATCTCGCTGCACCGCAACGAGTCCTGCGCGTTCTCCGTCGCGACCGCGGTCACCGCGCCGAGCGCGAGGTCGAGGGTCTCGCGGCACCTGTCGATCTCGTCCTCCGGCGGCGGGGCCAGGTCCACGATCTGGTGCAGCAGGCCGGTGGCGCTGCCGACGTCGGCGCCGAGCGCGAGGTCCGCGATCGCGTCGAGGTCGGGGGAGTCGCTGCCGAGCAGCGCGGCGGCGCGGCGGGCGCGTTCGTCCGGGGACGACGCCAGCTCCGCGCGCACGCGTTCGCGCCGGTCGTAGGGACGAGCGACGATCTCCGCGAGGCGTTTGCGGTGCTCGGCGAGGGCCTGCTGCGCCTCGGTGATCGCCTCCAGCCCCAGCAGCCGGTGCAACGCCTCGTAGAGGTCCTCCGGCTGTGCGTCGAGAACAGTCCCCAGTTCGCTGTAGGGCAGAAACGGCCGGTAGGTCTCCAGCGCGTCGTGCCACCTGCGGTCGTCGAACGGTTCGCCGTCCTGCGTCCACTCGCCCTGCGCGAGGTCGTCGTCCGGCGCCCAGCGTCTTCGGATCGTCGTCCGGTCCGGCACCGCGGCCTGGACGAGGTCCAGTTCGACGGAGGTGCCGGCCTGGTGCAGGTTGCGCCAGCCCTGCCGCCACACGTCGTGCCGCGCACGGGTCCAGCGGGCGTTGTAGCCGGTCAGCGCCAGCTCCGCGGCCTCGGCGAAGCTCGACTTGCCCGATCCGTTGCGCCCGGTGACGACGGTCAGTCCCGGACCGGGCGGCAGCGGCAGGCGTGCCTGGGGGCCGATGCCCCGGAAGCCGCGCACCCGGATCTCCGACACGAAGATCCCCTGGCCTGGTCCGACTGTCTGCTCCTGCGGGGCCTCCTCCTCGACCGGCACGCCGGCGAGCGCGCGGTCCAGCGCCGCTTCTCCTCGGCACGCGGCCAGCACCAGTTCCGCCGCACGTGGGGTGAGATCGTCTTTGGCCAGTCGCCCGGCCATAAGTTCGAGTAACCCGGCTTCACCCGCCACGGTCACATTTCCTCCAGCTGCCACCACTCGATAGGGCGGCAACCTAGGCACCAAATGAGACCTACTGGTGAGTACTCACACGATCGGGTGGTGTTACATAGGGTGACTAAAGTAGTCCGCCCTCGTTATGGCCCCCACACTTCGACGGCCCTGATCACGAAGTACGCGTCGGGCACGTAGGTGCCGTGCTTCGGGTAGGTGGTGAACTCGGCCTCCGTCGAGCAGCTCTCGCGCTGGTAGACACTCGCGTCCCTGCTCAGACGGTTGGTGAACGATCGGCCGACGACGGCCAGCTGGATGCACTCGCCGGGGTTCGCGGACTCCAGGTCGAGCCGCTGCACCGCCCCTGTGTAGTCCGGTCCGGCCCACACGCAGAACTCGCCCTTGTCACAGGACTTGTCACTCTGCGCAACAGCGATCCCACTGGAGGCAACCGCGCCCGCAGTGATCACCAAGGCGGCGATGAGGCTCTTCGTCGACATGGGCGCACCTCCGTCCGGATGAGTGTGCGTCCGTTTGGGTCAATCGGCCAGACGATCTTGAACCAGGTCTCGGAGGTTCATCGCGTCGCGCGGGGCGTAGGCCTTGGCGTCGTTGTCGAAGTAGACGAACACGTCGTGGTGCTCGCGCCACTTCCGGACCTTGGCCGCCCACAGGTCGAGGCCCTCGCCGGTGTAGCCGCTGACGTAGAGCTCGTCGTGGCCGTGCAGCCGGACGTAGACGAAGTCGCTGGTGACTTCCTCGATCAGCGGGTACTTGCCGGCGGCGTCCGCGATCACCAGCGCGATGTCGTGGCGCTTGAGGAGGTCGAGGAACTCGGGTGTCCTGAAGCTGTCGTGGCGGATTTCCAGCGCGTACCGCATCGGGCGTTCGGCGTCCGTGGTGGTGTGGGCCGGGTCGACGCGGTGGTCGTGGCGCTGGGCGACTTCGGCCGCCTCGGTGGTGGTGCGGGGCAGGCTCTCGAAGAACCGCGTGAGCAGGTCGGCGTCGAACGGCAGCGTCGGCGGGAGCTGCCAGAGGACAGGGCCGAGCTTGGGACCGAGGGCGAGAACACCGGACGCGAGGTAGTTCGCGAGCAGCTCGTGGCCGTCCCTCAGGCGCTTCATGTGGGTGATGAAGCGGCTGCCCTTGACGGCGAACTTGAAGTCGTCCGGCGTTTCCGCGGCCCACTTCTCGTAGCTCGACGGGCGTTGCAGCGAGTAGAAGGACCCGTTGATCTCCACCGAGTTGAGCTGCTCGCTGAGGTAGGCCAGCTCGCGTTTCTGCGTGACGCCCTTGGGGTAGAACACGCCGCGCCAGGGCGGATAGACCCATCCCGACGTGCCGATCCTGACCTCGCCCATGTGGTTATCGTGGCACGGTGGACGCCGACCTACAGCGCATCGGTGCTTCGCGTGACTCGTCGTAGGCACGACAAGATCGTGGGGCGGCGGCGAGGCGGGATCTACTTCCGGCAGAGCAACGCGTCCGGGGTCCTGCGCCAGTTGTAGGCGACGCCGGCGATGTGCTCGTCCTGCGCGCACTGGCCCTTGTAGTGCCCGTTGGCCCAGTCACCGCCCTGGTCGGGCCGGTTGTCGCCGCGGTCGAACCACAGAACTCGGCTGGACGACCCCTGGGCGACAGGCGCGCAGACCAGCGTGAAGTTCGCGTACCCGACTGCGGCGTTTCCTTGTGGGCATTGGAGTTTGGTGTAGCCGACCGCCCAGTCGTCGGTCACGTACTGCTCGTCGGTGACCCTGGTCGTGTCGCTCCACTGTGGACCGCTGACGCACAGGCCGCGGTTGCCCGTGTGGCTGATGCCGATCAGTTTTTCGCTCTGCGGACAGGATTCCTTGGTGAGCATGTTCCACCGCGTCTCGCGCGGGATCTGCCCGGATCGCTGTGGTGCGGTGACGAGCCGGTTCCACGCGGTGGCGCGCCAGTCGTCGCCGTCGTTGACGCTGATGCGGTTTCCGGCCGCGTCCCAGCGGAGCAACGCCCAGCTGTTGCCGGTCCGGTTGGTGTGGAAGCCGACCAGCGGCCAGTAGGCGAAGTCGGTGTCGTTGGCGATCAGGTGGTCGACGAACCGTTCGAACCAGGCACGCGCCTTCTGGTTCGACTCGTCGATGCCGCCGACGCCGAACTCGCTGACCCACAACGGTGCGGTGAAGTGCTTCTGCGCTTCGGTGAGGTAAAAGGCTTGGCGTTGCAGGACGTCTGTCAGCTCCTGGGGCGACAGGTCCTGGTAGCGCGGGTCGCTGGTCTCGCCGGTGCCCGTGGCGCCGCTGTGGTTGGGGCCGGTGTAACCGTAGAAGTGGGCGGAGTAGACGAGTTTCCCGGGGTTGGCGAGCGTGTGGCTGAGGTAGCGCACCGGTTCCAGCGTTGGCCGTCCATGCGCGAAGCCGTCGACGGGGATGCCGGTCCAGTTGATGCCCTCGACGATGACGAGCAGGTCCGGCGCGGTCTGCTGGATGCGGTCCGCGGCCTGTTGCGAGGCCTTGAACCAGTCGTGGTCGTCGCCCCAGCCCCAGTTCGGATCGTCCCAGATGTTGCGGCGCACCTCGTTGTAGAGGTCGGCGCCCACGACGCGTTTGTTGGCCTTGTAACGGTCGGCCATGAACGCCCAGTCGTTGACCCACTGGCCGGTGCTCTGGCTGGTGTTCCACCGCTCGTTGCCGTCGACGCCGCAACACCATCTGGACGTGGTGGTGTGGTTGTTGAGGATGACGGCGAGGTTGTTGCTCGTCAGCTCGTCGACCACCGCGTCGTAGATCTCCAGCGGCCGCTTGCCGTTGAGCTGCGAGTCCTTCAGGCCGTTGACGGGGTTGGCGTCCTTGATCATCTGGTTGGAGAACGGCAACCGCACGCTGTTGACGCCGATGTCCTTGAAGCTGTTGATGATCGTGGTCATGGTCGCGCGGTCCAGGCCGAGCGGGACCTGGTCGGCCTTCTCGCCGGCGTGGTGGTTGGCCGGGTCGTTGATGTCGCCGGAACCGTTCCAGGTGCCGCTCGCACCGTGCCAGTTGCCGGACTTCAGCTTGAAGCGGTCACCGTGGGCGTCGACGATCCACCGTCCGCGCGTGCTCAGTGGGCCGGTCCAGGACACCGGGTCCGCCTGCGCGGGAGCAACGAGACTCGCGGCCAGGAGCAGGGTGGCCGAGACGCGAGTGATATTCACGTATGTGACGCTAGCGGTTGGTCTAGACATCGCGCCAGAGCCAGGGCGTTGTACGGCGCGGCGCCTTTCATGGTGTTGTCGAAGTAGACGTACGTGTCGCGGTCCCAGTCGCGGATCTTCTGCGCCCAGGCTTCGAGCTGCTCGTCGTCGTAGGAGCTGATGTACAGCTCGTCGTGGCCGTGCAGCCTGATGTACGCGAAGTCGGCCGTGACCGCCTCGATGCACGGGAACGTCGGTGCGTCCGACACGACGTGAGCGACGTTGTGCGCGCGCAGCAGGTCGAAATAGGCGTCGGTGCGGAACGAGTCGTGGCGCGGTTCGAGTGCGTGCCTGCCCGGTGGAAGCGCGGCGAGGAAATCCCGCAGGGTGGCTCGGTCGAAGCGCAGGCTGGGTGGGAGCTGCCACAGGATCGGGCCCTGCTTCTGGCCCAGCGCGAGCGAGCCGAGGAACGTCCTGAGCGGATCTCCGACGTCCCGCAACCGGTTGACGTGGGTGATCAGCTTCGGGCCCTTGACCGCGAAGGTGAAGTCCGCAGGGGTCTCGGCGACCCACTTGCGGTAGTTCGACGGCGGTTGGAGGCGGTAGAAGGAGCCGTTGACCTCGATCGTGCCGAAGTGGGCGGCCAGGTGGCTGAGCCACTGCCGTTGCGGTACGCCGCGGTAGAAGCCGTCGCGCCACTCCGGGTAGCTCCAGCCCGACGTGCCGATCCTGATCATGTCTCCGGGTATCCCGGTCGCGCTGTAGCCATTCGGTAGCACTTTTGGGGGATTTGAGCTACAGTTGGGCCATGCAGCTCAAAGCCATCGGCCAGCGTGAGCTCCGCAACGACAACGCGGAGATCATGCGGCGTGTCGAGGCGGGTGAGAGCTTCGTCGTCACCCGCAACAACAAACCGGTCGCGCAGCTCCTGCCCTACCGGGAGGAGGCCGTGTCCCGGCCGCCGCTCGGCGACGTCCAGGTGCTGTTCGGCACCCTGCCGCCGGTCGACGCCGAACGCTGGGAGGCCGACCGGAAAGCCGCCGACGAGGTCTTCGGCGCGGACGACCCGGTGGACGACCCGTGGCAGACCTGAGTCGCTGCCTGCTCGACACCTGTGTACTGATCAGGCTGGAGCGGGCGAACCTCGGGCCGTACCTCAACGCGCAGCCGTTCCTCAGCGCGGTCACCATCGCGGAGCTCGCGTTCGGCCTGGACATCGACGACCCCGTCGAGCGCTTCGCCCGTTCCGAGCGCTACTACGCGGCGGTGCACACGTTCGAGGTGCTGCCGTTCGGGCTGGAGGAGGCCAAGGTCTACGGGCAGATGGCCTCGCTGGTGCGGCGCGCGGGCCGCAGCCCCCGGCCGCGGCGGATGGACCTGCAGATCGCGGCCACCGCGGCCGTCGCGGGCATGCCGGTGCTGACCATGAATGTCAAGGACTTCAAGGACGTCGAACGGCTCGTCGACGTCGTGCCGATCAGGCAGGTCTGACGCGAGTGCAGCTCGTTCGGGCGGAAACGCCTTTGACGGCAAGCGTTTGCCTCTACGCTGCGTGAGGTGATCACTTCAGCGTTCACCTGCACTTCGTGCGCGGCCGGATCGTGCTGCCGGTGCGCGACGCTGACGACGCTCAACCTCAAGACCAACCTGCACACCCAGCCGCTCGGCATCCGGCCGCCGTATGCCGGTTGGGTTGACCGGGCAAAGCTGACCTGATCGAAACATCCTGAGTGCTAATGATCCCGCGACCTTTCCCGATACGGGACACATGACTCTCACGGAGATCGCGGCCTGGTGCGCGGCAGACCGCGTGCGGGCCGCGCTCGAACGCCATCTCGAAGGCGCGCTGGTGGAGGTCCCGGAGGACGACGACTCCCCGCGCCGGGCGTTCAGCGAGGCGTTGCGGCGGTCGTTGATGCTGCGCCAGAAGCACCCGTTCGACATCGTCGCGATCGGCCTGCCCGACCTGCTGCGCTACCGGGACCTGGTGGCCGGGTCCGAGGTGACGCTGCGGGCGACGAACATCGAGGCCTACTTCGTCCGCCAGGACGGCAGCGCGGAGCAGTACCACTCCGAGACCGAGGAGTGACGCGTCCGGTTCGGCGGGACCGGACGCGTCCCCGTCGGGCTGGGAGAACTCGCCGTCGGCGCGGATCTGCAGCGTGACGGTGGTGCTGGTCGTGCCGTTGTTCGTGGCGCACGCGCAGTAGCAGCCGGGGCAGGGCCTCCCTCACGAGCGAAGGCCCGGCTCCACCGGGAACCGGGCCTTCGTCGTGCCGCGCGACTACGCGGGAACGGACGCCACACCCGGCGCCAGGAACCGCTTGCCCGTGACCTTCTCCGAGATGCCCGCGCGGTCCAGGTACGGCGTGATGCCGCCCAGCCAGAACGGCCACCCGGCGCCCAGGATCATGCACAGGTCGATGTCCTGCGCCTCCGCGACCACGCCCTCGTCGAGCATGATCCGGATCTCCTCGGCCAGCGCCTCCAGCGCGCGGTTCTTCACCTCGTCACCGGTGAGCGGCGCGTCGCCGAACTCCCACAGCGCCAGGACCTCGGGGTCGACGGTCTGGTTGCCGGACGCGTCCCACTGCCAGACGGCGCCCTTGCCCGCGGCGACGAACTTCTTCATGTTCTCCGACACCGAGAAGCGGTCCGGGAACGCACCGTGCATCGTCTCCGACACGTGCAGCGCGACGGCGGAGCCGACCAGCTGCAGCAGGATCATCGGCGACATCGGCAGGCCGAGCGGCTCGGTGGCCCTGTCGGCGACCTCGAAGGAGGTGCCCTCGTCGACCGACTTGATGACCTCGCCCATGAAGCGGGTCAGCAGGCGGTTGACGACGAACGCGGGCGCGTCCTTCACGAGCACCGACGACTTCTTCAGCTGCTTGCCGACCGCGAACGCCGTCGCCAGGGTGGCGTCGTCGGTCTGCTCGGCGCGCACGATCTCCAGCAGCGGCATGACCGCGACCGGGTTGAAGAAGTGGAAGCCCACGACCCGTTCGGGGTGCTTGAGCTTCGACGCCATGTCCGTGATGGACAGCGACGAGGTGTTCGTGGCGAGGACGGCCTCGGGGGAGACGTGCTCCTCGACCTCGGCGAACACCTGCTGCTTCACGGCGAGGTCCTCGAACACGGCCTCGATCACGAAGTCGGCGTCGGCGAACGCGGCCTTGTCCAGCGAACCGGAGACCAGCGCCTTGAGGCGGTTCGCCTCGTCCGGCGAGACGCGCTTCTTGCCCAGCAGCTTGTCGATCTCGCTGTGGACGTAGCCGACGCCCTTGTCCACGCGCGCCTGGTCGATGTCGGTCAGCACGACCGGCACGTGCAGGCGGCGGATGAACAGCAGCGCCATCTGCGACGCCATCAGGCCGGCACCGACGACACCGACCTTGGTGACCTTGCGCGCCAGCGACTTGTCCGGCGCGCCGGCCGGGCGCTTCGCCCGCTTCTGCACCAGGTTGAACGAGTACAGGCCCGCACGCAGCTCGTCGCTCATGACGAGGTCCGCGAGGCCCTCGGTCTCGGCGGCGTAGCCCTTGTCGAGGTCGTTCTCGCGCGCCAGCTCCAGCAGCTCCAGCGCCTTCAACGCGCCCGGCGCCGCACCCTTGGTCTTGCCGTGCACGATCGCCTTGGCGCGCGCGACGGCGGCGTCCCACGCCTCGCCGCGGTCGATCTCCTTGCGCGGCACGGTGATCTCGCCGCGCACCACACCGGACAGCCACAGCAGCGACTGCTCCAGGTAGTCCGCGGAGTCGAACAGCACGTCCGCGATGCCCAGCGCCAGCGCTTCCTTCGGCTTGAGCATCTTGTTCTGGTTCAACGCGTTCTCGAAGATCACCGTCACGGCGTCGTTGGCGCCGATCAGGTTCGGCAGCAGCTGCGTGCCGCCCCAGCCCGGGAACAAGCCCAGGAACACCTCGGGCAGCGCGATCGCGGCCGCGTTCGACGCCAGCGTGCGGTAGTGGCACGACAGCGCGAGCTCAAGACCGCCACCCATGACCGCGCCGTTGACGAAGGCGAAGGTCGGGATGTCCGAGTCGGTGAACTTCTTGAAGACGTCGTGGCCCAGCTTGCCGATCGCGACGCCCTGCGAGCGGTCGGAGGCCTGCTCGACCGCGGACAGGTCCGCGCCGACGGCGAAGATGAACGGCTTGCCGGTCACCGCGATGGCGGCGGGCTGGGCCGCGTGGGCCTCGTCGAACGCCGCACCCAGCGACACCAGCGACTGCGGGCCGAACGTCGACGGGCGGGTGTGGTCCAGGCCGTTGTCGATCGTGATGAACGCGACCGGCTTGTCCAGGCCCGGCACGGAGATCAGACGCGTCTTGGCGTGGGTGACGACCTCGTCGGGGAAGATCGCCTTTGCTTCCTCAGCGGTGATGGTCACTTGCCACTCCAGTTCGGGTTCTCCCAGATGACCGTTCCACCCATGCCGATGCCGATGCACATGGTGGTGAGGCCGTAACGGACGTCCGGACGTTCGGCGAACTGACGCGACAGCTGCGTCATCAAACGCACACCGCTGGAAGCCAGCGGGTGACCGGTCGCGATCGCGCCGCCCCACTGGTTCACGCGGGGGTCGTCGTCGGCGATGCCGAAGTGGTCGAGGAACGCGAGCACCTGGATCGCGAACGCCTCGTTCACCTCGAAGAGGCCGATGTCCTCAATGGACAGACCGGCGCGCTCCAGTGCCTTCTCGGTGGCCGGGACCGGGCCGATGCCCATGACCTCGGGCTCGACACCCAGGAACGAGTAGCCGACCATCCGCATGCCGATCGGCAGGCCGAGCTCGCGTGCGGTCTCCTCCTCGGCGAGGATGCAGCCGGTCGCACCGTCGTTCAGACCGGCCGCGTTGCCCGCGGTGATCCGGCCGTGCGGGCGGAACGGGGTCTTGAGCTTGGCCAGGTCCTCGACCGTGGTGCCGGGACGCGGCGGCTCGTCGGCGGTGGCGAGGCCCCAGCCGTT
>Ga0070710_10000667_pt1 | contig 16287 bp, 32 predicted proteins | sample LARL52metaG_FD_65454 | JGI IMG/M metagenome (GOLD analysis project Ga0070710, IMG submission 65454) | Corn, switchgrass and miscanthus rhizosphere microbial communities from Kellogg Biological Station, Michigan, USA - LAR L5-2 metaG | ecosystem: Host-associated > Plants > Roots > Rhizosphere ... | reverse complement strand
ATCGTCTTCTCACGCACGTACTCGGCAATGCGGCCTTCGACCACGCGGCGGAAGGCGTCGCCATTGAGCGCCTGCTGGTGCGCGGCGCTGATGATGGAAGCGAGCGCGACGACGTCGCCTCCCATTTCGGTGTTGAGCCAGTGCCGCACCGCCAGCTCGGCATTGAGCCGCGACAAGATGAAATTATCGGCGACGATCATGGTTGCTGGCCCATAGCCGGGCGGCGGCGAGTTGGCGTCGCCTAAGAGCCAGGCGCGCGCCGTGCGCTCGTTCTCCACCGCGGCTGCGGTGCGCGCCGGGTGGGTGTCCTCTTTCGGCCGCACCGGGACGAACGGCGCGATGGCGGCGAGCTGCGGTTCGACTGCCGGCGGCGTTCCCATCACGCGTGACGAAATCGCCATGACGCGGGCGAGCGCTTCCTGATCGAGGACGCCCAGCAGCTCCTTGTCGGCGTCGCTGCCGATGCCGAGCAGGATGCGTTGCTTGGCGGCATCACGGTCGCGTTTGTTCTGCTGGCGGATGGCCTCCTGCTTGCGCACCTTGTCGTTGCGGCCATGGTTGGGCTGGCGCTTCTGCCAATTGATGAGTTGCTCATCAATGATCCAGCCGATTCCGATCGGCGGCGCGGCCAGCGCGCGATACACCAGCACGACGTGCTCGACCGGGATTTCGAGCGCAAGCGCGCATTCGTCATATTTGAAATTGCCGACCCAACCGTGCTGCCGGTTCTTCGACGCGCAGGCCATGATGGCCTCGGTGATGGCGACAACCTCGACAACCGGCACGCCCGCGCGCGCAGAGACCAGCCGCCATTTCGGATGGGCGATCCGGTTCTCGTCCATCGCAAACCAGTTGTAGATTTTGGCCGCGGGCTCTTGCTGCATGACGCTCCTTGATCGAAGAAACGCACGCAACAAAAACTATCCACAGGTTTCCACATGGGGTGGTTTAACCGTGGCGACACGCAAAAGGACTCGACTCGGCGCTTGACAACCGCAAGGAATTAGGCCGCGCGGGCGGCGGCGATCATGCCCCACAAGCTGTCGGGCGCGCGGCAGTGCAGGCGTTTCAGCTCCGCCTGCATGACGACGAAGGTGTTGGGAGGAAAGCGACCTGCGTTACGCCAGTTGGTGACGTTGTTGCTGCGCCGGTCGGTGATTTCTTGCAGCCGAAGCCCACCGATCGTGTCGATGACTTCGGCTACGGTTGTGAGCCGCCGAATCCTCATGGACCGGAGAACTTACAGTGAGGCTGTATAGTGTCAAGTTTGCCATCTGCTGAATGGCGGTTTCCTGCGGAATTTGAAAGTTTTCCGCCCGTCATGGCGCCCGCACCGAGACCCGATTCGCTCGCGGCAATGAGCGCGCGGCTGCGCCTGATCCGCCTTGCTTACGGCATCGTGCAGGGCCACAGCCGCGAAATGGGCCAGTCGGAATTCTCCCGCCTGTGCGGCTTGAACGTGTCGGCCTGGAACAATGCCGAGACCGGCGACAATCGCATCGGCATCGACGCGGCTATGAAGGTGGTGCGCCAGGCCGGCGTCACGCTGGATTATATCTACTTCGGCAACCGCGCCGGACTGCCGCACGCGCTCGCGATGGCGATCGACAAGCTCGAAAAGGACAGCGCCAAGCCCGCTAGGCGAGCGTCGTAGCCCCGCCGATTATTTTGACGAGGCCCACCGCGCGCTCCAGCACGGCGAGCGCCTCCCCCTGATCTTCCGGCAATTGCGCCACGAGCTGCAGCGCTTGGCGGCGGCGCCATTGCTCATCGGATTTTGCCGACCCGCCGCCCGCTGTTTTTTTATCTTTCAGCGCCACCACGCCCCCCATGACTATTCTCCCGGCTGCGGGTTGCAGCGAAACAACATTCTACCGCGTCCGAAAATTCGTCAATGTGCTGTTTAAGTTGCGCCGATTGCGTCAGGACCGCTGACCTTTCCTGGCCTTGCTTCTTCGGCAAGCCTGCTGCGGTGCCGCACTCGCAGGCAGAGAGGGATGTGATGCTGTATGGGTATTCGTATAGGTATTAGCGTGAGTCACGCGTGACGGGCCGAATCACGCGTGACGGCTGGAAGGGCGCTTACAGCTAGACTGTAAATCGCTTGACGGCCTTACAGTGCGGCTGTAAGGTGGTCTCCGTTGATTCGGAGGCCTTCCATGTCCGCCTCGCCCAATCTGGACGCTGAACAGCTTGCCGCCGCCTATGGCTACGATGCCGGGCGGCTGAAATTCGAGTGGGACCGCCGCTCGTTCGGCTCCTTCACCACAACGCTCGATGGCTCACCAGAGCAACGCGCTCGGTTCTGCAAGGCTTGGCAGATCGCGGTGGCGCGATCGGCCGCGCTGGAGCGTGAACGCAAGCTGCCGTGGATCGCGCCATGAGCAACGCGCTGCCCTTCGATCTCACCGCCCACAGCGTCGTCGCCCTCCGCGCCGCCCGCAATCCCAATCTGACGCTCGATTGGGTGACGCTGACAGTCGAGGCCACTGACGGCAAAACCTTCGAGGTCGAATTGTTCTTCCGCGGGCCGGTCGCCTACGAGGCGGCGCGCATCTACGCCGACGCCATCACCGAAGCCAACGACAAGATCGGCGCGCTGCAGCTTGGCATCGAGGCGCCGTCTGTCGTTGCCGGAAAATGCCGTGCCGTCGTCGAGGAGAAATCCTGATGGACAAGCGCCGTTTGATCATCTTGGCCGCGACCGCCCCGATCCTCCTCGCGCTCGCAATTCTGATCTTTTGTGCTTCGACCGGAGACTGGGTGCTGGCTGCCATCGTGCTCGCCGCTCTCATTGCAATCGCGGTCTCGTTGATTGCGGCGCTGGAGAACCTCTGATGGCAGCCGTTCAATCCTTTTTCCTGCCGACCGGCAGGCCGAACGAGTTCCGGCTCAATTGGGCCGCGCTCGTTGAAGCCGGCTGCTCTGACGTGAAGTGCCCGAAGTGCAAGGTGACGGTTCCGCTCGACAAGATCGACATGCCGAACCGCTGCCACGCCAAGTGTCCGCTGAACCGCAAGGACGAAACGTCATGACCACCTATCGCCATCAGGTGCGCGGCTACGGCGAACCGCCGCTGCGGGAATTTTCTGTCCGGCCACCGCGGGCGGCCTGGTGGCTGCTCGCTCTCGCTCTCCTCGGCGCGCTGATCTGCGCCGGCGGCGCGATCGTCTCGGCTGTGAACGGAGGGTGACAATGAAGCGCGAGGAATGGAAGCGGCTGCGCGACCGGCACCGGCTCGTCAACCAGCACGCGTTGCACATCGAGCGCCGCGACGCATGGCGTCGCGCGCACCGGCGGATTGCGTGGCTCGGCACCATCACCGTCGCTCTCATCCTCGTTGCTGCAATCATGATCGGAGGCTGAGCATGTCCTGGACCTGCTGTCACGACTGCGGCGCCACCATCAACTCCGATGACGATCCCGGTTGCTTCATCGAGATCGGCAACATGCGGCGCATGACGTGGGCCGTTCCGGTTTGTGAAGCGTGCCGCGAAGAACGTCTCGCCGATATCGAGCGTCTGGCGGAGGCCGAGAGCCGCGCCATGGCGGAAGCGGAAAGGCGAGCGCCATGACGCCAGAACAGAAGGCCGCCTACGTGACTGCGATGGCCGCGTGCGCCATGGCCGACATCGCCGCGATGCAGGCCGCGAACCAAGCGTGCGCCATGGCCGGGCTGTCGCCGTCGTTCACGGAAGCCGACTTCACCGAAATCCCCAATCGCCACGGCATCCACCACAACGCCGTGCTGACACTTTTTCACACCTGAAGGCCGCGCGCCATGAGCGACGCACCGCGCCCCAAAAAGCTACCCGCAGACCCGCGCCTCGCCGCGCTCTGGCAAGCGACATCGACATCCGAGCGTTATTGGATCGACGACGAGCACCACGTTTTCGTCAAGGGTCGTGGCATCATTCCGCTGGCAGCGGCGGCGAAGCGGCAGGAAGCGACCGGAGCCGCATCATGAGCGGCCACAATGCAGCACTCTGCCTGCCGCTCGATGACCGCCCGCCGGCATTGCAGCCCGAGCCTGCCCCCCCCGCGGAGCAACAAGCCCCATCGCTTCCGGGACTAGATCTCGAACTCTCCGCGATCGGCACGGCAATCGACAACGTCACCATGGCGCTCGCCGATCTGAAACTCGCTCAATCCCAAGACAACCTTGCCGCGCTCGAAGCGCGCTTGGAGAAACTCGCGGCCTTAGCGACGCACGCGCGCAAGACCGTGACATCAGCCCGCGTGCGCGAACGAAGGGAGTAGCGTTATGACACTTTTCACCCCGGCCGAATCGACATCGGCCTTTCTCAAAATGGGACTGCTTGGCTTTGCCGGCTCCGGCAAGACCAAGACCGCCAGCATCACGGCGATCGGGCTCGTTCAATATGCCCGCTCGCGCCAGGTCGAGTACGCGACGCGGCCGGTGTTCTTCCTCGACACCGAGACCGGCTCGGATTGGGTCAAGCCCGACTTCGACAAGGTCGGCATTCCGCTGATGGTCGCCAAGACGCGCGCCTTCGTCGATCTGCTCACTGCGGTCGAGGAGGCGCAGAAGAGCGGTTCGCTGCTGCTGATCGACAGCATCAGCCACTTCTGGAAAGAGCTTTGCGACAGCTACAGCCGGCAGAAGGCCAAGCAGTTCAAGACGGCGAGCTATCGGCTGCAATTCCAGGATTGGGGCTACCTCAAAGGCGAATGGGGCAAGTTCACCGACGCCTTCATCAATTCGCCGCTCCACATCATCCTCTGCGGTCGCGCCGGCTACGAGTACGACTACTTCGAAAACGATGAAGGCAAGAAGGAACTGGAAAAGACCGGCGTCAAGATGAAGGCCGAAGGCGAAATGGGCTACGAGCCGTCGCTGCTCGTCCTCATGGAGCGCAACCAGAAGATCGAGAGCGGCTCGGTCGCCGCGACGTGGCGCGAAGGCACTGTGCTGAAGGACCGCTCCACGCTGCTCGACGGCAAGGTGTTCGTCGATCCGACCTTCGTGAACTTCAAGCCGCACATCGACTGCCTCAATCTCGGCGGCAAGCAGCTCGGCGTCGATACCCGGCGCACCAGCGAACACGCCGTCGTCGTCGAGAAGAAGGACTGGACCGGCACGCAGAAGCAAATCTGCCTCGAAGAGATCGAGGCCGTGCTGGTCGAGCATTATCCCGGCAAGAAGGCCGAGGAAAAGCAGGCCAAGGCCGGGCTGATCCTGGAATTCTTCGACACCCGCTCATGGACCGAAGTCTGCAACATGAGCCTGATGGACCTGCGCAGCCGCTACGACGCGCTCTACCAGAAACTCAAAGGCGCGCCGTCGCGCTACACCGCCATCGTTTCGCCGCAGGCGACGACGGTGGACATGAACGACGAGCTGCCCGCGCATTCGGCGCCGCCGGCGCAGCCGCAGCAATCGCTCAAGGACAAGCTCCTCGCCGAGATCGCCGCGCTCACCACCATGGACGCCTGTTTGGAGTGGGCGATCAGGACCAGCGCCGAGTATGGCGACTTCGAGGGCAACGGCGCGGTCTATGCCGCGCTGCTGCAGCGGCAAGGGTTCATCGGCAGCGGCGCGGGCTTGGCGAAGCTGAAGATCGCGCTGACCTCACCGCGCGTCTGGAAACGAAGGGAACACGGACATGGATGAAGTTGCAAAGCGCTTTGCTGATCTGGCCGAAAAGTACGGCCCGACAGTGATCGATGCCGCAAAGGCTGCGGTGACCATGGAAGCTTATTCCATGCCTATCGGTTTTAAACATACAGGCCCCACAGGTTGACGGTCACGCATGATGGCTCTCCATCGTCGGATGCTTCCACTCGCCGCTGTAAAGCCCGTCATAGGTCGGGCCTTCGCCGTTTGTGCCGATGCCGAGCAAACTGCGGAACGCATTGAACGGATAGAAGCGGCGGTTAAAGCGAAATGTGAACTCGTTCAGATAGGTTTGCAGGTGCTTGGGGCTGACCGCGCCGTGGTGCGTGCCGTGCAGCCAAGCTTTGAGGTTGCTGAAAACAAGGTGGATGATCGGCAGATATTCCTCTGCCACCTTGGGATCGTCGGCTTGCGCGACCGGCAGATGGTCGTAGCCGAGCGCGGCCAGCCCGTTGTAGCCGCCCCATGCATCCGTGATGACCATTGCGCCGGGTTCGACCGCCGCTTCTACAAAGCCGCACAGCGACTTGGCGCCGCGCGTGGGCACGATTTCCAAGCGAAGGCGGCCAGCATAGCGCCCGCCGCGCCGTTGCGGCTTGTCGCCTTTCTTTGCGGGCCGCGTGCGGACTTCCACCGCCGCCGCGACCAAGGTCATGTCGTGAGTGCCCCGGCCTTCGCCGCGCGTCTTGCCGCCAATCCAAGTCTCATCGATTTCGACGTGATCGCCGCGCCCAAGGTTGCCGCCGATACGGTCGCGTCCTTGGCGGACCATGCCGGCGCGAAGCTTGTGCAGGACTCCGAACGCCGTCTCATAGCCGCTGATGCCAAGCTGGCGCTGAAACTGGACCGCCGATATGCCGGGCGTCACAGTCGAGACCAGATAGGCGCCCCAAAACCACGTTGTGAGCGGGGTATGGGTCCGGGCCATCACTGTTCCGACCGTCAGCGACGTTTGCTTGCGGCACTTGCGGCAGGTCAGGACGCTGGTCCGCGTCGCCATGCGGAACGGTTCGCCCCGCTCATGGCAGTGCGGGCATTCAAAACCCTTGGGCCACTTGGCGCCTTCGAGATAGGCAGCGCAGGCGGTATCGTTCGGGAAAAGCCGCTGAAAATCCCGGAGCGATTTGGGGAACGGCAAGTGTTCCCATTGCAGTACGTCGGCGTGGGGAGGCATTTAGACCTCCCTCGCTATTGCCGTCGCGCATCGGGCGCAACTCACTTGGCTAGGCTCGCTTGTAATCTCGAACCGGCCGCCAAGGTCCGTATCGCATTCGCTGCTAAACCCGGCGCACAGTGTGCCTTTTTTACCGCAGGCCGTCCGGCGGTCGCGCGTCCAGTCGTTTGGCGCCGGGAGCGCGAAATGCACCGCCATCATGTTGCCCCGCGCCTTACGGCGTCTCTTGGCAACCCATGGGATGCACTCGCGCTCAGCCTTAGTCATGCGATTGTGGCGAGGAAGGCCCATGGCTTAGCCCCTCACCTTGGCGAGGGCCGCGCGCGCCTTGATTGGCGCCTCGTTGAACAGGGCGTAGTTTTTAAGCGACATCACCCCGGTAAAGCGGCTCATGTCGTCGATCAAACTCAGGCAAGCCGTCAGGGCGGTTGCCATTTCGGGGGCAGCGGCAAGGGCGTGGGCAACGTCCTTGGTCAGCATTACCGCAACGAGTGGCCCTTTATCGTTTCCTTCGCGAACGCACCATTTTTGGGTTTGCGCCGCACCGGAGCAGACCAGCGTGTCACGGCAGGCAACCCAAGTAGGGGTCCGCACAACGCGGCCGGCCGGGAAGTCGATCATAATCTTGGTCTTGGTCATCTAACCCTCCACAGGAGACGGGCTGGATTGCCCGTTTACGCCCATGGTACTAGCACAAGCGGCTGTATGTGTCAAGCCGATAGGCATGGCTTATTCCACGCTGATGGCGGGGGCGATGTGCTTATTCGTTGCCGCAGCGCTTATCCGCGCCGGATTGTGGATTTGGCGGCAGACAAAAGAAGACTGGGACGGCGACTGGTGTGTCGCGTCGATCGTCCTTTGGGTCTTCGCATTGGGCTTCGCCATGATTGGGGCGTGGCATTGGATCGACCCGTGGACCTGGACAGCTATTTCTCACCCCGAACTCTGGATCGCCAAGAAAGCAATGGGCCTGTAAGGCGCCAGCGCATCGAGCCTTAACCATGCGGAAACGAAAATCAGAGTCTACCTATGCGCCATGGACCTGCTCATGGTCCGGCAAAAAAGCCGCCTCGCGCTGTTGCCGGCGACGTCGATCGACGAGGAGCGCCTGCGCGCCATCCGCTGCTACGATCAGCCGATGCAGGTGCAGACCATGTTCACCCGCACCTCAAGGCTCAATCGCTGGTATCGCGGGTTGCTCGGCAAGGTCGCCGAAGCGATCGACGCCAACCCCGACGCGCTGCACGCTGAAATCAAATTCAAGGCAGGGCTCATCGAGCAGATCATTCCGGTGCGCGCCGCGATCGGCTCGACCGTCGCCATTCGCCTCAAATCGACGGCGTTCCCGCTCATGGAGGACGCCGACTTCAGCCGCTTCTGCGATGTCGCGGTCGAGCTGCTGTTCCGGGATTACCTGCCGCACGTCAAATCGCGGCAGCGCCAGGCGCTCATTGCCGAATGGGCCGGGCGGCGCCCGCGGCTTGATCCGCCGCAGAGCATGCAGCCACGCTGATCGCGCTTGCGGCGGAGACGCCGCATGAGATTCGCCGATCGCGACCGCGCCCTGAAGGCTTACCGCCTCTCCTCCAAGATCGAGGGCGGCAAAGCGCTTGCTGCGGAGCTGAAGGTGGAGAGCGCCGCTGTAGCGCGTCTACTCGCCAACACGGGCTACCGGATCAAAGCAGCCGAGAGCTTCCGCCTCACAGAGCGGGAGTTGTTGTTGATGCGGGTGCTTGCGCGCGTTGAAGCCCGGCGCACCCTTTGTGGCGCATCATCGCCGAAGAGCCGAGAGGTCGATTGGGCCGCCGGGAAATATCGCGGATGGTCCGCCAAAGTCGCGGAGGGCCGGCTCGCAAAGCACAATTTGGAAACGCCGGGACTTGATCTCGTCGAGCACACCCAAAACGGCCACATCTGGCTCACTCCGGCAGGCTGGGCCTTCGTTTGGGCCACTGGCCTCATCAAGCCGAACTGGAAGGTGCCGGCATGATGCAGACAATTTCACGGATCCCGCGAGGGATGGGCGCCGCCACGCCAAGCGTTGGCAGCGATGGCGCGCGCTCTATCATCCAACGTCAGCGCAAAGGAGGCTGCACACACTCAGAACTGTTTATCAGGACGTGGAAAACTTCGATGGCCGCTCCGCTGCTGACCCGTGGCGGAGCGGTTTCGAGGCTGCCGTGAAAAAACGCTCCACCAGTAAGCGCTCCGAAATCTCGGCCACTATGGCCGCTGCGCTCGCCATGGCGAGCGAGCATGGCGGCAAACTCACGCGATATGTCGGCGGCTACTGGTCATTCGCCGGCGTGCCGCGCAGGCAACACGACGGCGTTCCCGAAGAGTATTTTGGAACAACGACGATCGCGGGCTTAGTCGGCCGCGACCGGATGCGCTATTGCAACTGGCGTGAGGGGCGCGGCGGTCAATTTCCCATCGAAGTGGAAATCATCCCATGACCCCCGATTGGTCCCCGCAGCAACTCGCGGCGCTCGACCGCGTCACGCAATGGTTCGGCGACAAGAACGCGCAACAGATATTCCGGCTGTTCGGCTTTGCCGGCACCGGCAAGACCACCTTGGCGCTGGCGATCGCCGGCGTTGTCCGCAAGATGGTGAAGGACGGCGCCGGCGGCGCAGCCGCGGAGGAGAGCCTGCGTCATGCCGTGCTGTTCGGCGCCTTTACGGGGAAAGCGGCGCTGGTGCTGCAATCCAAAGGCTGCCGCGGCGCCTCCACCATCCACTCGCTGATCTACCGGCTCGACGAGGAATCCGGCGGCCAGCCGCGGTTCGTGCTTGCCGAGGACAGCATCCTGTCCGAAGCAAAGCTTTTGATCGTCGATGAAGTGAGCATGGTGGGCGCCGACCTGGCGCACGATCTGTTGAGTTTTGGGGTGAAGATTTTGGCGCTCGGCGATCCGGCGCAATTGCCGCCGGTGCAGGATGCGGGCTTTTTCACCAACGCCAAGCCCGACGTGATGTTGACGGAAGTGCACCGGCAAGCGGCCGGCAATCCGATCATCAAGCTCTCGATGGACGTCCGCGAGGGACGGCGGCTATGGGGCGGTGACTATGGCGCCTGCCGGACCGTGCCGTGGTCGCGCGGCGCGCTCGATCCCGAAATGATCCTGGGCGCCGATCAAATCCTGGTCGGCAAGAACGATACCCGGCACTCGTTCAACCGCCGCGTCCGCGAGCTGAAGAAGCTCAACGATCCGGTGCCCTATGTCGGCGAGCGGCTGGTCTGCCTGAAAAACTGCCGGCCAAAGTATCTGTTCAACGGCGGCATCTTCACCGTGTCGAAGCGGCGCAAGTTCAATCCCGCCGCCGTCCGCCTGCAGATCACCCCGGAAGACGCCGGCGAGATCGCCCGCACTGTCGAAGTGAAGGTGCACCCGTATTTCTTCGAGGGCCGCGAGGCCGAGTTGCAGTGGGAGGAGATCAAAGATTTTGAGCAGCTCACCTATGGCTACGCTTTGACGGTGCACAAGGCGCAAGGCTCGCAATGGCCGCATGTGATCCTGTTCGATCAGAGCTACGTGTTTAGGGAGGATCGGACGCGTTGGCTCTATACCGGCATCACCCGCGCCGCCGAGCGGCTCACCATTGTGATGGCCGAGCCATGAGCGCGCCGCTCATCCACTACCGCTACGATCCCGCGGGCCATGTCGCGATCCTCGGAACAACCGAGGTTGGCCGCATCACGCCGCGCAACTTCGACGCAAAGAAGCGGGCGTGCTGGATTTCATTTTTGCCGATGCCGAAGAACGGCACGCGGATGGTGTCACCGGAGCTTGTGAAGGACATCGCGACGGCGCGCCGCGAGCTGGAGGAGAGCGTCCGCGCCTTCCTTGAAATGGCGGGGCGGTTGTCGATGGCAATTCCGGCCGAGCCAACGCTCGAAATGTGCGTCGCGTATCTTAATGCCGAGCGGCTGGCGCCGAAGCTCATCAAGCAGTGGACCGAGTACCTGCGCAAAGAACTCGGCGGGCCGAACGAGTGCTCTTTTGTCGTTGGCTTGCGGGCGGCAATCGCCGTGGGCGCCGGCATCACGCTCGAGCAGACGAAGCGCCGGCATCACAACTGCTTTTGGGGCAAGGGGGCCCATCTATGAGCCGCCGCCGCAAACGCGCCCGCAAGCACATCCCGATCAAAGAGCTGCTCGCATCGGCCCTGGCCGATCGACTGCCGCAAGAGCAACGGGATTATCTGCGTGAGCATCATCTGCCAGCGCGGCAGATCATCGCGATGTTCACCCCGGATCATAATCACCTCCATGCGCTGGGCGGGGTGGACAAATGGTGGAACATCACCATGCGGCGCCGCGGTCCGGAGCTTAAGGCGAAGGACAATCGCGATACTTCGATCGTGGCGAAGGTGGATCGGCTTGGCAAAGCGCACAGAGGCTTTAAGGCGCGACGTCGCATTGTATCGCGCGTTGAGATTGTCCCTTTGCGCACCGAGGGCTTTAAGGCCGACGAGCCGCTTCGCGCAGAGTACCTGCGTGAAGTGTTCGACGCTGGACCGCCGTTCGACAGCAAGAAGTGGGCGGCGGCAGCGGCGCGGAATTTTGAAGCTCCAAACGATTTCGTGCGCCGCCTCCTAAAGCCGACACGCCGCCGTCGACGGCGGCGGGGTGCGTGGACGAAGGGCCGCAAGCTGCAATCGCGGTCAAGCTTCGAGAGGCGGCCATGATCAAGCGGCTGAGCAATTCTCAGATCGTTATTCTGCGCTCGGTGTTGAAGCGCAGCGGCGGACGCCCGGTCACTCTCGACGCCGAATGGCAACGGGAATTCATGCCGCCGCTATCGCGGTGCGGCCTGATCGAGATTTGGTACCGGCAAGTGATGGGCGGCGATCTCGCCCTTCGCGGGCCATTCCTCACCTTAAGCATCGCGGGCGAGCAGCTCGCAGCAGCCTTATTCCGTGCGCCTCGGCGGCTCTCAGGGGCGGAGCAATCATCGTGACCGTGACCATCACCCGCGATCTCGCCAAGAAAGTGCTGGAAGTCGTTGACGCAGGACTCACCAGCGGCGTTGGCGTTCCCGAGCCGGGGAAAATGTGCGTGGAGGCGGCCGTGTGCTACGCGCTCGGTTTGCCTCATGGCGACAAGCCGAACTGCGTTTCCCGCGCGCTGCGCGCATTGAAAATACGGCTGAACGATAGCGCGTGGTCATCAGACCAGGCGCGTGCTCAAGGATTGCGGCGGCTTGCCATAGCGCAGCTCGGCTCCGCCGGCTTTCTCGACGACAGCGAATTCATCAAGCGCGTGATGGGCATTGTCATCCGCAAGACTTTCCCGGCCGCATTCCGCGCGGTCGCGGCAGTGACATTGGACGAGGTCCGAAAAGCGCAGTGGATTGACCTTGCTTCGCGCTGCGAAGCGGCGCCCGAACAAATAACGCCGCGCGAAGCGCGACAATTTTTTCTTGAGCTGAAACGATACGCCGCCGCCGCCGACGCCGACGCCGCCGCCGACGCCGCCGCCGACGCCGACGCCGCCTACGCCGCCTACGCCGCCTACGCCGCCTACGCCGCCGCCGCCGCCGCCGCCGCCGCCGACGCCGCCGCCTACGCCGCCGCCGACGCCGCCTACGCCGCCTACGCCGCCGCCGCCGACGCCGCCGCCGACGCCGCCTACGCCGCCTACGCCGCCGCCGCCGCCTACCCGAAGAAATATGCGGTCGCTCGCGACAAGTCGCTCGCGGCTTTTTGCGAAGAGGTTGTCCAGGTGCTCATCAGCATGGGCGCCCCAGGTTGCCAATGGCTCGATCTAGCAGAGGTGGCGTGACGCCATGGGCCAAACGCGCGTGCAGCAAAATGCGGACGCTGAGGCCGCTCACTGGAACAACCAGCACAGCTCCAGCGTCCCGGTGATCTATCGCAAGGACGACAACTCAACCGTCCGAGCGAGGACACGAACAAGAGCGTGCGTCATCGGCGGCCATACCGCCGTGGTGTGGCTCGAGGGAATTACTGGGTGCGTGGCGCTGTCGCGGGTGACGGCGAGGGAGGGGCAGTAAGTGAATGTCCTCGATCTCTTCTCCGGCATCGGCGCCTTCAGCCTCGGGCTCGAACGAGCCGGGATGCAAACGAGCGCGTTCTGCGAGATCAACCCGTTCTGCCGCAAAGTCCTCAAAAAGCACTGGCCGCAAATCCCCCGCTACGAAGACGTCAGAGCTCTCACCGCCGAGCGCTTGCGAGCAGATGGAGTTGTCGTTGACGTCATCTGCGGCGGCTTCCCCTGCCAGGACATTTCACTCGCCGGAAAGGGTGCGGGTCTTGATGGCAGCCGAAGCGGCCTATGGAGCGAGTACGCCAGAATTATTGGCGAGCTTCGACCCCGCTACGTCATCGTGGAGAACGTCGCAGCACTGCTTGGTCGAGGGCTTGGCCGCATTCTCGGGGACTTGGCCGCGCTCCGGTACGATGCGGAGTGGGATTGCATTCCGGCGATTGCCGTTGGTGCCCCTCACATCCGCGATCGGGTCTGGATTGTGGCCTACCCCGACAGCTTCGGATGGGGACAAGGGCTCGACCACCTATCAGCGCGGCAATCCCTCATTGCGGGGAGCGGCGCTGCGGTGGCCAACGCCGGCGGCATCGGACGCGACCCGCGGCGGCACGATCACGGCCAACATGACGGGGCAATCGCTGGCGCAGGCAGTGAACACGCCGCTCTGGCCCACGCCGCGCGAAGCTCGAGGCCGCTACCAGCGCCGCTGGGGCCGCATCTATCCGAGCCTGGAAGGCGCGGTGGAGATTTTCCCGACGCCGAATGCGTCGGACGGCAAGGGCGGCCGGCGAACGCCGGAGGCGCGGGACGCGGCCAGGGCGAAAGCAAAGCCGCGCAAGAACGGCGGTCCTCCGGGAATGGCGCGGCTGCGCGACATCACCTGGGCGTCGCCGGCGGCGCGCGACTACAGATCGGTCCGCGGACGCTCCGCGAATGGGCATACGCCGCAACTACCGGAGCAGGCTGGTGGGCAACTGAACCCGACGTGGGTCGAGTGGCTGATGGGCCTGCCGCTCGGCTGGACCGTCGTAAGCGTCTTGAAGCGCTCGGCAACAGCAACATCCCGGACATCGCCGAAATCCTCGGCCGCGGCATCCTCGCATTCGAAGCGGCGAAGGAAGAAGCCGCATGACTGACGCCAAGCTCACCCGCGCCGACATCAAGGGCCGCAAGATGGTCGATGCCATGCACATCGACTATTCGCGCAGCTCCTCGGCATGGATGGGTCTCGTCGACGGCATCCCGCGGCTCGGCGTCGCGAGGGGCATGGAGAACCGCAAGCCGTTCCAGCGCTGGTACGTCGACGGCAAGCCGGTGCGCGATCTCGATGCCGCGCTCGCGGTGCTTAACGGGGACAAGACATTGGAGGCGGCCGTGGCCGAACGCGAAGCTCAAGAAAATCCGCCACCTAAAAAATACTCGATCGACGCGCAGATCGCCGAAGTCGAGCGCGAGATCGTCATGCGCAAGAAAGTCTATGGCCGCATGGGCTTCCCCAACGACTATTTCAAACGCCAGTCCGAAGCCGACATGGCGCTTGAGATCATGGCGAACGCGTTGGAGACGTTGAAGTGGGCGCGCGACAATCGTGAGGACGTGATTGCGTGGGTTGCGGCGGGGAAGCCGAAGAAGGTGGAGGCGAGCGCACCATGAGGGTCTATCGTCGCCGCGGTCAATACGGCTGGGTCATCCAGACGGCCGGCGTGCGGCCGATCGTTTCGCCGCAGCGTCAATTGCGCCAGGGGCGCGTTCCCATGCCCGCTCACAAGGTGCGCGCGAAGTACGTCACCATCTGCATCACCGCAGCGGACCGCGAATTTCTTGATGGAGCCTCGCGCCGGCTCGGGGTCACCATTGGTCGAGCAGTCGGCAACGCGATCGAGGAGGCAATTCGCCGCAAGATTTTCGACGAGTTGGCGGAGCGGCGCCGATGAAACCTGTGGGGAAACAGCGGTAATGGCTGGACTGCCCTCCCCGACTCTGCCGGAGCGCGTCAAGATGGCGCGGGCGCGCTCGATTGTCGGGCTCGACGAGCGCCGGATGCAGCAGAAGTCCGAGCGTGGCGAAATTCCGGGCGCCATTAAGATCGACGGCTTGTGGACCTACGATGAAGCAATGTTGCGTGCGTGGTTAAGAGACCTAGCGAGGCAGCAATGCGAACAGAGAAAAGCGGCGGCAAGCGCAAGACCCGGAAAAACTACGAATGGCGCGGTGACGTCCTCCATGGCCGCATCCGCATCAAGGGCAAACTCAAAAGGTGGTCGCTACGAACGAGCGATGTCGAGCTTGCTAAGCAGATCCTCAAAGAGGACATCGAGCGCCTAAAGGCTGCTGCCTACCACCAAGGCAGCCGCATCAAATACGTCGATCTGGTCTCCGCCTGGGCCGAGCGGCACATCCTGCACGAAGTCGGCCCGCGCACCGCGCACCGCTACGCGGTCTCGCTCAAGCAGATCGAGCCGCTGTTGATCGAACTCTACGTCGACGAGATCGACGACGCCAAGTGCAAGGAGATTGTCGATGCCCGCCGCGCGGCCGGCGTCTCCACCGCCACGATCCGGCGCGACCTGACCGCGCTCGCCAGCGTCCTCGACTATGGCGAGGTCGAGCCCAATCCCGCCCGCGCTCGAGCTGCGAAGTTGCGAGAACGCCGCGACCCGATCGTGCTGCCCGAGCCGGCCCATATCGAGCGGGTGGTACGGCGGGCGCCGGCAATGCTGGGCGCAATCGCCGCCGCCGCGCTGCACACCGGCTGCCGCCAGGAGGAGCTGGTCACCGCCGAGCGCGCCAGGCTCGATCATGGCCACAAGCAGCTCACCGTCATCGGCAAGGGCAACAAGCTGCGGGTCATCCAGCTCAATGCCGCGGCCTATGACGTGCTGCGCGCCGTGCCGCCCCGGATCGGCTGCAAATGGCTGTTCTGGCAGGATGGCGAGCCGCTACGCGACGTCTCAAGCCGCTTCGCCAAGGTGGTGAAGGCCGAAGCGAACGCCGCCAGGAAGGCCGCCAAGGCCGAAGGCCACAGCGAGCCGGATTTCCGGCCGATGACGTTCCACCATTTGCGTCATCGGTACGCGGTGGACTATCTCAGGCGGCGTGAGGGCACGATCTACGATCTGCAACAGCAGCTCGGCCATTCCAGCGTCGCCACGACGGAAATTTATCTGAAGTACCTCACCGCGGAGGAAGTGCGCGCCGCAAAGTTTGGCGGCGTGGCGGTGGGCCAGGAGTCGCAAAAGGAGTCGCAGCGCCAGCGGTTCGGCGAAGAGTGAGCGGGCATGTTGTGCCCGAAAGACGGAGCGATCTTTATGCAATCGACGAGTCGCAGCGCGCCCTCGACGGTGGGTTTTGTAAACCGTTGGTCGGGAGTTCAATCCTCTCACCCGGCACCACAGCAAAATCAGGGTTATCTCGATGCCGCGGGCGTTTCCGAGGCGTCCCGCAACCCCGAATCCGCCGAATC
>Ga0070710_10000665_pt1 | contig 16314 bp, 14 predicted proteins | sample LARL52metaG_FD_65454 | JGI IMG/M metagenome (GOLD analysis project Ga0070710, IMG submission 65454) | Corn, switchgrass and miscanthus rhizosphere microbial communities from Kellogg Biological Station, Michigan, USA - LAR L5-2 metaG | ecosystem: Host-associated > Plants > Roots > Rhizosphere ... | reverse complement strand
ACCAGAATCGTGTGAGAGCAAGCGAAGAATCATCCGGTAGGCTACTCAGTAGGCAAGAACTCAACTTGCATACAGTTTCGGATTCTGTCTATACTCCGGGCCGCAGCGGCGTTGCAGGCCGTCCCCGAACCGCCAGGAGGAGCTGACATGAAACTGGTGACCTACGACGACGGTCGCGTTGGAGAGGTGGTCGACGGCCAGGTGTGGGAGCTGGACGTACCCGACATGCGCCGCTACTTCGAGCTCGCGGGGAACGTGGAGCGCACGGGACGATCCGACGATCTCGACGCGGTGATGCTGCGGGCGCCGATCGTGCCCAAGAAGTTCTTCCACACTGCCGGGAACTTCAGAGAGCACCACGAGGAATCCACGCGCGTGAACTGGTCGCACCCGGTGCTGCCGTGGATCGTGTTCTTTCAGAACGTCGACGCGATCATCGGCCCCGACGAGGCGATCATCTATCCGGAGGCGATGACCAACGAGCTCGACTACGAGCTCGAGCTTGCCGTCGTGATCGGCAAGGCGGGCAAGTTCTTCTCACCCGAGGAGGCCGAGGACTACATCGCCGGCTACCTCGTGTTCAACGACATCACCGCGCGCGACATCCAGCGCGAGGAGATGAAGTCCGGGGTGTTCTGCCTCTCCAAGAGCATCGACACGTTCGTCCCGATCGGCCCATGGATCGTGACGCCCGACGAGGTCGGTGATCAGACCGAGCTGTCGATGGAGTTGCGCGTCAACGGCGAGTCGCGCCAGCGCTCGCACATGAGCCGGATGTCGGTCACTGTCCCTGAGATCATCAGCCACTACTCGGCGATGGGCTATAGCCCCGGCGACATCGTCTCCACCGGAACTGTCGCCGGCGTGGCCGGGTTCAGCGAGGACGCTGCGTCGCTCTACCTCAAGCCCGGCGACGTCGTCGAGGCCGAGATCGAGCGCGTGGGGGTGCTCCGCAACCCGATCATCTCGTGGGCCGAGGGGCATCCCGAGCTGGCCGCCGACGGGGTCGCGCAAGCCCGGTAGCAGCATGCCGGTCGTCGACACTGCGCTCGGCCGACTCCGCGGACACCGGCGCGACGACGCCGTCGTCTTCGAGGGGATTCCGTACGCGACCGCGCGGCGGTTCGCCACGCCCGGTTCGCCTGCGGGGTGGTCTGGGGTGCGGGACGCCACGGCTCCCGGGCCGGCCGCGCCCCAGCCGCGGCGAGCCGCCGCGCTGTTCACGCACGGTGAGCTTCCCGGCACCGATGAACAGTGCCTCAGCCTCAATGTCTTCACCCCTGACCTCGAAGGTCAGCGGCCGGTGCTCGTCTGGTTGCACGGGGGTGGCTTCGTGATCGGTCATGCCGGCGCGAGCCTGTACAGAGGCGAGAAGCTAGCCGCGGCCGCCGACTGCGTCGTCGTAACCGTCAACTATCGGCTGGGCAGCCTGGGCTGGCTCGCACATCCGGAGTTGGCGTCGGCACCCGAGGCACCGGCGGCCAACTGGGGCCTGCTTGACCAGATCGAAGCGCTGCGCTGGGTGCGCGACAACATCGCCGCCTTCGGTGGCGATCCCGAACAGGTCGTGCTCGCCGGGCAGTCCGCCGGGGCGTTGTGCGCGATCGACCTGTTGGTCGCGCCGCGGGCGAGCGGGCTGTTTCGCCGGGCGATCATCCAGTCGGCGCCGCTCGCCGACCTGGCGCAGCCGGCAGCGGTCGGCGTGCGGTGGGCAGAGGCGCTGAGCTCCGCCGCCGAGGGAGCCGGGGCGTTCGATGCGCGGCGCCTGCGGGACCTGGATGCCGAGCGGATCGTGGCGCTGCACGAGGAGCTCCTGGAGCAGCCTGAGTTCCGGGGAACGCGCGGAGGTGCGCTACCGACGGTGGACCCGGGCAGCCTGCCGGTTTCGCCGATCGACCTCCCGTGGGGTAGTCCCGAAGTTGACGTGCTGGTTGGGCACACCGCCCAAGAGGGGACGTTCTTCTTTCGCTCACCGTGGCGGCCCTCGCCACCGGCGGATCGCATTCCCGGGATCGTCGCCCACCTGTGCGAGACCGACGATCCCGACGCGGTGATCGGCGCTCAGCGGGAGCATGCGATCGCGGCCGGGGCACCCCACGATCCGTTGTCGCTGCTGGTCGACATCGCCACCCGGGTCATGGTGGCCGAGCCGCTATCGGCGTGGGCGCTGGCCAGAGCTGCGGCCGCCAGCCCCCGGGGAGCGGTCTACCGCTATCGCGTCGACCATCCCGGGGCCGGAGCCGAGCTCGGCGCCACGCACACCGTCGAGGTGCCGCTGATCTTCGGCAGCTGGGACGACGGCGGACCGGGCGAGCGACTCGCGGGGCACGCGCCCGGAGCGCTTGAAGTCTCAGGTGCGCTCGTCACGGCGTGGTCTGCGTTCATGCGTGACGGCTCGCCCGGGTGGGCGCCGGAACGGCCCGATGAGCCGGCCCGCACGATCGGAGTCTTCGGTGGCGCCGCGACGTTTGCGATCGAGTCCGAAGACGCGGCCCTAACAAGACGACAACAGGATTTGTGCACCCAATTTCGTGTATGATGCACAATGTCTGATCGGACGCCGAGGAGAGAGATGAGTAGCTTCGGAACTCCGAGCGGCATGTCATGAGCGCGCTGCTCGAGGTCGATGATCTGAACGTCCGCTACGGCGGCGTGCATGCTGTCAGCGACGTCGGCATGCGGGTCGATGAGGGCACGGTCGTCGGGCTGATCGGCCCCAACGGCGCCGGCAAGACCTCGATGATCGACGCGCTCACCGGCTATTACCGCCCGGCCTCGGGGCGCGTCCGGTTCGCGGGGGAGGACATCACTTCAGTGCGTCCCCACCGCCGCGCCAGGCGCGGCCTCGCGCGGACGTTCCAATCGATCGAGCTGTTCGACGACCTCACCGTCGAGGAGAACCTGCTCGTCGCATCGGATGACGTGACCACCGTGCAGGCGCTCATAGAGCTGCTCCTGGCCCGTCGCCAGACGCGTGGAGCGACCGACTGGGCGCTCTCGGTGTGCGGGCTGGACGACGTCGCCGCGCGCTCGCCCAAGGATCTGTCGCACGGGCGGCGCAAGCTCGTGGGCGTCGCTCGGGCGCTCGCGCGCCGGCCGCGCCTGGTCCTGATGGACGAGCCGGCGGCCGGGCTGGACACGAGCGAGACCGAGGAGCTCGGCAGACATCTGCGCTCGCTCCCCGCCGAGGGTGTGACGGTCCTGCTGATCGATCACGACATGGGGCTCGTGCTGAGCGTCTGCGACTACGTCTACGTCCTCGATTTCGGTCGGCTGATCGCCGAGGGAACGCCGGCCCAGATTCGCGAGAACGAACAGGTGATCACGGCCTACCTCGGTACCCAGAAAGGTGCGGGTCATGAGCACGGCTGAGGCAACGGCGATGCTGGAGGTGCGGTCGCTGTCGGCGGGGTACCTCGGGACGCCTGTCGTGCGCGATCTGTCGCTGCGCGTGGACCGGGGAGAGGTCGTCGCGCTGTTCGGGCCCAACGGCGCCGGCAAGACGACGACGCTGTCGGCGATCGCCGGCCTCATCGAGCCGCTCGACGGGAGCGTGCGGTTCGGCGGCGAGGACACCACAGGCCGGCCAGCCCACAGGCTCGCGCGAGCGGGCGTTTCGCTCGTGCCCGAGGGGCGCGCGCTCTTCTTCGGGCTCACGGTGCGCGAGCACCTCAAGCTGGCCGGGCGCTCCGGCGACAGCCTGCCGCAGGCAGAGCTGCTGGAGCTGCTGCCCGAGCTGCAGAAATGCCTCGGCCGCAAGGCCGGCGTGCTCTCGGGCGGCGAGCAGCAGATGCTCGCCGTTGGCCGAGCGCTCGTGACGCGTCCCCGGCTGCTGCTCGTCGACGAGATGTCGCTCGGGCTCGCACCGGTGATCGTCGAACGCATGATGCCCGTGCTGCGCCGCGTCGCCGAAGATCTCGGCACAGCGGTCCTGTTCGTAGAGCAGCACGTCGCTCTGGCCCTCGAAGTGGCCGATCGGGCCTACGTCCTCAACCACGGGCACCTCGTCCTCGAGGGATCGGCAGCAGAGCTCCGCGACAAACCCGAGCTGCTCAAGTCGAGCTACCTCGGCGAAACCGCGGTCGTTCCGTTGGAGGAGAAAGTCCAGCCATGAGGTCTGGGCGCAAAACACAGAAAGGTGTCGGAATGAAGCATCGGATACGGCTGATCGCCCTGGCGGCAGTCGCAATTCTCATCGCGGCTGTGGCAGCGGGATGCGGCAGCAGCTCCAGCAGCTCCAGCAGTTCGACTTCGACCGGCAGCTCGGGCGGCTCGACCACTACCTCGACGGCAGCGTCGAGTGGCGGCGCTCCGGCCCCGGCCTCGCTGGGGACTCCCCACAAGGCGACGGGCAGCCCGTACGTGTTCGGCGTCATCAACCTCGAGTCAGGGCCGGTGACGTTCCCCGAGGTCCGACAGGCCGAGCAGGCCGGCGTCGACTACGTCAACAACTACCTGAACGGGATTAACGGTCATCCGATCCAGCTCGCGACGTGCGTCGGCGATGGTCAGCCGGCGACCTCCACGAACTGCGCCAACCAGATCGTGGCCAAGCACCCGCTGCTGATCCTCGGTGCCGCCGACACCGGGTCGGCCGGATCGTTCACCGTCTACGGCCGCAACGGCCTCGCCTATATCGGCGGCGCGCCGTTCACGCCCGTCGAGAGCAACGCCAAGAACGCGGCGATCTTCATCTCGCTGACGGTCGCGGACAACGCGGCGGCGATTCAGTACGCGAAGAACACCTATCACGTGAAGAAGGCGTCGCTGATCTACGTCGACGACACGCAGGGCACGTACACGGGCAAGATCATCGAGAACGAGATGAAGAACGCCGGCTTCTCGGTCAAGACGGTGCCGGTGTCCCCGACTCAGGCCGACATGTCGTCAGCGGCGGCTTCGGCGATCTCGAGCAGCCCTGACCTCGTGTACGCCGAGACGCCCAGCCAGTGCCCGGCGGTGCTGAAGGCGCTCAAGTCGGTCGGCTACAGCGGTCACATCGGCGGCATCGACCCCTGCACCTCGCCACCGGCGCTGGCGTCGGCCGGCTCCGCGGCGAACGGGCTGATCTTCGCCCAGCCGTTCTACTCGCTCGACTCCGGCCAGCCGGACGCCAACCTGGCGCTCGCGATCATGACCAAGTACGCGCCGAAGAACATCGCGCTGGACAGCCCGGCGCTGTCCGGGCTCGGCTCGGTGATCAACATCCAGAAGACGCTGAGCGCGGTGAAGGGGAAGCTGACGAGCAACTCGGTTCTGTCGGCGTTCACCTCGGGTTCCAACCACCCGAACTTCCTCGCCCACGCCTACACCTGTAACCGCACGCAGGTGCCGGCTCAGGCCGCGTCATGCAACGGCTGGATGCTCGTCAAGCAAGTCGACAACGGCAAGATCAAGACCATCAGCGGCTGGATCGACGCAGCGCACCTGTTCACCCCTGGCAAGTAGTCACTGACGGCGCGGGCCGCGTGCGCGAGTACGCGGCCCCGACCGTCCCTTAGAGCTCACATGCTGTCCTCCTGGATTCTCTTTCTCCTCCTCGGCCTCGGCGCCGGCTCGGTTTACGCCCTGCTGGCGCTCGGCCTCGTGCTCAAGTACCGGAGCGCGGGCGTCGTGGACTTCGGTCACGGCGCCGTGGCGATGTTCATCGCCTACGTGTACATCAATCTCCGCGCGTCGGGATCGCTCGCACTGCCATGGCCGGTGCTGCCTCACCACATCTCGTTGACGGGCGGCACGATCGCGGGACCGCTCGCGATTCTGATCTCGCTGGTCTACGCCGCGATCCTCGGACTGGTGATGTACGTGCTGGTCTACCGTCCGTTACGACACGCGGCGCCGCTGGTGCGGGTCGCCGCCTCGGTCGGGACGATGCTCTACCTGCAGGCGGTCGCGGTGCTGAACTTCGGCACCACCGAGGCATCGACGTCGCCGATCCTGCCCGACTCGCCGGTCAAGATCGCCGGAATCAACGTACCCGCGGACCGCCTGTGGCTCGCCGCGATCACGGTCGCGCTTGCCGCGGCGCTGTGGGCGATCTACCGCTTCACGCGCTTTGGCCTGGCGACGCGCGCGGTCGCCGAGAACGAGACCGGGGCGTCGGTGATCGGCCTGTCGGCTGACCGCACGTCGGGCGGCAACTGGATCCTCGCCACGATCCTCGCGGGCGCGGCGGGCATCCTGATCGCGCCGATCTCGACCGTCGATCCGACGGCATACACGCTGTACATCGTGCCCGCACTGGCCGCGGTGCTCGTAGCGCGCTTCCAGTCGTTCGCGATCGCGGCCGCCGTCGGCCTCGGGATCGGGATGCTCCAGTCGGAGATCACCAAGCTGCTCGGCATCGCGAGTTGGCTTCCCCAGCAGGGGCTCCCGGAGGCGCTGCCGTTCATCCTGATCGTCGTCGCGATGTTCTTCATCTCGCGCGGCGTCGGCGCGCGCGGAGAGTCCGCCGACGCGCACAACCCATCTCTGGGCCGGCCGCGCAACCCCTACGTGACGACGGCCGCCTGCTTCGTGGCGGGGCTGATCGCCCTGTTCATCTTCAACGGGGCGCTGAGGGCGGCGCTGATCTCCTCGTATGCCACGATCGGCCTGGCGCTGTCGGTCGTCGTCCTCACCGGATACGTCGGTCAGGTGTCGCTGGCGCAGATGTCGTTCGCCGGGGTGAGCGCCTTCATCCTCACCCACCTGAGCTCGAATCTCGGCATCGGTTTCCCGTTCTCGATCATCCTGGCCAGCCTCGCGGCGGTGCCGCTGGGCCTGTTGATCGGGCTGCCCGCGCTGCGCATCCGCGGCGTCAACCTCGCCGTGGTGACGCTCGCGTTCGCGTTCACGATCGACGCGCTGGTGTTCAACTGGACGGGCTTCACCGGCGGGCTCGGAGGGCGCAATGTCGACTCGCCGACGCTGTTCGGCCTCAACCTCGGCATCGCCAACGGCCACTCGTACCCGCGGATCATCTTCGGGGCGCTGGTCCTGCTGATCATCTGCCTGGTGGGGTTGCTGGTCGCGCGCCTGCGGCGGTCACCGGCGGGGCGGATGATGATCGCCGTCCGCTCCAACGAGCGTGCCGCGGCCGCGGCGGGCATCGACGTGGCACGCACGAAGCTGCTGGCGTTCGGGCTGTCGGCATTCATCGCGGGGCTCGCCGGCTGCCTGTACGCCTACTCGGCGCAGAACGTATCGCCGGCATCGTTCAGCGCGTTCAACTCGGTGACACTGCTGGCGATCGTGTACGTCGCGAGCGTCGGTCGCATCTCGGGCGCGGTCGTCGCCGGGATCATGCTGTCGGCCAACGGATTGCTGGTCACGTTCCTGAACATCCATCTGAACATCGGCAAGTACCAGCCGGTCGTCGCGGGCATCCTGTTGACGTTGACCGCGATCAAGCAGCCGGATGGGATCGCCGCGACACCGCCGCCGCCGCTGGTGTGGGCGGCGCGCCGCGCCGAAGGGTGGTGGCGCGGCCGCAGCGGGGGTGCGGGCGAGCCGGACGTGGCCGGGCCGAGCGCAGACGTGCCTGTGACCCCGCCGGCGCGCCCGAAGACGACCGCCTGAATGGGACGCGACGAGCCGCACGACGTCGCGATCATCGGAGCCGGCCCCGTTGGGCTCGTCGCCGCGGCGCTGCTCGGCCGGGCGGGCGTCGACGTGGTCGTGGTCGAGCGCTATCCGGATCCGTTCGGGCTGCCGCGCGCGATCCGCATGGATCACGAGGCGATGCGGATCTGGCAGGAGCTCGGGATCGCCGAGGAGCTGCTTGCCGACGCGCTGCCGGTCGTGCGCTACGAGTGGTTCGGCGCCGACGGTGAACCGATCGTCGCGTTCGATATGCCGCCGGCGCCGTCAGGCTGGGTGTTCTCCTACACGTTCTTTCAGCCCGAGCTCGAGGCGGCACTCGAGCGACTCATCGACCGGCTGCCGACTGTCCAGATGCGCCGCGGCGTCGCGTGCACCGGTGTCGTCGAGCACGACGACCACATCGTGATCGAGCTGGCGCCGTTCGACGTGGCCGCGAACGCGCCCGACTTGTCGGCTGCTGCAGAGGAGCTGCAGGCTCGCTACCTGATCGGCGCCGATGGGGCCCGGTCGACCGTTCGCGGTCTGCTGGGGATCCCGGCGAACGACGCCGGCTTCGGCGAGCGCTGGTTCGTCATCGACCTGCTGCCACGCGACGCGGACGTCGCCGCACGGCTGCCCGACTTCCCGATGCAGTTCTGCGAGCCGGGGCGGCCGCACATGATGGCCCCCAACGGCCGCCGCCACCGGCGGTGGGAGTTCATGCTGATCGAGAACGAGGACGCCGCCGACTACGAGCGCCCCGATCACATCTGGGGGCTGCTGAGCCCGTGGCTTGCTCCGGATGAAGCGACGATCGTTCGCGGCGCGGTCTACGAGTTTCGCGCCGCGGTCGCCGAGTCGTTCCAGGCGGGGCGGCGCTGCTTTCTGGTCGGTGACGCGGCCCATCGCATGCCACCGCACCTGGGTGAAGGGATGTGCTCTGGGCTTCGCGATGCCAAGGCCCTGGCCTGGCGCCTGGAGCTCGTGCTGCGAGGCAGTGCCGGCACATCGCTGCTGGACTCCTACAGCTCCGAGCGTCTGCCACACGCCCAGGCGCTCGTCGACCAGTCGCTGGCGATGGGCAAGGTGTCCTGCGAGCGCGATCCGATGGCCGCCGCGCAACGCGACCGCGCGCTCCGCGCTGCCGGCGGAGTCGAGCCGTGGCCGTTTCCCGCGCTCGGCCCCGGCCTCGGACACGCTGACGACGGCATCTCACCTTCGCTCGTCGGGCAGCTGTCGGTCCAGGGCAGCGTCGAGTCGGCCGGACGCTCGGGACGGTTTGACGACGTCGTCGGGCGAGGGTTCTCGCTGATCTTGGACGACGGTGGCCCGGACGAGCTTTCGCCCGCTGCGCGGGCGGCATTCGAGTCGATCGGTGGGCGGGTCGCGGCGCTCGGCGCGAATGTGTCAGACACAGATGGCGCGCTCACCGGGTGGCTGCGAGCCCACGGCGCCGCCGCGGTGGTCGTGCGACCCGATTTCTACGTGTTCGGGGCCGTCGCGCGCGTCGCCGACGTGCCGGCGCTGGTCGATGATCTTCTCGCACAGGTGCATGCCACCGCCGCGACCAACCCGCAGACAATTCGAAAGACCCAGGAGAACCATGTCCACCATTGATGAGACGCTCGCGGAGCCAGCGGACGCGTCGAGCGAGATCAGGTACGCCCAGTTCCACCACAACAACTTCTTCACCACCCGGCTGGAGGAGATGAAGGCGTGGTACGCGACGGTGCTGGGCATGAGTCCGACGTTCGAGTTCCCGATGGGCGCATGGATGACCAACGACCGCGCCAACCATCGGATCGCACTGACGGCGATCCCGCATCTGAGCGAAGATCCCGACAAGCGCAACCACTCCCGGCTGCACCACCAGGCGTTTGAGTTCGCCTCGTTCGACGATCTCAATGCGACGTACGTCCGGCTGCGCGACGAGGGCATCGTCCCCCGCGCCTGTCTGGACCACGGGATGACGTTCTCGTATTACTACGCGGATCCCGACTTCAACTACGTCGAGCTTCAGTGCGACAACTTCGGCGACTGGGAGGCGTCGTCGAAGTGGATGCACGAGTCGCCCGACTTCGCCCAGAACCCGATCGGCGCGTTCGTCGATCCGGAGAAGGTGGCGTGCGCCGTCGCCGACGGCACGGCCTTCGATGAGATTCGCCGGCGTGTCTGGGAGACGGATGACTTGCGCCCGGAGGAGTTTCCGGACATGGGCGGGCCCGCGCCGCAGCCCGGCGATCCGCCGCTGCCGGTGAAGTGGTAGGACGGTTGTACTAGGCGGCGCCGGATCCCGGCTCGAGCGAGCGGGAGACGAAGTCGACGGTGTGCTGCAGGTGCTTGACCATCGCCTGCGCGGCGCGCTTGGGGGCGTGCGCCGCGAGAGCGTCGTAGATCGCCTGATGCTCCTGCTGGGTCTCGCGCCCGTTCGGGGACTTCGCGGCGTACAGCCGCAGGTAAGCGGCGGACGATTCGCGCAGCTCCATGATCAGCTTCTCGAGCTTCGGGCGCCGGGCGACGCGATAGATGGCGCTGTGGAATTCGAGGTTGAGCTTCGAGTAGCGCTTACGGTCATCGGCGGCGTCGGCCATTCGGTCGAGCAGCCGCTTGATCGGGACCAGGTCGTCGTCTGTCATGTTCTCGGCGGCCGTCTCGGTGGCGAGGGCCTCGAGCGGGATACGGATCTCGTAGGTCTCCTTGAGGTCCTCGACCGTCGGCTTGAACACGACCACGCCACGGTGGGGCGAGCTGACGAGCAGGCCCTCGCGCTCGAGCGCGGCAAACGCCTCGCGTACGGGGGTGGTGCTGACCTGGAAGCGCTGAGCCACGTCGGCCTGCCGCAGCCGGCTGCCCGGCTCGATCTCGCCGGTCCGGATCTCGTCGCGCAGCGCGTCGACGAGCGCGTCCGTGATGGTCGTGCGCAGGGAAATGGCCACGTGTCCTCGAGCTCCTCGGTTAGACCGGCTGGTGCCGACGGCGGATTGCGCAAGAATTATATCTGATTGGACATCGTGTACAATGCACCATATGTCAGCGTTCGTGTGCATTACGGGCGCTTCGTCGGGCATCGGTCGCGCGCTGGCGATGTCGGTGCCGTTCGATCCGTGCACGCTCGTCACGGTGAACCGGCGCCCGGCGCCGCGAGGGGAGTGGATCGAAGGCGATCTTGCTGACCCGTCCGCGTGGCCGGACGTTGTGCGACGGGTCTCCGAGGGGCTGGGGGCGGGCCGGTACGACCGGGCGCTGTTGCTCCACTTCGCCGGCACCGGCGCGCCACATGCGACGACGGCCGGCGCCGATCTCGACGAGTACACGAGCGCGTTCCTGCTCAACGCCGCGGCCGGCCCCGTGCTCGCCAAGGCGTTCATCGCCGACTGCCGCGCCGCCGAGGTGCCCGCCACCGTCGTGCTGTGCTCGTCGCCGGGCGCGGCCGTGCCGATGCCGGGGATGTCGCACTACGGCGCCGGCAAGCTCGCCATGGAGTACTGGACGCGGGCGGTCGCCGCGGAGGATGACGGGGTACGGGCGCTCGCCGTGGTGCCGTACGCCGTGGACACGCCGATGGTTCGCGAGGTGATCGGCAAGACCGTTGGCGCGCCGCCGATCGCGGCGATCCTGCGGGCGGCCGCCGAGCGCGGCGAGCTGGCAAGTGCCGAGGGGACGGCGGCTGAGATCTGGCGCCTGGTGGTCGACGATCGGGTCGAGTCGGGCTCGGTGGTGCCGGTCGGCGCTGTCCCGCCAGGGATGCGCGGCGCCACGTGAGCTCGGTCGCGGGACGGGCCGCGCTCGTGACCGGCGCCGGCAGCGGGATCGGCGCCGCGATCGCTGCAGCGCTCGTGCGTGCAGGCGCGCGTGTGTGCCTCGTCGGCCGGCGCGCGGAGGCGCTCGAGGCCACGCTGGCGACGCTCCCCGCGGGATCCGCCGTGGCGTGCCCGGGCGACGTCAGCATCGAATCCGACGTCGCACGGATGGTCGAGTGTGCGGCCGGTCTGGGCGGTGATCGCTTGCACATTCTCGTCAACAACGCCGGCGTGCCGATCAACGGGACGATCGAGACGGCCAGCATCGAGGAGTGGCGCCGTGCCCTCGATGTCAACCTGACCGGTCCGATGCTCGTCACGCGGTCCGCGCTGCCTGCCATGCGCGCCGCCGGAGGGGCGGCGGTCATCAACGTCTCGTCGGTGGCCGCGCTCGTCGGCAACCCGGGGATCACGCCCTACTCGGTGTCCAAGGCGGCGCTGCTCGCGCTGACGCGACAGTGCGCAATCGACTTCGGGGGCGACGGCATCCGCGTCAACGCGGTGTGCCCGGGATGGGTTCGGACCGAGCTGAGCGAGCTGCAGATGGACATGCTCGCTGCGCGGCGTGGCGGAGACCGCGAGGAGGCTTTCCGGGCCGTCAGCGCACATCAGCCGATCCGGCGCGTCGCCGACCCGTCGGAGGTCGCCGACGCGGTCGTGTTCCTGGCCTCGGATGCCGCCGCATACATCAGCGGCACGGTGCTGCCGATCGACGGCGGCTCGAGCGCAGTCGGACCGCTCGGCGAGATGCTTGGAGGCTGATAGATGCGGCCGCCTCTACCTAAACGTGGAAAAGGACCCATACGGCGCAGCCATATCGCCGCGCGGGTCCTATTCGTCGCTCGGCGGGGGTTAAGACCCGAGCGTCGCGGCGGGCTGCTCGAGTGGGTCGTCTTCCCCATCGACGACCCCGCCCACCCCTGCCCGAACGAGAGGATGTAAATGCGGATCGCCAGGATCGATCACAACGGCACTCCCCAGACCGCGGTGATCACACGAGATGACCGGGTCCAGCTTCTGCCGGCCGAGGTTGGAGTGCTCGACCTACTCGGCGCGCCGCCGGCGCAGCGTGACGAGCTCGCGGCCGGCGCCGAGGTGGAGCTGGCGCTGAACGAGGTCCGGCTGCTGGCGCCGATCGAACCGCCGAGCATCCGGGACTTCAGCGTGTTCGAGGCGCACATCGAAGGCATCGTCATGGGGGAGGGGCGTAAGGTGCCGGAGCGCTGGTACGAGGGGCCGTTCTGCTACTTCTCCAATCCGCATGCGATCACCGGCCCGGGCGACGAGATCGAGATCCCGCCGGCGTCGCAGCGCCTCGACCTCGAGCTCGAGGTGGCGGCGATCATCGGTCGCGCGGGCCGCAATCTCACCGTCGAGGACGCGGGTGCGTACATCGCCGGCTACACGATCTTCAACGACTGGTCGGCCCGTGACCACGCGATCGACGAGATGCGGCTCGGCCTCGGCTTCTGCAAGGCCAAGGACTTCGCCAACACGCTGGGCCCATGGATCGTCACCGCCGACGAGTTCGAACGCTTCCGGTCAGGGGACCGGCTCGACGTCGACCTGCGCGCGAGCGTCAACGGCCGCGAGCTCGGCGACGACACGCTCGCAAACATGGCCTGGAGCTTCGAGGAGCTCGTCGCTTATGCGAGCCGTGGCGCGTGGATCAGGCCGGGCGACGTGCTGGGCTCCGGCACCTGCGGAAGCGGTTGCCTGTTCGAGTTATGGGGTCGTGGGCAGGAGTGGGCACCGTTGGCGCCCGGCGACATCGTGACCCTGTCGGTAGAGGGCATCGGCGCGTTGACCAACCAGGTTGTCGCCGGCGTGCCGCCCGTGCCGCTTCCACCGGCCCGCCCGGGGCGGCTGCGCCATCGCGCGGGCGCCTAGTCGCGCGCGCGTGTAATCGTCCGGCCGATCGCCATCGCGGCGACGCCGGACGTCGCCATCACGATTCCCATCGGCACCGCTGACGCTCCCGCGGCGCCGACGATCGGGGCGACGGCCGCGCCGACGAAGAACTGCGAAGCGCCGAACAGCGCCGCGGCGCTGCCCGCCCGGTGACTCTCGAGCGCCATCGAGACCGCGATCGAGTTGGACATGATCAGCCCCATGCTGCACACGATCGCGAACATCAGCGGCAGCAGCGCCCATGCGCCCAGTCCGGCGATCGCGGCGGCGGCCGTCAACACCCCGGCGACGGCGATCGTTGCAAGGCCAACGCGCAGCAAGCGCTCGGGCACGACCGAACGCACGAGCCTGGCGTTGACGACGTTGGTCGCGAGCAGGCCAATCCCGTTGACGGCGAACAGCAGGCCGAACGCCTGGGCGCTGAACCCGAGGACGTCCTGGTAGACGAACGACGACGCGGAGATGTAAGCGAAGAATCCGGCGAATCCGAGCGAGCCGGCGGCGACGACGCGGCTGTAGCGCGGGCTGTGGAGGAGGTCGCGATACGTCGCGAGCGCCCCGCGTACCGAGCCGCGATGACGGTGCTCGGGGGCGAGCGTCTCGTGGGTGACCAGCGCGGCCGCGACGAGCAGGACGAGGCCGACCCCGGCCTGAACGGCGAAGATGCCCCGCCAGGAGGTGACCAGGAGGATCGCGCCGCCGACAGTCGGCGCGAGGATCGGCGCCAGCGGGATGATCGCGCCGAGCGTCGCGTACAGCCGCGCGGCCTCGACTCCCGAGTACATGTCGCGCACCATCGCTCGCGCGATCACGATCCCGGTTGCTCCCGAGATGCCCTGCAGCAGCCGCAGGATGTCGAGCACCGCGATCGACGGCGCCGCCGCGCACCCGAGCGACGACGCTATGAACAGGACCAGTCCGGCGAGCAGCGGCCGGCGGCGGCCGAGCGTGTCGCTCAGCGGTCCGACGAGCAGCTGGCCGACGGCGATCCCGACCACGCACATGGTCAGCGTTACCTCGACGCTCGCCGCCGTCACACCGAGGTCCCGTCCGAGGCGCGGCAGCGCCGGCAGGTACAGGTCGGTGGTTACGGGCGCGAACGCGGACAGGCCCGCGAGTACGACCACGAGCCGAATCGACCACGGGCGCCGATCGGGCGCCGCGGTCGTTTGTGGGCGCTCAGGCGCCGACTGAGACAGAGGCAACGCCGGCGTCCGCGGGCAGCTGCTCCTGCACGACCCGGTTCTCGATCGCCCCGATGCCGTCGATCTCGACCCGGACCACGTCACCGGGGACGAGCAGCTTGCCGAGGGCCTTGCCGACGCCACCGGGAGTGCCGGTGGCCACAACGTCGCCTGGTTCGAGCGTGCAGATGCTCGAAATTATCTCGATCTGCGCGAAACAGTCGAAGATCAGGTTGCTCGTGTTGGACGATTGGCGCTGTTCTTCGTTGACGAGCGTGCGAATCGGCAGCGAGTGCGGATCGCCGAGCTCGTCGCCGGTCACGATCCACGGACCGATCACGCCGTGCGTGTCGAACGACTTGCCGAGCGTCCACTGACCGCTGCGGAACTGGATGTCGCGGACCGTGAAGTCGTCGACGATCACGTACCCGGCGATCACCTCGTGCGCGCGGTCGCGCGGCACATGACGGCAACGGGTGCCGATCACGAAACCGAGCTCACCCTCGTAGTCCAGCTCGTCGGAGATCGCCGGCCGCAGCACGTCGTCGAACGGGCCGTTGACGCAGCTCGAGGCCTTTGCGAACACGGTCGGGTATTCCGGCGTGGGGGCGCCGGACTCGGCAATGTGGTCGGCGTAGTTGAGGCCGACCGCGAGGAACTTTCCGGGGCGCTGCACCGGCGCCGCCAGCGCGGCGCGATCGAGCGGACCGCGGCCGGCAGAGCCGGTGGCCGCGTCCTGCACCCGCGCCAGAGCCTCGGGACCCGACGCCAGCAGCGCCGACATCTCGCCCGGCACGTCCGGCGCCGCCACCGAGAGATCGACGATCTCGTCGTCCACGACGACCGCGGTGGTGAGAGAGCCGTCGGGGCGGCGGAGCGTGGCGAGCTTCATGGCGTTCCTTTTCGCGTCGGCCGAAGGTGTCGAAATCCAGCGGCAGAGAAATCGTGGATAATGCATAATACCGCAATGTCCGCTACGCTCGTCACCGGCGCGTTCGGATGTCTGGGAGCCTGGGTCACCGCTCTGTTGGCTCGCGACGGCGAGCGCGTGGTCGCTCACGATCTAGGCACCGACGCGCGGCGGCTGGAGCTCGTCGCCGACGCGGAGGCGCTCGAGCGCGTGACCTTCGTGCAGGGCGACGTCGCCGATCTCGCCGGCATCGAGCGGCTGATCGACGAGCACGACGTGACGTCGGTGATCCATCTCGCCGCACTGCAGGCGCCGTATTGCGCCGCGGACCCAGTGCTGGGCGCTCAGGTCAACGTCGTCGGCACCGTCGCCGTGTTCGAGGCCGTGCGCCGAGCGGCCTTGACCACGACGATCAGCTATGCGAGCTCGGCGGCCGCGGGGTCTGCGCCGGGAGATGCGCCGTCGACCTTCTACGGGGTCTACAAGTTGGCCACCGAGGGCGTCGCCGAGCGCTACGCGGCCGACTTCGGGGTTCCCAGCGTCGGACTGCGCCCGGCGTGCGTGTACGGGCCGGGCCGCGACCGCGGCACGACCGCAGCCGTCACCGAGGCGATCGTGGCCGCCGGACGCGGCGAGCGCTACCGGATTCCGTTTGCGACCGCGCTCGAGCTTCACTACGCGGCCGACGTGGCGCGCGCGTTCATCGCGCAGACCGCGCGCCGCACAGACGGCGCGCTCGTGCGCACCGTCCCGAGCGACGGCGCGACGGCGATGGCCGAGCTCGTCAGCGCGCTCGAGCGCGTCGTACCGGGAGCCGCCGAACTGATCGAGGTCGGCGACGAGCAGCTGCCGTTTCCCGGCGAGACGCCCGGGCGTCCCGTCGAGATGAAGATCACGCCGCTCGACGAAGGCATCCGCGCGACCGTCGAGCTGACCAAAGGTGCGC
>Ga0070710_10000664_pt1 | contig 16322 bp, 17 predicted proteins | sample LARL52metaG_FD_65454 | JGI IMG/M metagenome (GOLD analysis project Ga0070710, IMG submission 65454) | Corn, switchgrass and miscanthus rhizosphere microbial communities from Kellogg Biological Station, Michigan, USA - LAR L5-2 metaG | ecosystem: Host-associated > Plants > Roots > Rhizosphere ... | reverse complement strand
CTGCTCGATCTGTCCCTTGTTCATGACAACGATCCGGCCCGCTATGGCGAGCGCCTCTTCCTGGTCATGGGTGACGAGCACCGTCGTGGTGTTCAATTGGTGAATTAGTGAGCGCACCTCGTCGCGCATATGAATTCGAAGCTGGGCGTCCAAATTCGAGAATGGCTCGTCGAGAAGAAGGACTGCCGGTCTCAGCACGAGCGCCCGCGCCAACGCGACGCGTTGCTGCTGCCCGCCCGAGAGCTCCCGCGGATAGCGAGCGGCCAAGCCTACGAGGCGAACCGTCGCAAGCAACTCATTCACGCGTTCGCGGCGTTCCACCTTCGAGGCTCCGATATTGCGCAGCCCGAATTCCACATTTTCGAATACCGAAAGGTGGGGAAAAAGGGCATGGTGCTGAAACACCATGCCGATATTGCGAACATGCGGTGGCTTCGCCGTAACGTCGGAGCCTTCGATGAACACCCGCCCATGGGTGGGCGAGGCGAAGCCCGCAATCAAGCGCAGGGTCGTGGTTTTGCCGCATCCGCTCGGGCCGAGGAGGCAAACCAGCTCGCCGCATTGCACGTCGAGGGATAGCTTCTCGAGCGCGGTTACCTCGCCGTATACCTTCGAGACTTCGCTAAGCGTGACGGCAGCCGGCTGCAGCATCGATGCGAAGCTCACGCGTTTATACCAGGCGCTGCAGGTTCGCGAGCCGATCGATGCAGAGCACGATCAGCCCGGTTATGAATACAACGAACGACGCGACCGCCGCCAGCGTTGGATCGCTCGAATGCTCGACTGCTGCGAACATCTGGACCGGCAGGGTCGCTGCGCTGCCGCTGACGAGAAAGATCGAGAGCGCGACGTTTCCGAAAGAGGTAACGAACGCAAAGATAGCGGCAGAGAGCAGACCCGAAGAAATATTGGGAAGGATCACACGAAACCAGACCACCAGTCGCGAGGCTCGCAAGCTCTGCGCGGCCTCCTCGAGGACGACGTCGAACAGGCTGAAGCTCGAAATTAGGGTACGCACGACATAGGGCAGAGTGAGCACGAAATGGCCCAGCAACAATGCGGCCAGCCCTTGTCCGATGCCGATCAGGTTGCAGAACATGAGCAGGCCGATGCCGAGCACAACTGCAGGAATGACAATCGGCGAGAGAAGCAAGCTCTGAATAGACTGCAGACCGGGCAGACGATATCGCTCCAACGCGTAGGCGGCGGGGGTGCCGACAAGCAACGACAGCGCCGTTGCTATTGAGGCCAGCTCCACACTCAGGAGGAAGCTGTCGGTGAAGGCGACTGTCTCCACAGCCCTAACATACCATGCCAGCGTGAGCCCGTGAGGCGGGAAACTGAATGTGCTGCTTGGATTGAAGGAGGCCCCGATAATGACCAGGGAAGGGAGCGCCAGCACGAAATAGGCGATTACCTGAAACATACCCCACGCCACAAGGCTGAGCCTGCTATTTTGCCACGGCATCTTTCAGTTCCTCGGTGCCTCTGCTCGCAGTTCGAAAAACCGTTGCAAACGCGATCGCCACCACCAGTAGGATGAGCGACAGCGACGCTCCGAACGGCCAGTTCAGAACAGTCATCATCTGCTGGAACACGAGCACGGCGTACATCTGGACGGATGCTCCGCCGATCAGTTGAGGAATGATGAATGCTGAGATCGTTAGGATAAATACGATGGTCGAGCCCGCAACTATCCCCGGCCATGCCAACGGGATGATGACGCGCCGGAACGTGACCCACCGATTGCCGCGTAGGCTCGCCGATGCTTCCTCCAGCATGGGTTCTATCTGGGCAACGACGCTCATGATCGAGAGGATCTGGAAGGGCAGGTAGGTATGCCCCAGCACAACCAGGACGGTTCCGACGCCGAACAGGAACTGTCTGGGCTGATCGAGCAGGTGGACCCTCAACAAGAGGGAATTCAGGAGCCCGTTCTGCCCCAGTATCATGATCCATCCGAAAATATTCACTATCAAACTGAGCGTGAGCGGAAGCACCATGAAAAAAATCTTCCAGCGGCGCAGCCTGCCGCGCGCGGCGGCGTAACCGAGAGGAAAGCCGAGAATTGCGGTGCCAAGAGTGACGATGAGACCGTACAGCGTCGTGCGCGCCAGGGACGCTAGATAAAGGTCGTCGGTCAACGCTTTGAAGTAATGAACCACCGACCAGCCGCTGAGATCGTAGGATTGGTCTTGGGGATAAAGGCTGATCCGAACGAGCCAGGCGATCGGGACGGACAGTATCAGCGTCACGGCTACGACGGCCGGGGTGAGCAACCCGACGAGATAAATGTCACGGCTCCAGGCCAACCGCGTTAAGAAGCGTCCCATCGTTTCTGCTAAGCGATATTCCCAGGGCCTACGAGGGCCGGAGCTAGTAACCGATCTTAAATCCAGTGGTCATGGTCGGGACGGGAGCCCCGCTAGGATTGCGCTGCGGGGACCGTTGCTCCACCCATTCCGGCCCTGGCCGCAGCACGAAGACGTGAATGCGCGGGGCAAGCCTGCGCACGACGTGGGACGATGAAAGATCCGAGTTCAACGCATCTCGCGGTTCCAGCGCTCAATCCAGCTCGCGCGCTTTGCCACCACCACGTCCCAGTCAACCGGAGGCATGCTCGCTATCATTTCGGCCCCGTAGGGCAGCACCCGCTTCTCGATTTCCGGCGGGAGCGTGACGGTCCTGTTGGTCGGCCCGAAATAAACGGAGCGTGCGATTGCGAGCGAGGTCTGCACCGAAGTGATCTGATCCATGAATTTCAAGGCAGCGCCATGGGACTTGGTACCCTTGACCAAGCTTGCAAAGTCGAGGTTGCCGCGCAGACCCTCTTTTGGAACGGTTATGCCGAGAGGCGCTCCGTGGTCGATAAGAGCATTGACGCGTCCACTCCAAAACGAAGAGGCCCAGATCTCGCCTCTTTGCAGCAGGTTGTACAGCTCGACCGGAGACGAGGTTGCGGTTGCGAGGTTCGGCGCTATTTCCTTCAACTTTGCGAAGCCGGGGTCCACATTCTGGATGCTGCCGCCATTGGCCTCTGCCAAGGCAATCAGCGACACGACGCCGCCGACACTTTCGAGGTTGAAAATGCCGACGCGACCCTTGAGCTCGGGGTTAGCAAGATCGCTCAACGCCTGCGGTGGTGTCTTGACGTGCTCCTTGTTGTAAGTCAGCGCGGTGACGGACGCGAAAAACGGCAGGCCATAGCCTCCAAGCGGCATGAAATTGGGATAGAGCTGCGCCATGTTGGGGACGTCAGCGATCGAGACCTCTTCGATCAAGCCCGCTTTCGCTGCAGAGCGCAAAGTGATGTCGTCCGTTATCAGGACGTCGAAGGCGGGGTTCGAGCGCGAGGTCATGGCCTTGGCATAAGCCGACGCGATCGAGCCCGGCACGATCTCGACTGTGATACCATATTTGTCCTTCAATACCTTGCTGACGTTTTCGACCAGCACGTCGTCTAGATTTCCTCCGAAGCCGTTGACGACGATCTTGGTGCCTTCGAATTCCTTTTGCTGTGCAAAAGCTGTCCCGTGCGCGAGCGTCCATGCGCAGAGAGCGGCGGCATAGCTCCCAATTCTGAACACTGACATAGAGAACGGTCCCTCCTTCCGTCCGGGTCGGACTAGTGGCTTTGCGCAAAGACCGGCGCCGACTTGGCGGACTCGGCCTCCGCCTCGATTAGCCGTTTCAAGATGCGGCGAAACTGCAGCGCGCCCGCATCCATGTTGAGATCGACCATACGCTCGAGCTTGCCGCCATGCAGCTTCTGTTGCTGCGCTTCGAGCATGGCTTTGTCTTCGAGGTAGGTCATCACCGACCCATCGAACAACAGCTTGGTCATCTGCTCGTCGTAGATGCAGAAGTTGCGCGTATAGCCGAAGAAATAGTGGGTGGACGTCTCCGATTCCGGAGCCAGCAAATGGTTGGTCCAGATTGAAATGCCCTGGCTACGATCGCCCTGCGGCGCGCCGGTGCCGGCTTTGGCGCAGCCAATGTCGAAATAAACGATGCTCGGCGGCTTCCAGGTGACCATCTGCCAGCGATCGACATTTCCGGTGAAATCGCCCGCACGTGCAAAAAGCGGCGGCGGCTTGACGTCCATGAGCCAGCGACTCACGTGGATGCCGTCGATCGTCCGCTCGGTCTTGACCGGCAGCGTGGCTTCACGCGGGTCCCCAGCCAGGGTTCTGGCATGCAGGTAGACGAGGTGGGTAAAATCAACGAGGTTGTCGATGATCAATTGATAGTTGGCCTTCACATGGAGATAGCCCGGTGCGAGCGTCCACGCGGCATCGTCGAGCCAGGGCAGGTCCGGGATTTTCGATTCATCGGCGCGAGCCGGCTCTCCCATCCAAATCCACGCCATCCGCCATTTCTCGCATACGACATAGCTGCGAACCGATGCACCGGCAGGGACCGCTTTCTGACCCGGCACCTCGACGCAGCGCCCCGTGCTGTCGAATTTCAAGCCATGGTAGCCGCATTGCAGATGTTCGCCGACCAGTTTACCCAAAGAGAGCGGCGCGGCGCGATGACAGCACCGGTCCTCCAGCGCCGCGAGTTGCCCATTCGACATCCGAAAAAGCACCACCGGGTCATCGAGCACTGTGCGAGCTACGGGCTCGGTCAGGTCCTTGGACCAACCCACAGGATACCAAGCGTTTCTGACGAACATGACGGTTCTCCAAATGCCGACCCAATCACCCCGAGATGCATCTGCCCAACTAAGTCATAGAGATTGCACCATTCGAGGCGACAATGGCAATCGTGATCGAGCTGTTCGTCGGCGGAGGGAGCGATGCCTCAGTGCCCCACCGGGTCGCCTATGTCTGCTATCGCCGGTGGCAATGGCGTGCCGCGCGCGGTTGCGACAGGTGACCCAAAGATTATTTTCGTCGCATGGCCGTCGTGCCTTTCAAGAAGGCGCGCAGTTCCACCCTCAGCTATGGGGTTTCTCCCCGCTGCCCGCCCGAGACCTCTTTGTGTGTCATAGAGATAGATCATCCCTCCGGGCGCGAGGTTCGCCGCGGCCGGGAACACAAGAGTTGCTCGATGTTGAGACGGCTTTGATCAACCGCGCCGTGCTTGACAGTCGGAGCCAGGAAATCAAACATATAATTCACATTCGTCCTCTGGCACGATCGTCAAGACCATTCTAGGGCAAGAAGGCGAGCGCTTTGGATGCCTTCGTCTCCACCGGTGCGCCGAGACTGCGACAACGCCCGGCCGCGGCGACATGATGTGACCGATGATCGCGCCGCAGCTCGTCCGGGTGTTGAAAGTAGGCCTGACGCTCATAGTGCTTGTCGTCGTATGGGAAATCGCGTGCTGGGCATTCCAAGTTCCGTCGTTCCTGGTCCCCGCGCCCAGCGCCATCGCCGCGAAGCTTTACGAAAAGCGCGATCTCTATCTCGGGCACACCTGGGTCACGCTGTACGAGACCGTCGCCGGGTTCGCTCTCGCGGTCGTGGCCGGCGTAATGGCGGCTGCCCTGATCGTCGTCGTCCGGCCGGTGCGGGATATCATCATGCCGTTATTGCTGGTCGCCCAGCTCGTTCCCAAAGTGGCGATCGCGCCCATTCTTCTGATCTGGTTCGGTTATGGTCTTTTGCCCAAGATCCTCATCGCCTTTCTAGTGGCGTTCTTTCCGATTGTTGTGAACGTCGCATCCGGGCTCGCTGCCGTGGAGCGCGAGCTTCTCGACCTCGGGCACTCTCTAGAGGCGACGCGCTGGCAGATATTTTGGAAGTTTCGCATGCCGACGGCGTTACCGGAGCTGTTCAGCGGCATGAAGATTGCGATCACGCTGGCCGTGATTGGAGCAATCATCGGCGAGTTCGTCGGCGGCAACAGCGGGCTGGGCTACTTGATCCTCATCGCCAATCAAGATCTCGATACGCCGCTCGCATTTGCCGCGCTGCTTATCCTCTCGGTCGTTGGCATCGTTCTTTACGCGTTGATCGAGCTTGCCGAATGGCTGCTCATTCCGTGGAGCGCCTCGGTTCATCACTATCTCGAAGCGGAGCGGGCGTAATGGCGCCATCCACGCCTACTACGCCGATGATCGACGTTGCTAGACTGCGCAAGACGTACTCGACCCGCGAAGGACCGATCGTTACCCTCGATGGCGTCAGCTTCAGCGTCGCCGCGCAAGAGTTTGTGTCCGTTCTCGGCCCGAGCGGCTGCGGCAAGACAACCGTGCTCAAGATCATCGCCGGTCTGGTTGCGGCTTCGGACGGGCAGGTCCAGATCGAAGGCATCCGGGTAACAGGATCCCAGCGCAAGATCGGGATTGTGTTTCAGGTGCCCGCTCTCATGCGCTGGCGCACCGCGATTAGGAACGTGATGCTCCCCGCGGAGATCCTCGGCCTTGATCCTGTCCGCAGTCGCCATCGTGCCGCAGAACTGATGAAGCTTGTGGGACTCGAGGATTTTGCAACCAGGTACCCGAACGAACTGTCCGGGGGGATGCAGCAGCGCGTGGCGATCGCCCGTGCCCTCGTCCACGACCCCTCCATCCTGCTGTTGGATGAGCCATTCAGTGCGCTGGATATGATGACACGCAATCAGCTCAATATCGAGCTTCTGCGCATCTGGAGCGAGCGGCGCAAAACCAGTCTTCTGATCACGCACAGCATCCCGGAAGCAGTGTTCCTGTCCGACCGCGTCGTGGTGTTGGGGCCGCGGCCGGCCAATGTGCTCGAGATCGTTCCCGTATCGCTGCCCCGGCCGAGAACTCCGGAGATGCGCGTGACGAGCGACTTCATGAAAATCGTCGACCACATCGGCCGGCGGATCGGGTTGGAATACGTGTAACATCGGCTCTCGCCACACGTGGGTGTCGGAACCGGAGGTGGACCATGCAATGCAAACTAATGACCGCGGTGACCGCAGCCCTGCTCATGCTCGGCATCAGCACCAGTCAGGCAAACGAGAAAGTCATTTTTTCGCTGAACTGGGTTCCCTATGGGTTGCACTACGGGATTTTCGCCGCCGAGGCGCAGGGTTTCTATCGGGAAGCCGGTCTTGAGGTCGATATCCAGCGTGGCTACGGGTCGGGCGATACGGTGAAGCGCACCGCCACCGGCGCGGCCGATATCGGGATGGCCGATATGGCTTCGGTCATCGTCGGCCGCGGCAATGGGCTCGCAGTTAAGCAAGTAGCCACGCTCCTCGACCGGTCGGCGGACGCCATCTTCTACCTCAAGGACACCGGCATCAGCACACCCAAGGATCTTCCCAACCGCTCGCTCGGCGCCACCATCGGCGAGACCACCCTCAACCTCATGCCGGTGTTTGCCGCAAATGCCGGATTCGACCACAAGAAAGTCGAAATCGTGAACCTGGCACCGCCGGCCAAATTCCCGACTTTCGTTTCCAGGAAGGTCGATGCCATCGTCGCGTTCAGGACCGAGGAACCGGGCATTTTGGCTGCCGCAAGCAAAGCGGGCGTCGCAGTCGACCGCTTCTTGTTCAGCGATTTCGGAGTGGACTACTACTCGATCGGCTTTATCGTCAGCGACGAGATGCTGGCGAAGCGGCCCGAGATGGTGAGGCGTTTCCTCGCCGCCACGTTACGCGGCTACGCCTTCGCCTTCGAGAATCCGCAAGCGGCCGCGGACATGTTTATCAGGCGCTTCCCGGAGAGTAACCGCGACCTCTCATTCGCTCAGTGGAGAGTCTCCACCGAGTACGTGCTCACCGACCGGACCCGTGCGAACGGCCTCGGCTATATCGATCGCGCGAAGATGCAGCATACGCTCGACCTCATTACGAAGTATCATGAGGTCAAGCAGGCGGTTGCTCTCGACGACGTTTACTCATCAGCTGTCCTCACTAAGATCGGCGCGGCGAACTGAGCTGTCGCAGACACGCGCGCCGATAAACGCGCGGCCACGCAATCGGAGCTTAGAGCGCAGCGACGGTCTGGACTTCCAGCAAGTAGGATTCGTGCGCGAGGCGCTCGATCACCAACAAAGTATTCGGTGGAAAGCCGCCGCCGGGGAACATGGTCGGGAATTCTCGATGGCGATAAGCGACGAAGGCAGGCACGTCCTGAGAACGAACAAGGTAGGACGTGAATTCTACGACGTTCCTCCATTCTGCTCCGACCGAACGTAACGCCGCGTGAATATTGGCGAAGACCTGCGCACATTGCGCATCGAAGTCGCCAGCCCCGATAAGGGCTCCGAACGAATCGACAGATACCTGCCCGGCGATGAACGCAAATTCGGATGTCTTGACTCGCGCGACTTGCATATATGGCGAGCGCGGCTTGCTAAGTTCGGCGGGATTGAAGATCTTGATGTCGGGCATGCAACCTCCTTGTCAAGCCGCTCGATGGCGGAGGAAAAATGTCTCGCCGTTCGATCATAGTCCTTTCCGAGCTACTGCGCTGCCAATACTGCTGCCTTGTTACCCCCGCGGCGCGTCGAATGCACCTTCTTCCCGGCGGGTTTCAACGGAGAGATGAATGATTGTCGACGTTCACGCGCATGCCGTAAGCGAGCGGTTCCTGGCTGACCTCCAGCAACGGCCAGTTGCCGGCATTTCTGCCGAGCGTGGCGATAAGGGCACCTATTTCATGCTCGGCGGAGGCTGGGATCGTCCTTCGTCGCTCGACGTCAACCTGCACGACTTGCCAACCCGATTGGCGAGTCTCAAGCGACGCGAGGTCGAGTTGCAATTGTTTGCGCCACCGCCTGGCTTTTTTTCCTGGGCCGGCGGGGCGGCCAGCCGCGAATGGGTCCAAGCGCTGCACGCGCAAGAGGTCGAGATTGCGGCGGAAGCGGAAGGCCTGATGGAGCCGATGATCGTGTTCGCGCTCGGGGAACCTGAGCATGCTGTGGACGAGATTCGACGGGCCATCGACCTCTATCCGTTTCGGGCCGGAATGTTGCCGACCACTGCGGGCGGGCGGCCGCTCGACGACCCGATCTTCGAGCCGATGTGGTCGCTGATCGAAGAGCTCGGGTTGTTGATTTTTCTGCACCCGACCTCAGCGGTAGGTTCCGAGCGGTTCGGCCTCTATGGCGTGCATGTCCTGGTGGGATGGCCGTTCGAAACGACGCTTGCCGTCACACGGTTGATCTTTGAAGGCGTGCTAGAGCGGCATCCCGGACTCAAGATCATTCTTTCGCACGGAGGTGGAAATCTCGTTTTTCTGCGCGGTCGGCTCGATTCTGCCTACAACGCGGAGGGATGGGAGGCAAACCCCTACTACCGCAAGAACATCAGTTGCCCCCCGAGTGTGTATCTGGATCGGCTCTATTACGATACATGCGCGCTGAGTGTCGAAAGCAATCGTTTCGTCGTCGAGACGATGGGCGAAGACCGAGTCATGTTCGGGAGCGACTACCCGTTCGATATCGGAGATCCCGAAGGCAAACGCGCAGTGCCGGTGATCGAGAGCCTCTCCGATGTGGCGCGCGAAAAGGTATCTCGCGGCAATGCCTACGCCGCGCTGACGCGAAGATAGGAACCACCCTAGATAATTGCGGTATGGTGGGATGCTGAAGTGCTACTCGATGGCTCCGCTACTGTTGAGGTGTTGACGCACCTGGCGAGTGAATTGCGCAAATGCGATCGTTTCAGTCGAGTCGACGGTGCGTGGGCGCGGCAAGTCCACATTGATCTCGCCGACAATACGGCCAGGCCGGGACGACATGACCAAAACGCGGTCAGCAAGATAGACGGCCTCGGAAATGCTATGAGTGATGAACAAGACGGTCTTGCGACGCTCCATCCAGATGCGCTGCAGTTCGGCGTTCATCTGCTCGCGCGTTAGTGCATCGAGTGCGCCGAAGGGCTCGTCCATCAGCAGCAGGTCCGGGTCATGAATCAGCGCACGGCAGAGACCGACCCGTTGCTGCATGCCGCCCGAAAGTTGATGAGGGTATGCATTTTCAAAGCCCTCTAGCCCGACAAGCTCAATCAACTGCTTCGCGGTAGCTCGATAATTCTCGACGGGCAAATCGCGGATCTCGATCTGAAGGAGAACGTTATGCAAAGCAGAGCGCCACGCCATCAGTAGCGGATTCTGAAATACGATTCCAATCGAGGCGGTCGGTCCGCGAACCGGCTGTCCATTCACCCGGATGACGCCGCCCGACGGTAGAAGTAGTCCCGACACCAGCTTGATAAGGGTGCTCTTTCCACAGCCGCTCGGCCCGACAACGGCGACAAACTCGCCCCTGGAAGCCTGCAACGACACTCGGTCGAGTGCGTGCACTGCCGAGCTCTTCGAACGGTAGATGAGGCTGACATCGTCGATTCCGATGACCTCGCGGCCCATCGCTCCCGTCGTCATCAGCGCCGCGGCACGAAGTCGTTGGTGTAGAAGTTCGCGGCGGGGAATGGCTTTTCGATCGCGCCCGTCTTCAAGAGGATGTCGGACGATTCCTGCCAATCCGTCTCGCTCATCCAGCCATGAGGTTTACCTGTGCTGTTCTTCGTCTGCAGCCTCGGAATGGTCTCCTGCCATTGCAGCTTCACCGATTCCCGCCGATCCTCGGCGGTACCGGCCAGTCGCATGGCGACGCCTACGCCTTCCTCGAGGTTCTCCGTCTTTGCGACATCGTTCAGCCCGCGCGTCGTCGCCCGTACGAAACGCGCCACAAGATCGGGCTTCTGCGCAATCGTTTGCTCGTGGACGACAACGCCCTGCCCAAGGGGAGCGACGCCGAAATCCTCGAACTGCATGAAGTGCAACGGTTTGCCCTTGCCTTGACGGGCGCGGACCACCAAGTCGAGCGGCGACCCGATTACGACGCTGACGAATGACTCGACCTGGCCATTGACGAACACCGTGTTACGGGTGGCCGCGCTCGTGACCCGGATCGAGACCTTCTCCGGCGGGATCTTGTTGACCGCGAGCAGCAGGTCGAGGAGGGCCTTGTGGTCGGCGGTCACCGCCACTGACTTGCCAACCAGGTCCTGCGGCTTCGCGATCGGATTGTCGGCCAGCGAGATCACGGCCCACGCCCCGTTCTGCACGATTGCATAGACGCCCTTGAGCTTCATGCCTTTCGCCACGCCAGCAGCCATCAGCATGTAGTCGGCAAGCCCGATATCGTCCTGTTGGCCAGCGATCAGGCTCACCGTCTTGCCCGAACCGGCTCCCTCCTTAATGTCTACGTTCAGGTTCTCTGTCGTGTAATAGCCTTTGTGCTTCGCCCAATAGAAAGGCAGATGGTAGCCGGAGAGCGTCCAATCCAGTCGTAGGCTCACCAAGTCTGCCGCCGATGACTGCGTAATCGGGAGTAGTGAAAAGCTGAGGAGCGCGAAAACACCTGTCAAAAATCGTAGTCGTAGAGTCGACATGTTGCCTATGCCTTTGGCCTCAGGATTGATACGCGGCCGTCTCCTCGGCGCGGATCGAAACATGCCAGGGAATCGCTAAGCGTTCGAGCTTCGACACGATCGCGAACAGTACGATGCCAATGGCGATCAGTATGAACAGCGCGGACCACACGAGCGTGCCGTCGAGGGTCCCAGACGCGGTCAGCAGCAGGTAACCAAGCCCCCTGTCCGATCCCACGAACTCGCCTACGGTCGCCCCGACAACCGACAAACATATGGCGATCTTAAATCCTGCGAACATCTGCGGAAGCGCCGTCGGTCCCCGCACTCTCAGCATGATCTTCAAGGTCCTGGCCCCCATCGAACGTACAAGATCGATCATGTCGGTCTCGACGCTTTTGAGGCCCACGACCGTTGACACGACGATGGGGAAGAATGCGATCAGGAATACGATCGCGATTTTTGGCAGGATGCCGAAGCCAAGCCAAACGACCAGGATCGGAGCGATCGCGACCTTCGGAACCGCCTGGGACATCACCAGGAAGGGCATTGTGACCCGCTCGACGCCCCGGCTCAACACCACAGCGAATGCGAGCGGCACGCCAACGAGTACACCTGCCGCGAAGCCACTCAGCACTGATTGCAGCGTGTAGGATGCATTTCTGGCGAGCACATACCAGTCACGCACGATGCGCCTGATCACATCCTGAGGCGCGGGTAGCAGATAATCGGGGATTTCGAATACTCGCACCCCCGCCGACCACAAGACCAGGACGGCGATCAACGCAAGGAATGGCAGCAGAATGTTCAAGGCTCTTTCGCGCCGCATCGGATCGCCGGGCAGGCCATTCCGCGGTCCCATCGTCGCATACATCGTCCTTGCGGGCGTAGGATTCGAGGAGTTGGCTTCCATTGGTCTTCTCACCTTGGTACTGCAAACTATTACCAGCAATAACCGATATCTTCCACGAGACAATCGCATTACGCGCCGAGGAGTTCATGAAGAAGCGCACGATCAGCGTGTCCGGCATGACCAATCCTGTTCCCTCGCACTCAATGGCGACGCGAGCCGGTCCCTTCCTCTTCATGTCTGGACAGATTGGCCTTTCGGAAAAAAGCGACCGGCCTTTCCAGAGCTATGAAGAACTCGGAGGTGAACCCCCTTATCCGGCACTCGGGCTTCTTGCCCCGAATACGTGGGAGGAGGCTTTCGTTACCCAGACCAAGACCATCTACGATCGAATCGCAACCCTCTTGAGGGACCAGGGTTCGACACTCCAGGACATCGTGTTCCACAGCGTGTACCTACGCGACATGCGCAATTTTCCTGTGCTGGCGCGCACGCGCTCCCGATTATTCGCCGGCGGACTGGCACCGCCCGTAACCACATCGCAAGTTGCAGGGCTGCCGCTAATCGATGCGGTGGTCTATTTCGATCCGATCGGCTTTGTCGCAGCGGATGATTGCAAACTCGAAATGTTGCGGTCAGGCCAACTCGAACAGGCCGCGCTCTCGAACTATCAGTTCGGCAGCAAGGTCGGCTCGCTAATGTTCTTCGCTGGCGTGGTCGCCGCCGTCCCGGAACAGGGCAGGATCATTCACGTTCTCCGCGACCTGCCACCCGACATTCACGTCACCGAGCCTCCGCTCAGTCCGTCCGCGCGAGCATTCCACGCTCCCCTCCGGGCCCAGACTGCCTTCGTCTATGACCTCTTTGGCCGCTTCCTTCACGAACAGGGTGCGCGCTTCGAGGATCTCGTGAAGCTCAACATCTACCTACGCGACGTCCGCGCCACCGATGTCATAGAGCAGGTGGCAGCGGAGTTGGCTCCGGCAGCCAATCCTGCAGTCTCGCTCTATGGGGTTGAGAGCCTCGCGACTCGCTTCTTTCAGGTCGAGATCGAGGGAATCGCGGTCGATCCCACCGGATCGTGGGACAAGCACACGCTGGCTAGCCTTGACGATCCCTCCGACGTCATCGTTCCACACGGACGCCACGCTCTTGCGACGCGCGTTGGGCCATTCGTCTTCACCTCCACTTTGACGGCCTATCGAGCACAAACGGGGGAGGTCTTGGACGACTATCGCGATTTGCCTGACAGCGGACGCCGTGCTGTCGAGGATGTAGTTTTCCGGCAGTCCCAATGCCGCCGTAGCGTGACTGCTGCGCGCAGTGCCGCGCAAGCGTGGCTCATTTACGATCGTTTGTTCCGTATCGCCAACCGCTTGGGGGTCGGCCCCGACGGTTTCCTGAAAACAACCATTTATCTTGACGACATGAACGATTTCGCCGCTGTCGAAGCGATCGCGCAATGTTTCTTCCCGCACGATCCGCCGGCGCTGACGCTGCTTCAACCGTCCGGTCTATCGATGCCCGGTGCTCGTGTGCAGATCGATGCCGTGCTGCTGAGTTCCGGCTGACAAGTTGCGGCGTGCTCGGCGTGCGTGCATTCAGCGATCGATCGCGCCCGTGTGCCGCTTGACATGGATCGTTGGCCACACGCTTAATTGTGCATACAAACGGAGCCTCCCGATGACGAAACGATTCATCGAGCTTCCCGGATTGCGGGAGGCATATGTGGCCACGCTGACGCCTATCATTCCGGAATATAAGCCAATCAGCATCGCGCATGGGGTCGTCACCGAAGGCGGCAAGACTCTCCGGATGTCCGGATGGCCGGCCATCGGCCCCGGGGGCATCATTGGTAAAGGCGACATGCGGGCCCAGACGCTGCAGACCATGGATTATGTCCGGCAAACGGTCGAGGCGGCCGGCGCGACGTGGGACGATATCGTCTACCTGATGTTCTATTTCGTGGATCGCGAGAAATGGTGGCGGGAAGCGCTTCCCGCTCGCACCGAGTTTATTCAGAAGTACTCCAAGACGGGTCGTTCGCCCTGCGTCACGGCGGTCGGCGTGGCTGGCCTGATGCATCCGGATATGCTGATCGAAGTCGAGGCCACCGCCGTCTTCGACTGAGTTCACGGTCGCCTTCAATTTTGCCAAGCGAGGTTCGGATGCCTGAGCTATCGCCCCGCCGCGATCTTGAGCTCTTGCAAGGAGCGGTCGACATCCACATCCATCATGGCCCCGATCTCTATCCGCGAATCCAGGATCCGATCGAGCTAGCTCAAGACGCCAAAGCGGCGGGCATGCGTGCCGTCTGCCTTAAGACTCATAACTTCCCCACCGCGCCGATGGCCCTGCTGGCGCGCAAACTGGTTCCTGACATTGATATCTTTGGCAGCATTGCTTGCAACCTGGAGGTCGGGGGCATCAATCCAAGCGCGGTCGAAGCCGTCCTCAAATACGAGGCACGGCAGATTTGGTTGCCAACTATCGATTCGACCAATCACGCCAAGGTGACCGGTTCCGTCGGGCAGCACGGCAGAGGCCTCACCATCAAAGGAGGCATTTCCGACTATGCCCGCAACAGGCCGCGCCTGTTCCTGCTCGACTCCGAGGGCGCCTTGGTGCCGGAGCTGCACGAGGTGTTCAGGATGGTAGCGGCCGCCGATGTCATCCTCAATCTCGGGCACATCTCGTTCAAGGAGATGACCGCGATCGTGCCCGCAGCGAAGCGACAGGGCGTCAAACGGATCGTCTGCGATCATCCGTTTTTCTCGCATCTCAGCCTCGCTCAGCAGGTCGAGCTTGCCGATCAGGGCGTATGGATCAACTTCACCGCCGGAGAATTGTTGCCGCGCTGGTGGCGAGTGTCGGTTGCCGATTTCGCAGCGGCGATCCGTAATGTCGGGGTGGAGCGCGCGGTCGTCTCCAGTGATTGCGGGCAGCTACATAATCCTCCGATGGTCGAAGCCCTTCGCATCACCTGCCAATTGTTGCTTGAAGAGGAGTTCACCGCCGACGAGATCAAGGTGTTGCTGCACCATAATCCGGCGCACTTGCTCTATCCCTGAGATCACAGCCGTTAAAACCGGTCGAGTCTCTACGTGCCAATTTTCTGGATCTCGTGCTGCAAACGGTCAATTCCCGCGCCAGTCTCTGGTCACTAATTTTCGATACCCGTGTCGTGGCAGCAGAGACTCGGTTCGAAGTCGCACGAGATCGGTTAAATGTCTGACCGCCGTGTGTTTCTGCTCGCTTACTCGATCTCGGTCGACATTATCTATCGCCGGAATCTTGGCTCCTACCCTTGCTCCAAAGCGCGCTGGCGCGCCGGCGCTAGAGTGGTACTTCACGCCAAGCCGCACGTTGTCCAGCACGGTTTTCCAAGGAAACATCGATTTCGTGTACTGCTGAAACACGACCATCATTTTGGAACGCGGGCCCGCGATCGGCTCGCGATTGAGACTCACCGTTCCGGTGGTCGGCTCCGACAGCCCCGCCATGATGTGCAGCAACGTCGATTTGCCGCAGCCCGACGGGCCGATCAGGGCGATGAATTCGCCCTGCCTGACCGAAAAGCTGATGTCCCGAAACGCCGCGCAGCCGTGCGAGGCGAATCGCTTTTCGAGGCCATCGATCAGAAGGGTATCAGTCATCGGCGATCGTCGAGCCTGCGCTTTTGGTGGGAAAAGCAATCGCTTCAGGTCTCTCAATCCCTATGCCGTTGTGACCTACTTTCATGATCAGGCCTTTGAGGCGCGCGGTCGTCACGCCGCGCGGTTGGCCTTTCGGGCTACCGCTGCTGAGATATGCGCGGGGGAGGGGATCGCCGCTTGTGACTCGTTTCAAACGACATTCATTCCTTCCACAAATGACTGAACTGAGTCGCGACCAGGTCTTCATAAGGCACGGCGTCTTTAATCAGACCATAGTGCTTCGCAAAATTCATCAGACCATCAACGGCATCATGCGATATCTTGGCGTCGTAAAACGGGGCGTCACGTTCGATGAGGCCGGCGATCAATTCAGCCTCATCGGCTGGGAATAGCCTTTGGCCAACTTCGGTCGAGATCGATGGATTTGCTTTCAGAGTCTTCTGCGCCTTTACGATCGCCCGTATCGCGCCCGCTGCCACCTCCCGATGTTCACTAATGATGCGCTCGTGCGC
>Ga0070710_10000662_pt1 | contig 16358 bp, 13 predicted proteins | sample LARL52metaG_FD_65454 | JGI IMG/M metagenome (GOLD analysis project Ga0070710, IMG submission 65454) | Corn, switchgrass and miscanthus rhizosphere microbial communities from Kellogg Biological Station, Michigan, USA - LAR L5-2 metaG | ecosystem: Host-associated > Plants > Roots > Rhizosphere ... | reverse complement strand
CGACGGCACGGTGCGGATCTGGGACCCCGGCACCGGCGAGCAGCGCGCCGCCCTGGAGTACGGCGCCAACGCCGTGTGCGCGGTCACGGTAGCCGGCCGCCAACTGCTGGCCAGCGCCGGCGACGATCGCATGGTACGGATCTGGGACCCTGGCACCGGCGAGCGCGTCACCATGCAAGGCCCAGACTTCATCGACGGCGTGTGCGCGGTCACGGTGGCCGGCCGCCAGTTGCTGGCCAGCGGCGAGGGCCACGGCGGCACGGTGCGGATCTGGGACCCCCACACCGGCGAGCCGCACGCCGTCTGGCCCGGCCAGCAGGGCCAACTGATGGGCGTGTGCGCGGTCACGGTGGCCGGCCGCGAGCTGCTGGCCAGCGCCGGTAGCGACGGCATGGTGCGGATCTGGGAACCTGGCACCGGCGAGCTGCGCGCCTCCTTGGAAGGCGACCGGCGCGAAGTCAGGGGCGTGTGCGCGGTCATCGTGGCCGGCCGCGAACTGCTGGCCAGCGCCGGCAGGGATCGCACGGTGCGGATCTGGGACCCCCGCACCGGCGCATGCTTGCTGACCGTGCCCGTGTACCACCCGGCCTGTTCCCTCACGTGGGTGGCGGGATCGCTAGCTATCGGCCTCACCAGAGGAATTCTTGTGATCCAGCTAAACGCCGCCGTATGAACTCTGTGCGCCAGAGTCTCAGCTGATGCAGAACTCGTTGCCTTCCGGGTCGTGCATGACCACGTCGTAGATCGGGTCCTCCGGATCGTCGTGCCGGGTTCGGCGCTCCACGGTGGCTCCCAGCCGGATGAGTTCGGCCGCTTTCGCCTCGACGGTCTCGATCCGCCGCTGCATCGGCAGCGCGTTGTCGCGGCCAGTGGGGTAGAGGTCGAGATGGAGCCGGTTCTTCCCCGCTTTGTCTTCCGGCACTTGCTGAAACCAGATCGGCGGGCGCAGCCCGGCCGGGTCGAAGATCCGGTCGTCGAAGGCCGCATCGTTTCCCAGCCGGGTGCGGTAATGCGCGTGCCAGGTCGTCTCTGGCTGTGCCGGCGGCACCGGCTGGTAGCCCTAGGATCTTCTCGGCTACCCCTCGCGCGAGCGCGACATGTCGGTTGCCGCGGTTGTCTTCACCTGCCAGCACGACTAAGCCGCAACCGGCTGGACAGAATGGCGGGCTCGGCCAACAGGGCCGCCGTGAAGCGGACCCCCCCTGTACTGCTGGTTCGGCCCTGCGCAGGCCTCGCCGATCGGCTAGCCACCGAAACGGCCCAAAGCCATCATCCGGCAGCCGTTGATTAATCCAGGCGCGCTTGGCCGATTGCGTCTCGTCAAGTGGTCTGAATCCGCCCGCCCGCGCGAATCGCGGGCTCGCACCGCTCGCACACATGCGCACCTTCGCGCGCGGCCGGTGTGCACCCACAAACACGGCCGATCAGGCGCTGTCCCAGCAGTCACAGCCGCACCGGCTGTCGGGTGAGCCACGCTCTGCGCCGGTCCCTGATGCCAGCGCTGGCGCAACCACCACAGAAGAGTGCCGCAAGCAATGGAACAATCCAGGCCCGGCTGGTGAAGGGGGCGCCTAACGGTCCTCCACCCGCGTGCGCGGGAACCTCTGCGGCGAAGAGGGCGTCCAAGGACTGGCCGTCGGCTGTTCGCGGGGAGGTGCGCCATGCGGCTCGGTGCGGCTGTGGCAGTAGCGGCGGGGCTGGCCCTCCTGACCGGAGCGTGCACCCACACCTACGCCTGTGCCTCGGCGAGGGTGCCCGGGGGGCCGGCCAGCACCAGCCCACCGCGGGTTGGGGCGTGCCCCGGCGCGCTGCGCGCCAGTACGGCACCGCCGGCTCGCGCCCGGCTGTCGGGCTCCGGGCAGCCGAACCCGGTCGTGGCGGTGGTGGGCCAGCGCATCATCGCCACGGTCCGCAGCCCGGGCCTGCCGCTGCACTCCGCCCCGCAGCCATCCAGGCCAGGCGTACTGTGCTACGTCAGCGCCGTCCCGGGTGCGCACGCGGCCACCGTCGTGTTCACCGCCTGGCATCCAGGCTCAGTGCTGGTGCTCGCCTATGCCGGGGTCGGCGGATGCGGCACGGAGGAGCTGATCTACGAGGTCAAGATTGTTGTGCAACGGTCGCTGAGATGACCGGATCGGCGTCCGTGTTGTGACAGCCATGACCAAAGAGGGTGTCACGAAGAAAGGGCCAACCCCACTCCTGCTGACCAGGGCCGACGCCTCACGATCGAGTGGACCGCAGACGTATGAGGTCTTTCCTAGAACAGCGGTAAACGCAACGTAGCCGTTGCCCGGCGTCCGTGACGGCCCGGACCGCGCAAGCCATCACAGGAAACGCACGGCCCGGCCGTCCCAGATGTCGGCAGCATCGCTGCCGACGGCCTACGGCCGAGAGCCTTTCGCTGGCGACCCCGTCTCCGGCCACCCAACCGCGCCGCAGCTTCAACGCAAGCCGGCGGTTATACAGCCGTGAAGATTTCCCCCCTGCAGGGGGATGGCAGTTGCGATGCGCCAAAGTGACTCTGTGGTGGATGAGGGACCGCTGGTGTTATGAACCGGCCGTGATCGCGGCCGGCAGGGTGAGGAGGCGTGGTTGATGCCCGCACTGGAGAGGTCGCACGCGCTGGATCACATCGTGGTGGTGCTGTTTGAGAACCGTTCCCTGGACAATGTGCTCGGGCACCTGTACGGCCCGGGGGACGGCAAGAACTTCGACGGGGTCATCGGCAAGAACCTGGCCAACCCGATCCCCGGGTGGGCGGAGCACGGCGCGGACCGCAAGGTAGTCCCGTACACCGTGGCCACCGATATGGATTCCCCCAATCCGGACTCGGGTGAGGAGTACTTCCACACCAATACCCAGCTGTACAACATCCTCGACGACCACAACCGGTTCAAGATCGGTGAAGGGGAGGCCCCGTGGAATGCGCCGCCCCGGGGGGCGGTGCCGACGATGGATGGGTTCGTCACCGACTACATCTCCACCTTCACCGGCGAAACCGGCCGCCAGCCCACCTACGACGAGTACGCCCACATCATGACCGGCTGCACTCCGGCGCAGCTGCCGGTGCTCAACGGCATCGCCCGCGACTTCGGGGTCTTCGACCACTGGTTCTGCGAGGTACCGTCGCAGACCTTCATGAACCGGTCGTTCTGGATGGCGGCCACCTCGTCGGGGCTGGTCGTGAACAGCCCGATGAGGAAGTGGTTCACGAAGAACGACGCCGAGACGATCTTCGACCGGCTGGAGGCCCACGGCAAGACCTGGAAGGTCTACGTCATGGAGCCGATGCCGCTCTCGTTCACCGGGGTGATCCACTTCCCCCGGCTGAAGGACCGCCTCGCCACCCACTTCGTGCCGTTCGCCGAGTTCGAAACCGACGCCGCCGCGGGCACCCTGCCAGACTTCTCCCTCATCGAGCCGAACATGCTCGGCGGCCACGGCGACTACCACCCCGCGTTCGGCCGCTCCTTCTCAGCCACCGTCGACCTGGCCATGGACAGCCCATCCTCGATGCTGTCCGGGGAGGCCTTCCTGGCCCGGGTGTACCGCGCCTACCGGTCCGCCACCTCCCCCACCGGCGCCAACGTCTGGAACACCTCCCTGCTGATCGGGTGGGACGAACCGGGAGGCACCTACGACCACGTCCCGCCCGGGCCAGTCCCGCCACCAGACCCCGCCGCGCCTGCGGGCGAGTTCGGCTTCACCTTCGACCGCTCCGGATACCGGGTACCAGCCATCATCGCCTCGCCGTGGGTCGAACCGGGATCGGTGTACAACGAGGAATACCGCCACACCTCCCTGATCGCCACGCTGCGGAAAACCTGGGACCTGGGCGAGGCGTTCACCCAGCGGGACGCCGCCGTCCGCACCTTCGACCACGTCTTCTCCCGCACCACCCCACGCGACCCGCACACCTGGGCGGCCCCCGTCCCCCGTCCCGAGCCCGCATGGACAATGGACCACGAAGTCGTCGGCAGGGCCCTGAGCACCCTGGGCAAAGGCATCGGACCCGCCCTCATCACCAGAGCAAAAGAAATGGGCCTGCCGCTCCCGGCCGAACTCAACAACCCAGAAGCCGGGCTAGAACCCCGGCTCATCGTCGGCACCCTCCGGGGCGTCGCCGGCCACTTCTTCCCACTCCTCGCAGCCGACGCCGCAGACTCCCGATGAACTCAGGCCCGGCGCAGCTTGACCAGAAAAGGCGCGCTTCGGCAACACAACACGCGAAGAAGTGAGCTCTAAAACTGACGGACATCGTTGACAGGTGGGGTCTCTGAGCACTAGGAGACCCGTGTGACAGACAAGGAACTGGACAGGAACGCTGCGCGGCGGCGGGCGCCTACGGCCTAGGCGCGGACGTGGAGCTTCACGGGCATGAGATCTTCCATGCTAAGAAGGCCTGGAGTGATGTGCCCGTTCGTGCTCGGATCGGTGTTTTTGACGACGTCATCGAGGCGGTGGCCGGACAGGACGTCTATGTGATCGCCAGGGCGATGGACGTAGTCGGCCAGAAGGCCCGGTATCACCGGCCCGACGCTCCTCATACGGTGGTGCTGCAGCACCTGCTGGAGCGCGTGGACGAGTGCGTCACCAGCCTTGGCGAATACGCACTCGTCATCGCCGATGAGGTCGATGCCCAGGCGGTGCATCGTGCCGACTTGTCGAGCTACCGCGAAGTAGGCACCCGGGGGTACCGGAGCCGCAAGCTGACCAGGATCGTAGACACGCTCCACTTCGCGCCGAGCAACGCCAGCCGGCTGGTCCAAGCCGCCGACGTGATCGTCTTCCTGGGCCAATGAGGCTCTCTCTGATGACCAGGGCCGACGTCTGATTATTGAGTGGACCGCCGGCCTGGTTAGCCGCTCAACGGCACCTACGGGTCAGGTCGCGGGCAGGGTGAGGCACAGCACCTCATTGCTCAGATCCAGGTAGACGCGGCCCGCGGCGACCACGGGTGGCGTGAAGTCCACCGACGAGTCGGGGTAGACCGCCGACGAGAACACGTTCTGCCCGGTGGCCGTATCGAAGGCGACGGCCTGGGCGTCGGAATCTGTCGGCTCCACAGTGGCCCACGTCAGGCTGCCGAAAGTGGCCAGCCCGCTCAGCACCGTCACCCGCGGATGGAACGGGGACGTCCACCGGACAGCGCCGCCGGGCCGGGCCAGGGCGACCGGCTCTGTGGCGTCCTTAGCGCCCGCGATCACTATGCGGCCGGTGACCGACAGCGGGAAGAAGACCATCCCGGCGGACGGGCGGGTCCACTGGATGGCACCGGAGGCCAGGTCAAGGGCTGCGACGCCGTTGAGCAGCCCAGCGTAGACCGTGGTGCCGCTGATCGCGGGAACCCAGTTGTCGCCGCTGCCACCGCACCCGCCGCCTAGGTTGTCCTGCCAGGCCAGCGTCCCGTCGGAGACGTGGAGCGCGGACACGTATCCGCCGCCACCGCCGACGACGACGAAGCCGCCGCCGACCGACGGTGCGGAGATGTCGCACACCGCACCCGCAAGGACCGGAGATGCCCAGAGCTGGAGCCCATGAGCCATGCCCAGGGCCAGCACCTGCCCACTACTGATGGATACGTAAACCCGCCGGGGCGTCGTAGTGACAGATTCCTTTAGCAGTTGCGCCCCGGAAACTCGGTGGGTCCAGACCACGGCGCCCGTGGCGCTGCTGAGCGCGACGATGAAGACCCGGCTGGAGGCCCCGTGCCCCTCGTTGTACCCGGTGATCACCAGGCTGCCCTGCACCGCCGGGGTGCTGGCTATCGTCCCAGGAAGCGACGTCTGCCAGAGTTGGGCGCCGGTGACCGCGTTCAGTGCGGTCACCGTGGAGCCTGACGCGGCATACAGCGTCCCGCCCGCCACGGTGAGATCCGGCGTACCGACCGGGCTGGGCAGGGGTGCCGTCCACGCGACGCTGAGCTGATTGACGTTCGACGAGGTCACTGACGTTTCCCCAGGCTCGAAGCCGGTGTGGGCGGCGTTGCCCTGAAGCTGCGGCCATCCGGTCGTGATTCCCGCCTGGACGCCGCCGGTCGCGAGAGCAGCAGGCGAGGCTAGCGCCGGGCTGACGGCGGCCACTAGGCTTGCCATCACCGCCGTGGCGATGACAGCCAGCCGGGGAAGCGAGACGATCATGACGTTTCTCCTCCAGCAGCAAGGGGTCCCGGCAGATAGACGCCGAGACCGCCGCGGCCGTTGACAAGTCAGCCGGAAGGGACTTCCGCGATGCCGGTGGCGGTGACCACGGTGAGCGGCTCGGCCAGCACGGTCGAGGTCGACGGGCCGCGGGCCGGGTCGAACCGGCAGATCACCCAGCCTCGAAGGCGAGATCCGGGACTTCCAGCACGTCCCCGGCCGATACTGGCGTCCGGAACTGGATGTCGGAGTAGACGACGAACAGCCCCTCGTCGCCGCCGGTCCTGACGTACACCTCACGACAGAGTGTGTCGGGGCGAATGGGACAATCATGCCGCTGCTGATCAGGGCCGGCGCCTCACGATTGACTGGACGGCCGATCTGTGACCGCCGCCATGAGCGCATCTGTTGGTCAAGGGGTAAGGGCAAGCAGCCCGCATGGACCGCCCGGAGGCAGCACACGGGCTACCCGGGCGATCTGGGCGCGGCAGCTACGCCGCCAGGGGCCAGGCCAGCGCGGCTGCAAGACGCCGACGTCACCAGCCGGTGCGGGCGATGCCTCTTCCTCGCCGCACTTGACCCGTTGCTGATGCCGCGTTTGGCTGTTTAGCGTCCCCGCGCTGGTTTCCTTCGAGAGGGAAGGACTGTGAGAATCCCGCGCCCGGTGGCAATGTCGGTGGTGCTGGGTCTGCTGATGGGGGGCGGGGTGGCCTGGACCCCGGCCGCGTCCGCGGGCACCCCGCGGTGCCTGGTCATCAACGCCGTGTCCGCTGCTCGTTATACCAGCTTGCAGGTCGCCCAGAACGCGGCGCACGCCGGGGCCACGCTGTGGCTTCGCGGCGCCTGCACCGGCACCAGCAAGATCACCAAGAACCTGACGGTCACAGGCCAGCACCGCCGCGGCTTCACCGCGCCCACCCTCAATGGCGCCGGGCAGGACAGCGTGCTGAAAATCGACTCCGGTGTCACCCTGGCGGTCAACACCCTCGCCATCACCGGCGGCAACGCCGTTAACGGCGGCGGCATTCTCGTGAACGTCGACAGCTCGCTGACCCTGAACAACGTCACCGTCTCCGGCAACACCGCCAGTGCGGTCGGTGGCGGCATCTTCAGCCAAGGCAACGACACGCTGACGCTGAACGGCAGCACCACCATCACCGGCAACACGGCCGCGAACGACGCCGGCGGCATCCTCAGCCAAGGCGCCCACTCCGTGGTGACGCTGAACGACAGCGCCACCATCACCGGCAACACCTCCGGTCGCCGGGGCGGAGGCATCTTCAACTGGGTCGGCACGGTGACGCTGAACGACAGCGCCACCATCACCGGCAACACCTCCGGTCGCCGGGGCGGAGGCATCTTCAACCTCTGCGGGACGCTGCACGGAACCAGAGGAAAGGTCTTCGACAACAAACCCGACAATCTCGACTCCGTCTGCGCTTAGCAGGCCGGACCGTGGAAGACAGGGGCGGGCCAAGGTTCCCGCCCCGTCTTCCACGCCGCCTGCGAATGGCGCGAGCAGCCGACGGCTGGGCGCTGACGCAGGGTACGGGGTGCTCTGGCGGCTGCCGGTGGGTGCTAGCCGGGGCTCGGGAGGCCATGCGCTCGGCGGCGCAGTGACAGCCGTGGCCGGGCCGATAGTGGCCGCCGGGGCGGGCGCCGCGATTGCGGTGGGTGACGCTATGGGCCATATCCGGCAGCCCTGACCCTCGCTCGCGCCGCTGGAATGGCCTTTCACACAACCCAGAATGTGGGCGGAGTGCCAATTACGACAAACGTCGCCGCGGGCCCGAGGGACGCACGGTACGGGAGTGGCGGAGGGCCCGCAGGTGACACGGGCGGGGGCTTGGGCTCAGGTGAGGAGCAGGATCTTGCCGACGTGGGTGCCGTCTTCGATCATGCGGTGCGCCTGCGCTGCTTCGGCCAGCGGCAGGGTGCGCTCGATCACCGGCACCACCTGACCGGCGGCTACCAGGGGCCACACCTGCTCCCTGACGTCGGCGACGACGACCGTCTTCTCCGCCACCGGGCGGGCCCGCAGCGTCGAGGCGAAGATGCTGATGCGCTTGCGCATCAGGATGCCGAGGTTAACCTCCGCGAGCACCCCGCCCCGCGTCGAGATCTGCAGCAGGCGTCCGCCGGTGGCCAGCGCATCCACGTTCTTCTCCAGGTACGGAGCGCCGATGATGTCGAGGATCACGTCCGCGCCGCGGCCATCGGTGAAGTCCTTGACGGCTGCCACGAAGTCGTCGTCGCGGTAGGAGATCGCGAGATCCGCGCCGAGTTCGCGGCACCGCTCCATCTTCTCCGGAGTGCCCGCGGTGCAGGCCACGATCGCGCCGCGCGCCTTCGCGAGCTGGATAGCCATGCTGCCGATCCCCCCAGCGCCACCGTGGACCAGCAGAACCTCCCCGGGGGCCAGCCTGGCCTGCCCGAAGACGCTCGCGTTCACCGTGCACGCCACCTCGGGCAGCGCGGCGGCGTCGGTCAGGCTCAGCCCGTCCGGGATGGGCAGCAACTGCCCGGCGGGCACGGCAACCAGTTCCGCGTAGCCGCCGCCGGCCATCAGGGCGCAGACGCTGTCACCCTCCCGCCAGCCGGGCACCCCGGGCCCGACCCCGGCGATCCGGCCGGAGCACTCCAGGCCCGGATATTCCGGAGCGCCCGGTGGCGGCGGGTAGAAGCCCTGCCGCTGCATCACATCCGCCGGGTTGACACCGGCCGCAGTGACCTCGACCAGGACCTCGCCCTCACCGGGAACCGGGTCCGGTACCTCTTCTAGGCTCAATACTTCTGGCCCACCGGGGGTGGTGATGATGACCGCGCGCACGGGCAGCTCCAGAAACTCAGGGCTAGTTGGGTATGCCATTAAGTAGTGGTGACCTAGGCTCGGCGTGAGGCAGTTACCGGGCATAGCCAGGCAAATCGATTCTCTTACGGATGAGAGCCGGGGGTGAACGGCCTTGGACAATAGCGAACAGGACCAGCCTGTCGAGTCCGAGCCTGCCCGGCCCAGTTCCGTCTGGGCGGACATGGTCGTGTCCGGGGCCTACGATCAGGAGGAGCCGCAGCCAGAACCCGAACCAGGGGCGACGCCCGAGCCGGGGACGGAGCCCGGTGCGGAACCAGGTCGTCAGGCTCCGCCAGAGGGTACGCCTAGCTGGCCGGCTTCCGGGCTGCCGCCGCTTTTCGGGCAGCGATCCACCGGAGAAGAGCGGCCCTCGGTCCCCCAGCCCGAGCCTGGCTCCGGTTATGGCGGGTACCGCCCGTTAGGTTCCCTGCCGCCAAGCGGCCCGCCGCCCGGGAGCCTGTCGCCCGCCGAGCCGGCCTGGCACCGAGCCGACGCTGACCGGCCCGAGCCCGAAGACGAGCAACACGAGCCTGACGGTGGCCTGGATGAGCCGGGCAGCCACTGGGATGAGCAAAATGCGCCGTGGGAGGAGCCAGGTAACCACTGGGCGGGGGCGATCAGCGGCTGGGAGGAGCCTGGCCTGCGGTGGGTAGAGCCTGGCCGATGGGAGGGGTCGGCGAACGGCCAGGACGAGCCTGCCAGCCAGGACGAGCCGGGTGGCCACCGCAAGCCGGGTGGCCAGGACGAGCCGGGACCCGGGGCCGGTCCGGAGCCTGGCAACGAGGCCGCGTTCGGGCCGTGGGAAACGTACGAGACCGAGGAGGGCTACGGCTGGACCGGCGGCTACGGCGTGGTGCCGGAGCAAGGGTGGGCGCAGTCCTACGACGACCCGGCCGAGCCTGCCCGGGACGCCGATGGCGCGCGCCGGGCCGGTGGCATGCAGGCCGGCCCCGGGGGGCACGCCGACTACGGAGCGCACGCCGGCCGCGGCGCACAGCCCGGCCCCGGGGCACAAGCCGGCTACGGGACCGTGGCGCCGGAACCAGACGCGCCGCCAGGACACGAGGAGCCGCCACCCGAACACAGGGGCACGTCGCCGGGGCGCGGGGAGGCGGAGCCCGAGCGCGGGGAACCGCCGCACTGGCGGGCCGAGTCCGCGGACAGCCTGACCGCGGACCTGCTGCTGCCCGGGCGGCACGCCGCGCCGCCGTCCGGCTGGCGGCGCGCCCTGTACCAGATCACCGGCGGGCTGGTGCGGGCCCCGCAGTCCGCGACGGACCGGCGCCGCAAGGACCTGGTACAGCGGGCCAGAACCCCGGTCGCAGGAGGCCATCACCGGGTCGCGGTACTGAGCCTCAAGGGCGGCGTGGGCAAGACCACCACCACGGTCGGCCTCGGCTCCACGCTGGCCTCGCTGCGCGGCGACCGGGTGATAGCCGTCGATGCCAACCCCGACCGCGGCACGCTGTCCGACAAGCTGCGGCTGGAAACGGCGGCCACGGTCCGTGACCTCCTCAACGAGGAAGACCAGATCCGCCGGTACGCCGACGTGCGTGCCTACACCACCCAGTCGCCGAGCGGCCTCGAAGTGCTGGCCTCCGACCGCGACCCGACCGTGTCCGTGGCCTTCAGCGACCAGGACTACGTGGACGTCGCCCGGGTCCTCGAGCACTACTACTCGGTCAGCATCACCGACTGCGGTACCGGCCTGCTGCACTCGGCCATGGCCGGGGTGCTCGGGCTGGCCGACCAGATCGTGCTGGTCAGCTCGCCCTCGGTAGACGGCGCCCGCAGCGCGAGCGCGACCCTGGACTGGCTGGCCGCCCACAACTACGGCGACCTGGTCCGCAGCGCGGTCGTGGTGCTCTCCGCGATCCGGCCAAGGAGCAGGAGCGCCGTGGACCTGGCCCGGCTTGAGCAGCATTTCGCGTCCCGCTGCCGTGCGGTGGTGCGCATTCCTTACGACGCCCACCTCGAAGAGGGCGCGGAGGTGGACCTGGCCCAGCTCAGCCGGGCCACGGCCGACGCCTACCTGGTGCTTGCGGCCGAGGTGGGCGACGGTTTCTCCTGGCCCCGGCACTGACCGGCGCGCGGCCCGGGGAGTGGCACCTCAGCGCGCCGGCCCGCCGGAAGGCGCGCCCGCCGCCGCCCGGATCGCCGCGATGAGCGGGCCGACCTTGACGGGGGTGGTCGTGTCCACCTCGATCACCGGCCAGCCCCCGGCAGGCCAAAGGCCGGGGCAAGAGCCGTGGCCAGGGTCGTCTTCCCGCTCCCCGGCGGACCGGAAACGACTACGTACCAGCCTGCAGGCCACCCATCGGTCACCTAGTCATTGTCCCGGCCGGGCCAGCACGGGACCGCGGAACCCGGCGGCACAGAGCGCGCCCGAAACCGGCTACCCATACCCCGCGTGCCCGTGACTGGCCGCACATAGCCGAGATGTATAAGAATTTGATATAAATATCCTATGGATGTTGTGGATGAGGCACGGGACGTGGCGGAGCAGTCACCCGAGGCCGGCCTGGCTACCGGGGTGACCGCCGCGCTGGAACGCCTCCTCGGGCTGTTCCGGTCGCTGAGCCCCCCGGACGGGCTGTCCCTGACGGCCGCGGCAACGCTGGCGACCCTGGAGCGGTCCGGGCCCTGCCGCCTCACCGCGCTCGCCACCCACGAGGGCGTGACCCAGCCCGCGATGACGCAACTGGTGGACCGCTTGCAAGGGATGAGCCTGCTCGAACGGATACAAGATCCGGCGGACGGGCGCGTGGTGCAGGTCCGCATCACCGACGAAGGCCGGGCATTGATGGCGCGCCGCCGGGCGGTGCGCGCCGAACGCGTCGCCGGACTGCTGGTGCGGCTGAGCCCCGGCGAGCAGGCGCAGCTCACCGCTGCGCTGCCAGCCATGGAGGCGCTGGCGAACGCGCAACGCGTCGAGGGCCGGCCCGGGCCGCAGCAGCGTTCGTAACGGCCGGACCGGGCATACGAGCCCGGCACAAGCGGGCAAGCCTCCAGCCCCACGCCTGCATGCTCAGGCATCCTTCTTACTTCGCGAAACGGAGCATCGTCATGAGTGGCGCACCAGCCGCCAGCCCGTTCAGGCAGCCCAAGGCCGTATTCGCGGTCGCGTTCGCGTGCGTGGTGTCGTTCATGGGGATCGGGCTGGTGGACCCGATCCTGCCCGCGATCTCCCACGAACTGAACGCCTCGCCGAGCGAGGTGACCCTGCTGTTCACCAGCTACCTGGTGGTTACCGCGGTGGCGATGCTGATCACCAACTGGGTGTCCAGCCGGATCGGGGCCAAGCAGACGCTGATCGCCGGGCTGATCCTGATCGTGGTGTTCAGCGCGCTGGCCGGCGCCTCGCCCAGCATCGGCGGGATCATCGGCTTCCGGGCCGGCTGGGGTGTGGGCAACGCGCTGTTCATCGCGACCTCGCTGGCCGTCATCGTCGCCTCCGCCAGCGGCGGGTTCGCCGGTGCCATCGTGTTGTACGAGACGGCACTCGGCGTGGGCATCGCCACCGGCCCGCTGCTCGGCGGCATCCTCGGCGAAATGAGCTGGCGCGGCCCGTTCTACGGCGTGGCCGCGCTCATGGCCATCGCGCTGATCGCCACGGTGGTGCTGGTCGAGAAGACGCCGAAACCGCCACGAAAGACCGGGCTTTCCGAGCCGCTGCGGGCGCTGCGGCACCGCGGCCTGCTGACCCTGTCGCTCACCGCGCTCTGCTACAACTGGGGCTTCTTCACCGTCCTCGGGTACGCGCCGTTTCCCATGGGCCTGAGCCCGATCAAGCTGGGCCTGGTCTTCACCTGCTGGGGCGTGCTTGTCGCGATCTTCGCTGTGTTCGGGGCGCCCCGGCTGCAAGAACGGCTCGGCCTGGCCAGGGCCATGTACCTCAACCTCGCCGCGTTCGCCGTGGTCGTCCTGGTCATCGCGATCTGGACCACGGACCGCGCGGTGCTGATCCCCGCGGTGATCGTGTCCGGGATCTTCATCGGGGTCAACAACACCATCACCACCCAGGCCGTGATGACCGTGTCCCCGGTCGAGCGGCCGGTGGCCTCGGCCGCCTACAGCTTCGTCCGGTTCGTCGGCGGCGGCCTTGCCCCCTACGCGGCGGGCAGGCTGGTCCTCGCCGCGGGCATCCACGTCCCGTTCTACATCGCCTCCGGCGCCATCGTCGCGGGCATCGCGGTCCTCGCCACCGCGCACCGCATGCTTGGCGAGGCGGAACGCGTCCAGGCACAGCAGGTCACCACCACCGTGGCTCAGCAACGCACCGCTCCCACGGAAGGGCAGCCGGCCGGCGCCTTGATTCCGGTTCCGGCAGCCGGGACGATCAGCCGTGGCCGACCCGGCGCCGGCGTGATCGTGGCCGCCATCGATAACTCCCCGGTGGCCGACCGGGTCACCGACGCCGCGGCCCGGCTGGCGGCCGTGCACGACCGCGTGGTGCACGTGGTCCACGCGCAGGAAGGTGCCACCGCCGGTGACGCTGGGGTGGACGCCGAGGACCTCGACGCCGCCTGCGCGGTCGTCGGCCAACATCTGGAGCGGCTCGCCGCCCGGCACGTGCCCGCCGAGGGCCAGGTCCTGCTGCACGCCGCCGACCACGGCACCGTGGGCCGGCTGGTGGCCGAGTACGCCAACGACGTCCGGGCGGTGGCCATCGTGCTCGGCGCGCCGACACACGGCGGGCTGTCCGCCCTCATGGACGCCAGCGCCAGCCGGGAATTGTGGCGGCACGCGCGCAGCAACATCCTGATCATCAACCCGGAGGCCCCGGTGCCGCCCGCCTCGGCGCGCCTGCCCGAGCCCGCGCACGCGCGGTAACGTCAGCGCCCCGGGTCAGGACTGGAACTGCTCCAGCAGGAGTCCGGGGTTGCCGGCGAAGATGTCCTCGGGCTCGATCCGCATGAGATCGTCCTTGGTCCAGTGACGGTGCAGGTCGGAGGCAAGACGGTGCGCGTGACGGAGCCGGGCGCGCTCGAGTTCGTTGCGCACGCTGCGGGCGTTGGCGAACCGGGGGTGTTGCATCCGGTTCGTGAGGTAGTCGCGGAAGGCCTGTTCAGCTTCCTCGGACAGGTAGTAGCGCGACTGTGCCAGCATCAGCTGCCCGATGGCGGCGAGCTCGCCGAGTTCGTACGCGGCGAAGTCGAGATGATGTGCGATCCGTGAGCTCATCCCCGGGTTGACGCCGAAGAACTCGTCCATCCGGTCCTTGTATCCGGCCAGGATGACCACGAGCTTGTCCCGCTCGTTCTCCATGACCTGGAGCAGGATGTCGATCACTTCCTGGCCGTAGTCCATCGAGTCACCGGACCGGTAGAGGTAGTAGGCCTCGTCGATGAACAGGACGCCGCCCATCGCCTTCTCCAGGACCTTCTTCGTCCTCGGGGCCGTCTGCCCCACGTACTGGCCCACCAGGTCATCCCGCATGGCGTGGACCAGTTGGCCTTCCTCCAGGTAGCCGAGGCGGTGCAGCATATCGGCCATCCGCAGCGCCACGGTGGTCTTCCCGGTGCCCGGCGGGCCGGTGAAGCACATGTGCATGTTCGGCCGGGGTGCGTCCAGGCCGAACCGTCGCCGGGCCCGGTCAACCAGGAGCAGTGCCGCGATCTCCTGGACCTTCTTCTTCACCGGAACGAGCCCGACCAGGTCGTTGTCGAGAGCCGAGAAAACCTCGTCAATGTCCGCCGCCTCGCGTTCGGCGGCGAAGTTGATCGTCGCGTCCGGGGGCAGCAGGTCGGCTCGATCACGCTTCCGGCGGCCGCGCCGACGACGGTTCTGCGGTCGCTGATCACGGTTCTGCTGGTCGCGCTTCCGCTGGTCGCGCCGGGGCGGCCCGGGCGCCGCGCGGTTCTTCTTGCTGAGGATCTTGGGGGGAGTCCACGCCGAGCCATCCTTGGGCACCAGGGTGGTGCGGAGCCCCCTGACCGCCATCGTCAGCACGGCGATGAAGGCGGCCACCCAAAGCAGCGTGAAGACGGCGGTGGGAAAGTTCATGAGCTCTCACATGGCGTACTGCCGTGTCCCCCTCCCGGTCAGCCTGGCTTCAACGACAGTACCTGACGGGGGTAACGGCACTCACTGCCGGTTGTGGGCCATATGGCAAGCTGGTGCCCACCAGAGCTAGCCCGTTCGCGGCACGCCGCGCCGGGGGGAGGTAGCGATGCCGGTCATCGTGATCACCAGGCTCCGGCTCAGGGATCCGGCCTTCTTCGACGACTTCTTCGCCAGCGCGGTAGCCGTGGTGGAGCAGGCCCAGGGCACGGGAGGAAACCTCGGCGCCGACGTGCTCGCCGAGGCGAACAACACCTACTGGACCCGCACCGCCTGGCAGGAACGTGCCTCGATGGACAGCTTCGTCGGCGCCGAACCGCACCTGGGCACGATGAATCGCATCGACGACTGGTGCGACGAGGCGGCATTCGTCGACTGGGAGCAGCCGGGCGCCGAGATGCCGGACTGGCAGGAGGCCCACCGGCGCCTCGTCGCCGACGGCCAGACGAGCAGCCTCACGCATGGGACGCAGGCCAATCAACTCCGTGACTTCCCCGCTCCCGTTGTGCCCTGAGCTGCCGTAATGTCTCACGTGCGGTATCGCAGGGTGGTCCTCAAGCTCAGCGGGGAGGCGCTGGCGGGGCCGGCCGGAAGCGGCGTGGACCCGGCCAGCCTGGCCCACGTCGCGCGGGAGATTCTCTCCGTGCACGATCTCGGCGTGCAGATAGCCGTGGTCGTGGGCGGCGGCAACTACTTCCGCGGCCGGATGGCCGAGGACTGGGGGATCAGCCGGGCCGAGGCGGACAACATCGGGATGCTCGGCACCGTGATGAACGCGCTGATGCTCCGTGGTGTGCTCACCGCCAGCGGCGACCGTGGCGGCAGCGACGTGCGGGTGATGACCGCCATGCCGATGGAGAGCGTGGGCGAACCGTTCATCAGGCTCCGGGCGGTCCACCATCTCGACCGTGGCCTGATCGTGCTGCTGGCGGGCGGCATCGGGCAGCCATACGTGACCACCGACTACCCGGCCGTGCAGCGCGCGCTGGAACTGGATGCCGATGCCCTGCTGGTCGCCAAGCACGGGGTGGACGGCGTCTACGACAGCGACCCGCGGGTCAACCCGGCCGCCATGCGCTACACGCACCTCACCTATGACGAGGCGCTGGCCGCCCGGGTGAGGGTCATGGATACCAGCGCGTTCGTCCTGGCCAGCGAGCATGCGCTGACCATGCACGTGTTCGACGTCGCCGCCGTCGGGGTAATGCGGCGCATCTGCGAGGGCGAGGATCTCGGCACCAGGATCAGCGCCAAGAGGTGACCCGCGGGGCGTTCCCGGCTGGCTGCTGCCGGAGGCCGGCTGT
>Ga0070710_10000660_pt1 | contig 16371 bp, 16 predicted proteins | sample LARL52metaG_FD_65454 | JGI IMG/M metagenome (GOLD analysis project Ga0070710, IMG submission 65454) | Corn, switchgrass and miscanthus rhizosphere microbial communities from Kellogg Biological Station, Michigan, USA - LAR L5-2 metaG | ecosystem: Host-associated > Plants > Roots > Rhizosphere ... | reverse complement strand
AGCTGACGGTGTCGTCGAACGGGTCGTTGGTGTCGTCGCCGCCGTTGGTGTCGTCGATCAGCTGACCGAACGAGGGAGCGGGTGGCTTTCCGGTGGTGTCGCGGACGTGCACCGCAACCGGGAACGTTTGCGGTGCCTCGTAAACACTGAGCGGCGTGCGCAGCGTGGTGCCGGTGCCGGTGGCGGTCACGACACCGCCGTAGACCCCCGCCGCGCCGGCCTCCGGGTCCAGCTTGAGCGTGGCGGAGCCCTTGCCGTGGGCGGCGATGGTCAGCCGTGACGTGCTGAGGCTGAAGGCGGTCGTCGGCCTGCCGTCCCAGCCCTTCACCGTCGCGGTGAGGTCCAGGGTGAGCGGGGCGTCGGAATCGTTGGTGTAGTCGAGCTCCCTGGTGAGCACTCCACCGGTGCCGCGTTCGTAGCGGCCGAAGCTCGCCGAGGCGGTGGCGGTCGCCTTCTGCGTGACGGCCTTCGCGACGTCCACCCTGCCCGCTCCCTGCTGGTACCAGGGCATGCCGACATCGGCGGCACTGTCGACCAGTGCGTTCTTCAGCGTCTGCCCCGACCAGTCCGGGTGCTGCTGGGCGAGCAGCGCGGCCGCTCCCGCGACATGCGGGGTGGCCATCGACGTACCGGACGCGGCGGTGTAACGGTCGTCGACCGGAGCGCCCATCGAGGTGCCCGCGGCTCGGGCGGCCACGACACCGACGCCAGGCGCGTTGATCTCGGGCTTCACCAGAGCGTCACCGATCCGCGGACCGGTGCTGCTGAACTGGGCGAGCTTGTCCTGCCGATCGACGGCGCCGACGGTGAGCGCGGACGCGGCGGCGCCGGGGGCGCTGATCGAGTGCCCGGCCGGCCCGTTGTTGCCCGCTGCCACCACGAACAACACGCCGGTCTCGGCGGAGAGCTGGTCGACCAGCGCGCTGAGCTCGTCGCTGCCGTCGGTGACGTCACCGCCGAGGCTGAGGTTGACGATCTTCGCGCCGGACCTGGCAGCCCAGTCGATGCCGGCCATCACCTGCGAGGTGTCGGCTTCGCCCGCGCCGTTGAACACCTTGGCGATCACGAGCTTCGCCGCGGGTGCGACACCCTGGTACTTGCCGCCGGCGCCGGCACCGGTGCCCGCGATGATCGAGGCGACGTGGGTGCCGTGACCGAGGCGGTCGACCATGTCCGGCTCGGAGGAGAAGTTCTTCTCAGCGGTGATCTTTCCCGCGAGGTCGGGGTGACCTGCGTCGATCCCGGTGTCGACGACGGCGACCGTGACACCGGTGCCGTTCAGCCCGTTCGCCCACGCCGCCGGGGCGCCGATCTGCTTGGTGGTGCGGTCGAGCGTGACGTGGATCGGCCGGTCGTACTTCAGCCGGACACCGGTCTGCTTGATGGTGGGACCGGTCACGTCCAAAGTGCGCCAGAACTCGCGCGCCTTGCTCTTCTCGACGTGGATTCCGGAGGCGTTGAGGCTGTTGATCCGGGTGTGAGCGCTCGCGCTGAAGCCACCGGTCATGAGCACTGGAACGGTTGATGTGCGGTCATCGGACTGTCCGGTGCGCACGAGTTCGGTGACGTTGAACAAGGTTCGTTCGACAGCACCGGATGTCACGGCGCCGATCGCGTCCGAGGGGTAGACGTAGAGGCCCTGTGGCGTCGACATGGTGTGGAAGATCGGCTGTTCGCCGTCCCTGGGCGCGGCCTGCACCTGAGCGATCCGACGGCCGTCGGATCGCTCGGTGTAGTCCACGACGTCGCCCGTGATCAGGGTGATCCGGTGCGACACCTCGGATGTCTGTTGCTGGAGCGTTGGCGGCAAGGCGGACGCGGGTGGCGCGGCCAGCGTTGCTGCAGCGATGGCAAGTGCCAGAACCTGTCGAATCACGGCGCCCTCCTGGGTGAACGTTCACAGCAGGATGAGGGGCCAGAAAACGTTGGGAAACAGGCGGAAGCGGCGGGTAGTCGCCGTTGGCGACTACCCGCCACACGCGGAAGTGCCCAGGCCGTCGAGGGGCGACGGCCTGGGCACTTCGGTGCACCCGCTGGGGCGGATCTGCGAGGTGCTCTTAGAAGGTGCGCGGCTGCAGCGAGAAGTCGAGCACGTTGTTGTTGGTGTCCTGGCTCACGATGTTGCGCGTGTTGGAGCCGCCGAGCTGTGCGGTCGCCGCGGTTTCCGGAGCGGCGTTCGTGCCTTCCTTCGCGGCGGTGACGGAGGAGGAGAACGCGACGCCATCGATCTTGAACGCGGTCGGCGCGTTGCTGCCGAAGATCGCGACACCACCGTGCACCGGGATGCCCTCCGGGCCGACGAAGTTCACCGGAATGACGTGCGGCGTCGACGTCGTGCCGGAGAACTGGGCGCCGGTCAGCACGAGCGTGCTGCCGACGTTGTTCTTCGGCGCGAGCACGATCGACTCACCGGTCGGGTCGACCAGCGGGATCGTCTGGATGACCTGGTTCTGCTGGTTGTAGATCTTGACGACCCAGTTGACCAGGTCGATGGGCTGGTCGGAGTTGTTCAAGATCTCGATGGCCTCGTCCATCGGGCCGTTGGGGCCCATGGTGGAGACCTCGTTCACGAGCACTGCCGGGAGTGCCGCCGCCTCGGGGGCCTGGGGCTCATCGGCGGCCGCGATGCCCGCGAACGCCATGGTGCTCGCGATGGCGAGCGCAGCCGCTCCGCTCAGCAGTCGTCGCATTGTCATGTCCCTTCGAGAAGTGAATTCGGGGAATTCTCAATAAACGGTCAGCTGATCATCGGGGGTGATCTGCCTTGCCGCTGGGACAGACTTTGCTCGGGTTTGTTCGGGTTTGAAAGGGGCCATTTCGGATAGGTTACATATTTGTTTCACTGGGAGAAGGAATTTGGCATTGGAAGTCGACTGAGTTCTGATCGGTGTCTCGTGAAGCAGCGTCGCGGCCAAGCGAGGAATCGATGCAGGGGGTTGCGGGTGCTGCTTCGCGGCACGGTGAGGACATGTTCAATCCCACGCTGTCGACGTGCGCCCCGTACCGGTTCCTGGCGATTACTCCGGTTCCGTCCACGGTGTCCACCACTGGACCGTTGGGCGCCGTTCCGCTGAATGCGCTTCCCACTATCACGAAGTATTCACCCGGAGGTAGGACGGTGTTGGGTGAGATGGTGGCGAGGATTCGCACGCCGTGACCCGTGCAGGACCCTATCGTCCATCCTCCGATGTCTGCGGCGGTGGAGCCGGTGTTGCGCAGTTCGACGAATCCGGCAGGTCCGAGCATGATCTCGTTGACCTTCACCGGAGATACCCCTGGTGCGCTGCCGACCGTGCCACCTGCGAATAGTAACAACGTTACCAGTGAGTTTCCGAAGGGTGTCACGTTACGCAGTTTGGCCCCCTGTGCGCGGACGCACAGGGGGCCAAAGGTCCTTCCTGCCTGGGACTTATGGGTAGGGCGGCGCCTGCGCCGGGCGCCGGGCGCCGCCCTACGAGCGGGCGGACAGGCCCCTGCCGCCTGTCCACACTCCGCTAGTGGGAGTGGTCTTCGTTCCTCGTCCTGCGCGATTCCCGTTCGAGTACCGCGGCCCGGTCGACCTCGGAGTGTGGCACGTCGAGCGCCGCGCTGATCCAGGCACGCCAGTAGGGGCCGGGAATGCGTTTGCCGCGTTCCCATCTCGACACTTCTTCGCGGGTGACGCTGTCGTTTTGAGAGATCTCGCACAACAGGTCCGCGAGTTCGCGCTGGGTGAGGCCCTGTTCTCGCCGCGCCTGTGGAATCAAGGCGGTAATCGGCGGGGTGTCCTGGTGCTCGCGGGCTCGATGGACTGCCTTGAGCACGGTTCTGCTCCGTTTCGGTGAGATGGCGGGTACGTCATCCACCATGCCGCAGAACCCGGAGGTGCGGTCCCGTGCAATGTGATGATACCGCCGGTCGTTGAAAAATCACATACCGACTGAATCAGCTGATCGGATGTTTGGGTGAAACACAACTGGTCCGATGGGGTGTGCGTTCCCACAATGTGCGGGCCTCGCTAGTGTTACGCCACCGAGATCGTTGCGGCGGCAATGACCGGGATGAGAAGGTGGAGAAAATGCTCTCGACGGTCGAAGTGGTACAGGTGTTCCTCTCCCGCTTGGCGGCACAGGACGCATCGGGTATCGCGCGGTTGTGCGCACCGACCGTGGAATGGGAGGCGCCCGAACCCGGCGCCGTCCGCTGGGCACCCGGTCCGCGCACCCCCCGCGAGGTCGAGGCCCAGTTCCTGACCCTGTTCGCCACGTTCGACCTGGAGCGGCTCTCGGTGCGCCAGGTGATCGTCGACGGAGGTGACGCGGCCGTGGTGGGTTCGACCCGCTGGCGGGCTCACAACACCGGTGAGCAGACGGACGTGAGGTTCGCCAGCGTGCTCTCGGTGCACCTGGGTGAGATCGAGCAGTACTGGCACATGCCGGACACGCTGGCCATCGCGGTCGCGACCGGCAACGCGCGGACAGAGAAATGAGCGTCAAGCGGGAGAGATCGACGCGGACCAGGGCCAAGCTTCTGCGCGCGGCCGCGGAGGTGTTCGACCGCGACGGGTTCGCGGGATCCAGTCTCACCGCCGTGTGCGCGCGGGCCGATGTGTCGAAAGGCGCGCTCTATTGCCATTTCCGTTCCAAGGAGGCGCTCGGCGTCGCCCTCATCGAGGGGCAGTCCCTGCTGTGGCACCGGTTGCGCGACGAGCAGCTCGCCGTCGAGGCGTCGCCGATGCAGGCGCTGATCGCGATGTCGTTCGAGTTCGTCCGCAGGCTCGACTCCGACCTCACCGTGCGGGTGAGCGCGAAGTTGTTGCGGGAGGCGGTGTTCTTCGACGTCGCGGCCGCCGCGCAGGTCGTCGGCTGGATCGCGGTCGTGCGGGACCTGCTGTCGCAGGCGCAGGAACGCGGTGAGCTGCGGCCCGAGGTGAACGTCCGGCACGCGGCCGAGCAGCTCGTCGCGGAGCTGCTCGGGCTGCAGTTCGTGGCGCAGGCGTTGAGCGGCGGCGCGGACCTGCGCGCCCGGCTCGCGCGTGTGTGGAAGGCGTCTTCTCGCTGTCTGGTGACAGCCTCTGTCTACGAGACGTTGCGGTTCGAGTGACGGTCGTCTCGGTCCAATCGAGACAGGAATCCCTGGCCAGGTCGCTGCCGTTCTGCTCTTCGTTCGGAGGACGTCTTCATCTTCGAGTGAGCAGCGGTGGCGAGCATCGTCGGGCCGGGCACCGAGACCGGCGTCGAGGCCGCATGGCTGCGCGGGGAAGGGCTCACCGACTCGCCGATCGTGCTGAAGCCGCAGGAGAGCGGCGCCACGGACGACGTGTTCGTCGCGTGCCCGGTGACGACTGGCGGCCCAAGTTCGAGCGGATCCTCGGCAGCGCCAACAAGCTGAACCTCCGCAACGACCGCGTGCTGGACGCGACCGGTGTCCGCAACGGTCCAGCGCACGTCGAGGTCATGGTCACCCCGACGGCCCGCGGCTGATCGAGATCGGCGCGCGGCCGGCCGGCCGGGTCCGAGCAGCAGGAGCTGGCGATGATCGGCACCCGCGAGAGCCGGATCACCCGAATGGCCCGCCACCAGGTGGATGGTGCCGTTGACGTTTGGCGGTACATGCGGCATCCGCACGTGAAGTCCGTCTACCTGTCGTCGCCCGCCGCCGACGAGCTGCGCACCGCCGTGCGGCTCGACTCGCTTTCCGAGCTGTTGCCGAGCTTGCAGCGCGCGGTGCTGCCGTACCGCGAAGGTTCGCAGGTACCGCGCACAGAGGACCTGTGGACGTCGCTCGGTTACATAGTGCTGGCCACGACCGATGTCTCAGTGTTGGAACGTGACGAGGCACTGGTGCGCGAGATCGAGGCCGGACTCGTCGTAGTTTGATCTTCAGGACGGCCGGGTAGCCGTGATTCCACGCGACCCGTTAGGTTGCTGCGCGACGAGCGGAGGCCCATGAGCGCACCTTGGGACGGCGACCTGACCGGGGCGGTGATCGACGACCGGTACGTCGTCGGCTCGCTGCTCGGTTCCGGTGGCATGGCCGAGGTCTACCGCGCCTACGACCGCTCGACGACGTCGTCCGTCGCCGTCAAGATCTTCACGGGCCCCGGCCTGCCCGACGACGAGCTGCGGCTGCAGCGCGAGGCCACGATGCTCGCGTCGCTCGACTGCCCCGGCCTGATCCCGGTGTACGCGTCCGGCACGGTGTCGCGCCGCCCGTACTTCGTGATGCGGGAGATCACCGGCGGCACGCTGCGCCAGCGCATGCGCGAACCGCTGCCGCCCCGGTTCGTGGCCCGCATCGGCGGCCAGATCGCCGCCGTGCTCGACCACGTGCACGGCCTCGGCGTGGTGCACCGCGACATCAAGCCGTCGAACATCCTGCTCGACGACGAGGAGAAGCAGGCCTACCTCGCGGACTTCGGCCTGGCCCTGGCACCGGAAGTGACGCGGGTGACGACCTCGGGCGTGCTGGTCGGCACCGCCGGCTACCTGGCGCCCGAACAGGTCCGCGGCTCGGACGTCGGCCCCGCGGCCGACGTGTACGCGCTCGGCCTGGTCCTGCTGGAGTGCCTGACCGGCCGTTCCGAATATCCCGGAGGCGACGCCGAGGCCGCACTGGCCCGGCTGGCGCGTGCGCCGCGAATCCCCGTCGACCTGCCGCTGGCGTGGGTCTCGCTGCTGTCCGCGATGACGGAGATGGACCCTCGCCGCCGTCCCACCGCTGAGATGTGCGCGCGGTCGCTGTCGGCGGCGTACGAGGTGAGCCGCGGCCTGCCGGCGTTGCTGCCGGACGCAGCGGTCTCCGCCGATCCCGCCGAGGCGACCCGGCCGCGGCGAGGCAAGCGTTTGGCGATCATCGGTGCGGCCGTGGCGGCCGTCGCCGCGGTGGCCGTGGCGGTGGCGAACCTCGGTGGCGGCGGGAGCGAGGCACCTGCGGCCGACGACAGGCCGGTGCCGGGGGCGGCCACCCAGGTGGTCACGGTGGGGCCGTCGACGGTGACCGTGGTGCAGACGCCCGGCGCGCCTGGTGCGCCGCAGCCGGGCAACTCGTCCGGGCTGGGCACGGCGCCGAGCAGCGGGAGTCCGCAGGGTTCTGGCTCGCCGGGGTCGAGCGTGGTGCCGACGACGCAGGAACCGGCCAAGACCACCGACTCCGGTCGGCCGACCAAGGACCGGGATCCGGGCAGGCCGACGAAGAAGTCGGACGCCCCGAAACCCTGAGTGCAGCCAGTCCTGCGCGTGTTCGCCGTCGATGAAGGGGTCCTTCCTGCACCTGAGGTGGAGGAAGGACCCCTTCATCGAGCACCTGGCACGACGCGTTCGGGCGCGCGTAACGGACATGGCTTCTGACCAGGTGCTTGGTGAGCTTCCCCCCGACAGGCCTCAGGCGTTCGGTTCCCGCACCGCCGCGAACGGCAGGTCGGCCAGCTCCGCCCGCAACCTGTCGAGGTCCGGGTACACCGCCGACGCCCCGCGGCCCATCAGCTCGTCCTCCCCGAACCCGCCGGTGAGCAGCCCGATCGACGGCAGCCCTGCCCTGCCGGCGGCCTCGCAGTCCCACACCGAGTCGCCGATGACGACCGCGCGTGAGCCGCGGGCCTCGCGCAGCGCCACCTCGATCAGGTCGGGTGCGGGCTTGGAGTCCTCGACGTCGTCGGAGGACGTCCACGCGATGTCGCCGGGGTCGATCAGCTTCAGGTAGTGCTCGACGTGCTTGCGCTTGCCGGATGACGCCAGCACCACGGCGAAGCCCAGGTCGGTGGCGGCGCGGATCAGGCGGTGTGCACCCTCGAACGGCTGGATCTCGTCGAGCATCTCGTCGAAGTGCCGTTCCCACGCCGCGCGCACCGCGTCGCCGTGATCGCGTTCCACCTGGTCGCCTGCGACGGCGGCGACCAGGCGATCTCCGCCCATGCCGATCGAACGGTGCACTTTCCACGCGGGCACGGTGAGGTCGGCTTCGCGGAACGCGCGCAGCCACGCCACCGTGTGGTGGTAGTTGGTGTCGACCAGGGTGCCGTCCACGTCGAGGACCACGGTGTTGCTCATGAAGCCAGGTTTGCCCGCGCTCCTACCTCGGCAAACCCACCAGCTCGCGGGCGTCCTGAAGGGACGACAGCTCGCGGCGCAGCACGCCGTCGAGCCACTGGGCGTCGGACATCCACGACTGGTTGGTGTTCAGGCAGACGTGCACGGAGGAACGGTAGACCGACAGCGCGACGCCCACGGCGTGGCCGGGTGCGACCGGTGCCACCGGGTACATCTCGCACAGTGCGGCGCCGTCGAGCGACAGCGGCACGGACGGCAGCGGCACGGACGTGACCAGCGTGTCGAACAGCAGTGGCGCGCAGCGGGCGGCGACCGGGGCGGCCAGGCGGTGCAGCAGCGGCGGCACCTTGTCGGCGAGCAGCGGTAGTGCGCCGGCGCCTCGGTCGGGGCCCTGGGCCTTGGCCGATTCCATCTGCTCGCGGACGTTCCGCAGTCGTTCCACCGGGTCCGCGATGCCGACCGGCAGGGCGAGCAGGAAGCCGGAGATCTGGTTGCCCGAGGCGCCGTCGGCGGAGCGTGAGCGCTGGTTAACCGGGATCAGCGCCCGCACGACCGACGAGGGTTCGGCGCTGCCGTGCGCGGAAAGCCAGTGTCGCAACGCGCCGGTGACCAGCGCGAGCAACACGTCGTTCACCGTGCCGCCGTGTGTGCGGCGGATCCGGTGCACGTCCGCGAGATCCAGGCGCGACATCACCACGCGGCGCGGCCGGGTCGACGCGGTCAGCACCGGCGAGTTCAACGTCGGCGGGCGGGTGTTCATCAGCACCGACGAGGCGATGTCGAGGGTGTCCTTGATCCCGCGCAGCGACGGGAGCGACGGGATGATCGACCGCGGGCTCGGCGCCGGAGTGTCCGGAATGGACAAACGGGACGCGTCGAACAGCTGAAGTCCCAGGCCGACGGCCTTCATGCCGTCGCACAACGAATGGTGCAGCTTCGCCATCACCGCGAACCGGCCGCCCGCGAGACCGGTGATGACGTGCAGCTCCCACGGCGGCCGCGCGAGGTCCAGCGGCTGCGCCATGAGGTGGGAAACCAAGGTGGCGAACCGATCCCGGCCGCGCACGTGGTGCGTGAAGACGTGGTCCTCCGGCGCGAAGCCGGGGTCCTCCACCCAGCGGGCACCGCCCAGCAACGACGTGCGGGCGCGTTGGCGCAGGCGCGGGATCTCCTGCGCGCGGTCGCACAGCACGGCGGCGACGCGGGCCGGATGCACCGGAGTGGACGGTGCGAAGGTCGCGACCGCGCCGAGGTGCAAAGGGTTCGCGTTGCCCTCCATGGCGAGGAAGGCGATGTCGAGGGGGGAGAGGTGGTCTGTCATAGGTGTGCCAGGCAACCAGGTTCGCGTGACGCGCGCATTTCTATGAGATGGCGGCGACTCTCTACCGCCCCAAGTACACTCGAACGGTGGTACCCGTGTGACTCGTGTGGGTGCGAACCAGGTCACACAGCAGGTTCACCATCACGATCCCGAAGCCGGACAGACCGGTGAACGAGGGCGGGAAACCCGAGCCGGAGTCGCTCACCTCGCACACCGCCGTGTCGCCCTCGCGCCACATCCGCAGCACCCCGCGCCCGGACGCGTGCAGGATGCTGTTCGTCGCGAGCTCGTTCACCGCGAGCACGAGGTCCTCGACCTGTTCGCGGCGCAGCCAGCTCGCGTGCGCCATGACGATCTTGCGCATGTGCGCGAGCGTGCCGACGGAGAACGGGTGCTGCTCGGCGGACAACGGCGGCGGGGGTAAGGGCACGTTGTAGATGTCGGCCAGCTCGGCCGGATCGGTGTACCACTCGCTCGCGGTCCGCCTGGAGCCCTCGATCACCACCGGATGCGTGCGCTGGGCGTCCTTCAGCACGTGGCCGGGCAGTTCGCCCGCGTCGTACAGGCACAGCAAGGTGCCTCTGCGTCCCTCGAACGCCGTGTTGATCAACGCCTCGTGCTGCACGCACGCCGGGTACTCGAGCTCGGTGCGGCCCGCCCACACCGGTTCGCCCACCATGCGCACCCGGCGTTGAGGTGCGCTCGCGCTGAACGCCATCAGCACGCCGGGGATGATCCGGCCCGGGTTGCGACCGGCCTCGGCCATGTCGATGAAGTGCACCTGGTCGGCCTGAACGCCCAGTCTTTCGCGCAACAGGGCGATTCTCGCCTCCGACACCGCCACCAGCACGGGCTCGTCCCGGCTCACGCCGTCCGCGACGAACTTGGCCGTGCCAGCGAGGAAATCGTCCTCGTCGCGGTAGAACAGGGCCTCGTGTGCGAACGGAGCAACGGAGTTCATCGGCGTCCCGGTGGGGTCGGTGACTGAGCAAGCTTTCATTCTGCTCCGCGTAACACCGTTACGGCGGGGGCCAGGCCGGTGGTTTGTCGTGGCGCGCGAGGTTGCCGAACCGGCACGGCGTGCCGTCACCGAGACAGGCGAGCCCGTCCGGCGCGATCTGGAGTGGGTTCGGCGTGCGGACGGGGAAAACCCCAGGCAGACTCCCGAGCCTCGGGGTCTTGTGAGGAGGTGACGCCGTGATCGGGCACTACGCGCTGACCGGGCCGGACGATGCGCCGGTGCTGGTGCTCGGGAACGCGCTCGGGACGACCACCGACCTCTGGCGCGGCTTCTCGCTGCCCTTCCGGTTGCTGCACTTCGACCACCGCGGCCACGGTGGCAGCGCGCCGGTCGAGGGGCCGGTCACGATCGAGGCGCTGGCGCGCGACGTGCTGGACCTGTTGGACCACCTGGAACTGCGGCAGGTGCACTACTGCGGCGTGTCGCTCGGCGGGATGGTCGGCATGTGGCTCGCGGCCAACACCGACCGGATCTCCCGGCTGGCGCTGGTCTGCACCACGGCCTGGTACCCGGACAAGTCCGTTTGGGACGGACGGATCGAGGCGTTGCGCGCGCACGGGATGGAGCCGATCGCGGATGCGATCGTGTCGCGGTGGTTCACGCCGGCGTGCTCGCCGGCCGTGGTCGCGGACTTCCGCGCGCAGCTGCTGAAGGTCGACGTGCCGTCGTACCTCGCGTGTGCCGAAGCGGTCCGAGACGTGGATCTGCGGCCGGACCTGGCGAAGATCGACGTGCCGACCGTGGTGGTCGCGGCGGCGCAGGACCACGCGACGCCACCGGAGTGCGCCCGGCACATCGCCGACGAGCTGCCCGACTCGGACCTCTACATCGTCGGGGACGCCGCGCACCTGGCCGTCGTCGAGGCACCGAAAACGATCTCGGTGATCCTCGACGGGCACTTCGGCGAGTCCGGCTAGACCTTCTGCAGCGGCCGGTGCGGCTCGGGCGGCAGCTCCACGCGGATTTCGTCACCGGGCCGCACGACGCCGCCGACCCGCACGATCGACATGATCCCCGCCCGCCGGACCAGCTCACCGTCGGGCCCCTTGCCCACGACCTCCTTGAGCAGGCCCTTGGAGAACCCGTCGATCTGCGCGCACGGGTTGCGCAGCCCGGTCACCTCGACCACGGCGTCGGCGCCCAGGTGCAGCAACGTCCCGGTCGGCAGGCCGAGCAGGTCGATGCCGCGCGTGGTGACGTTCTCGCCGATCTGGCCGGGGGTCACGGAGAACCCCTTGTCGCGCAGCTCGTCGAAGAGCTCGGCGTGCATCAGGTGCACCTGGCGCAGGTTCGGCTGGGTCGGGTCCTGTGCCACCCTGGACCGGTGCTTCACCGTGACGCCCTGGTGGACGTCACCCTCGACACCCAGCCCCTCCAGCAGCGTGATGCTGTCGTGGACGGGCTTGGTGAACGTGTACTCCTCGCTGCGGCTGACCGCGGTCACAACCCCCATGCAACCGATTGTGCACGATCAGCGGGGTTTGGCCTCGCCTTCGCGGGCAGCGCGTTCGATGGCACGGCGGACCTCGTCCCACGTGAGGTCCTGTCCCGTGCCCTGGTCCTGTTCCGCCATTCGGCCCTCCGTCCGGTAGAGCGACGCGGCGGACACGGTGCTGATCAAGGTGAGGTTCGGCGTCTCGATTCGGTTCACCCGAACGGCACGACCTGCGCGGATGCGCCAAGCCGTGGAAACGCTCTCACGAACTTCCGGCAGGAGTCTTGACTGATGCTCACGTCAGGCTGTTGACTCCGTCACACCTCGTCGGAACCGGTACCGAAACCGGTTTCGCCAGGCGGCGGAAGGAAGTTCGGCATGCGTGTCACGATCGCGGAGGTCGCCCAACGCGCCCAGGTGTCCAAAGCGACCGTGTCACGTGTGCTGAACGGAAAACCGGACGTCGACGCAGGTACCGCGCAGCGCGTGCGCAAGGTGATCGACGAGATCGGGTACGTGCCGAGCGCGCGTGCCGTGGGCCTGGCGAGGGGTCGGACCCGCACGGTCGGCATGCTCGCGCCGTCGCTCACCTGGCCGTGGATGGGCGAGGTCCTCCAGGGCATCGTCGACACCCTGGAGGCCGACGGGTACGGGCTGCTGCTCTACACGATCAACCGCGGGCCGGAGTCGCTGAACCAGTTCGCGAACCACGTGTCCGCCAACGCCTTCGACGGCCTGCTCGTGATCGAGCCGCCGGACACGCTGCACTACATCTCCACGCTCCACCGGGCCGGCCTGCCGGTCGTCATGATCGACGATCGCGGCTCGCACCCGGAGTTCCCTTCGGTGACGACGACGAACCGGCAGGGGGGCGCCGATGTCGCGAGGCATCTCGTCGCGGCCGGTCGCCGCAGGTTCGCCGTCGTCACCGGACCGCCGCACTTCGGGTGCACTCAGGCGAGGCTGGACGGGTTTCGGCTCGCGTTGGCGGAAGCGGGCCTGACCCTGCACCCGGACCTCATCGCCGACGGCGACTTCACCACCGAGGGCGGGGAAGTCGCCGTCGACAAGCTGATCGCGAGCGGAGTCCCGTTCGACGCCGTGTTCGCGCACAACGACCTCTCGGCGGTCGGGGTGCTGCGGGCGCTGCGCGAGGCGGGCCGGTCCGTCCCGGGGGACGTGTCCGTGGTCGGCTTCGACGACGTCCCGGTCGCGGGCCACACCGAACCTCGGCTGACGACGATCCGCCAGCCGTTGCGGGAGATGGGTGCCGCCGCCGCGCGGATGCTGCTCTCCACGCTGGAGGGGCAGCCGCTGCCGGACCAACCGCTGGTGCTGCCGACCTCCTTGATCGTGCGCGAGTCCGCGCCCTGACCCACCACAACTGAACGAGTTCGCCAGACGAGGAGCAGTCCGCCTGGCGAGTTCGCCGTGCCGTGTACGAGAGCGCGCTCTCATACACCGTCGTGTCGGGAGATTCCCCATGCGCAGAAAAATCATCGTCGCGTTGGCACTGGCGCTCGCGGCGACCGGTTGCTCCTCCTCCGGTGGCCCGAGCAAGGCCTCCGGGGTGCTGACCGTGGGCATGCCCAACGGGCCGCTGACCGAGAACCACAACCCGTTCCTGCCCACGTCGGCGGCGGGTTCGCTCGGCTACCGCTACGTGATCTACGAACCGCTGGCGTTCGTGAACAACACGCGGCCCGCCCAGGAGCCCGTGCCGTGGCTCGCGACGAAGTGGGACTGGGCGGACAACTACAAGAAGATCACCTTCACGGTCCGGGAGAACGTGAAGTGGTCCGACGGCAAGCCGCTCACGGCCCGGGACGTGGCGTTCTCGTACGAGATCCTCAAGAAGTGGCCCGCGCTCAACAACCGCGACTCGCTCAAGGTCGAGACCGCGACCGTGACCCCGGACGGCAAGGTCGAGGTCACGTTCGCACAGCCGCAGTTCGTGAACCGCAACAAGGTCATCAGCGCGATGGTCGTGCCCGAGCACGTCTGGAGCACCGTCGCGGACCCGACGACCTACACCAACCCGAACCCGGTCGGCACGGGTCCGTACCAGCTGAAATCGTTCACCTCGCAGACCGTCACGGTCAGCAGGCGCTCCGAGTACTGGCAGGAGCTGCCGAAGGTGCCGGAGATCCAGTACACCTCGTACAACGACAACACGGCGCAGACCACCGCGCTGGCGTCGGGCGCGAGCCAGTGGTCGTACGTCTTCATCCCGGACTACCAGAAGCTCTACGTCGACAAGGACCCGAAGAACCACAGGCTGTGGTTCCCCGCCGGTCTCGGCATCCACGGCCTGTGGCTCAACCAGACCGTGGCGCCGTTCGACAACGCGGCACTGCGGGCGGCGATGAGCGACGTGATCGACCGCGAGGCGATCTTCGTGCGCGGTGAGGCGCGGTTGTTCCCGAAGCTGGAGTCGCCGACCGGCATGCCGTTGCCCGCCGGTGAGTCGTTCCTCGCGCCGGAGTACAGGTCGGCGAAGTTCGAGGTGAACGTCGACAGGGCGAAGCAGCGGCTGACCGCCGCCGGGTTCACCTCGGACGGTGGCGTGCTCAAGGCGCCCGGCGGCAAGCCCGTGACGATCGAGCTGACCAACCCGGCCGGCTGGTCGGACTACCTGACGGTGCTGGACATCATCAAGAGCGACCTGAAGAAGATCGGCATCGAGGCGACCGTGCGTACGCAGACCGCGGACGCGTGGACGACCGACTTCGCCAACGGCGCGTTCCAGGGCTCGTTGCGCTGGACCAACACCGGTGCCACGCCGTACGAGATGTACCAGAACATCATGGACGGCGCGGAGATCAAGCCGGTCGGGCAGACCGCCGCGGTGAACTTCGGCCGCTACGACAATCCCGAGGCCACCGCCGCATTGGCCGAGTACGCGAACGCCGCCGGCGACGCGACGCGGGCGAAGAGCCTCGCGGTGCTGCAGAAGATCATGGTCGAGCAGGTGCCGATGATCCCGACCTCGGCGGGCCCGATCGGTGCCGAGTACAGCACCAAGAGCTGGGTCGGCTGGCCGTCGGAGGAGGACCCGTACGGTCCGCCGCAGGCCACGCTGCCCAACGCGCTGCAGATCGTCATGAAGCTGAAGCCGGCGGCATGACGGTGTCCGGCGAAGACAGGTCAGTGGCACTGGAAGCACGGGGTCTGGTCAAGACCTACCGGCGCGTGCGCGCGGTGCAGGATGTTTCCCTTGTCCTGCACCGGGGGTGCGTGACCGCCCTCGTCGGCGAGTCGGGATCGGGCAAGTCGACGGTGGCGAAGCTGCTGGCGCGGCTGGTGGAGCCCACCGCGGGCGAGATCCTGCTGGACGGTGAGAAGGTGCGCCGGGTCCGCGAGTACCGGCGCAAGGTCCAGATGGTGTTCCAGGACCCGTTCGCCTCGCTCAACCCGGTCCACACGGTCCGCTACCACCTGACCCGGCCGTTGAAGATCCACCGGCGGCCCGAGACGGTGGAGGAACTGCTGGCGCGGGTGAACCTGCCCGCCGACTTCGCCTCGCGGTACCCGCACGAGCTCTCGGGCGGGCAACGGCAGCGCGTGGCGATCGCGCGGGCGCTGGCGGCCTGCCCGGAGGTGCTGCTCGCCGACGAACCGGTGTCCATGTTGGACGTCTCGATCCGGCTCGGCGTGCTGAACCTGTTGCTGGACCTCAAGGAACGGCTCAGGCTCGCCGTCCTCTACATCACGCACGACATCGCGTCGGCGCGGTACTTCGCCGACGAGACGTTCGTGATGTACGGCGGGCAGCTCGTCGAGGGCGGCGACAGCGAGTCCGTGACGCAGCGGCCCGCGCACCCGTACACGCAGCTGCTGATCGAGTCCGCGCCCGATCCGGAACGGTCGGTGGCCGCGCTGGACGCGCCGGTGGAGGAGGCCGCGGCGGTGTCGGCCGGCTGCCAGTTCGCGGCGCGCTGCCCGAAGGTCCAGGCGCGGTGCTGGGTCGAGGCGCCACCGCGGTCGGACGTCGGCGCCGGCCACTGGGCGGCGTGCTGGCTCCACGTGCGGGCAGCGGGGGCGGCCGCATGACGTTCCTGCTGCGTCGCGCGTTGTTCTACCTGATCACGCTGTGGGCGGCGATCACGGCGAACTTCCTGCTGCCGCGCCTGCTGCCGGGCGACCCGGTGCAAGCGATGATCACCAAGCTCGGCGGGCGGCTGAACAGCGACGCGATGGCCTCGCTGTACATCCTGTTCGGGCTGGACGAGAAGAAGTCGATCTGGGCGCAGTACGTCGACTACTGGGGTGCGCTGGCGCGCGGTGACCTCGGGCTGTCGTTCACGTTCTTCCCCACGCCGGTCGCCGACGTGCTCGCGCAGTCGTTGCCGTGGACGCTCGGCCTGGTCGGTGTCACCACGGTCATCGCGTTCCTGCTCGGCACGCTGCTGGGCGTCTACGCGGGGTGGAAGCGCGGTTCGTGGCTGGACAACCTGATCCCCGTGACGACGTTCCTGTCGTCGATCCCGTACTTCTGGCTCGGGCTGATCGCGATCTCCGTGTTCTCGGTGACGTTCCCGCTGCTGCCGGCCTCCGGCGGGTACGC
>Ga0070710_10000658_pt1 | contig 16377 bp, 15 predicted proteins | sample LARL52metaG_FD_65454 | JGI IMG/M metagenome (GOLD analysis project Ga0070710, IMG submission 65454) | Corn, switchgrass and miscanthus rhizosphere microbial communities from Kellogg Biological Station, Michigan, USA - LAR L5-2 metaG | ecosystem: Host-associated > Plants > Roots > Rhizosphere ... | reverse complement strand
GGGTACCGCAGGAACAGTTCGAGCAGCGCGAACTCCTTCGGCGAGAGGCGCAGCTCGGTCTCCCCGCGCCACGCCCGTCCCGTTGCGGGATCCAGCCGCAGATCGCTGGCCTGCAGCACCGCCGGGCGCTCGGGCGAACCGCGCCTGATGAGCGCGCGCAGCCGCGCGAACAGCTCCTCGAAGCTGAACGGCTTCGCCAGGTAGTCATCCGCGCCGCAGTCCAGGCCCCGCACCCGCTCCGTGAGCTCGCTGCGGGCGGTGAGGATCAGCACCGGGGCCCAGCAGCCGACGCTGCGCAGCCGACGGCACACCTCGAAGCCGTCGAAGCCGGGCAGCATCACATCGAGGACCACCACGTCGTAGCCGAATTCGGTGGCGCGCCACACCCCGTCAGGCCCGTCCGCCGCCACGTCGACGGTGTACCCCTCCTCCACCAGGCCCCGCCGCAGCAGCGCCGCGGTACGTACCTCGTCTTCCACGACCAGCGCTCTCACGATTCCACCGTAGGCACAGGATCATGTGAAACTGATGTGAGCGCGATTGTCGTCAATTGGCGGGACTGTCCCATTTTCGACGGCCCGGCGCATCGTGGCGTCCGTCTGTGCGAACGACGGGCACTGCGGGGGTTCCCCGGCGCCCGGAGGCTCGCGGACGGGGGCATCGAGGGCCGTCGTTCAGAAGGAATGCAGCAGCAGCGTCACGGGCACCGCGACGAGCAACGCCGCGGTGCAGCAGACCAGCGCCTGGACGTGCAGCGGCAGGCGCGCCTGCGGGGTGAGCAGCCGGGCGACCCGCGCGGCCACATCGGCGTCCGCGGTGCTCGCGGCGGCCAGCGCCCCTGAGGGCGCGAGGCCCGCGCCGGATGCGCCGACCCGCAGGAGCGCGGTGGCGAGTTCCCTGGCCGGCCGCTGCCGCAGCGCCTGATCATCGGCGAGCATCTCGACCAGCAGCGCGACGGTGGCGTGCGCCTGGCACACCAGCCGGGACCGGGGGAAGGCGCGGCCCAGCGCGCAGAACGGCAGCAGCACCAGGTCGTGCCGGGCGCGCAGGTGCGCCCGCTCATGGGCGAGGACCGCGGCAAGCTCGGCCGCGTCCAGCAGGTCAAGGGTGCCCGCGCTGATCACGATCTTCGAGCGCAGCCCGGGCACGCAGTAGGCCGCCGCCGCCGGGTGGTCCACCACAAGCGCCCCGGGAACCTTGGGGTCGCCGTGGGCGAGCAGGCTGAGCAGGACCCGGTGCCGGCGCCGGGCCACGATCACCGCCGCGGACGCGGCGACCAGCACCCAGCACAGCAGCGCGAACAGGGCGGCACTGGCGGCCAGGACGGCCAGCCGGGCCGCGGCGATCACCGTCGGAGCGCCGAAATCCAGCGCCGTGGAGCGCAGCGCACGGGCGGCGCCGGACAGCGCCCCGCCCGCCACCCCGTACCTGCCGGGTACCGCCCCGAGCGCGGCCAGCGCCCCGACCGCGGCCAGGCCCCAGCTCAGGCCGAGGGCCTGCCACAGCAGGATGGCCGCGCCGGGCGAGCGGTACGGCCAGCGCGCGGACGCCAGAACAGCCGCGCCTAGGGCCGTGCCCGCGGCGACGGCGGCGAGAACAAAAACGGGGGGAAACACGTGCGGTCAGTCCCGGGGGAGCTCTCCAAGCGATTCGAGTGCCCGGCGCAACACTTCCGCTTCCGAATCAGAAACCCGGCGGGCGAAGCTCGCAAGAGCGGCGGACCTGTCGCCGGTCTGGTCCAGTGCGTGCAGCATCAGCTCGGTGACGTAGGCCTCCCGGTTCGCGGCGGCCTGGTACCGCCACGCCCGCCCATCGCGCTGGCGGCGGGCGAAGCCCTTCTTCGCGAGCCGGTCGAGAACCGTCATCACCGTCGTGTGTGCCAGGTCACGGTTGATCAGGCGCAGACCGACCTGCCGGACGGTCAGCGGCTCTGTGCTGTCCCAGAGCACGTCCATGATGGCACGCTCAAGTTCGCCCAGCCTATTCACGCAAGTCACTCTAACCTCTGTTCCGAAACGGAAGAAGAGCGGGCCGGTCCGGGGCAAACGGGCAGTCCGATGCCGAGACCGGGCAGCCTGCTGGAGTAGCTGAACACGCTGGTAACCCGGCAACCATTCGTGATAGTCACACGTCATGAGGGTCACGCTGAAGCTAGGCGACATCACCCGCGAGCGGGCCGATGCCATCGTCAACGCCGCGAACTCGTCGCTGCTCGGCGGGGGCGGCGTGGACGGGGCGATTCACCGGCGTGGCGGCTCCGCCATCCTCACCGAATGCCTTGAACTGCGGAAAACCAGCCACACCGAGGGCCTGCCGGCCGGTCAGGCGGTAGCCACCACCGCCGGTGACCTCGACGCCCAGTGGGTGATCCACACCGTGGGCCCGGTCTACTCGGCGCGCGAGGACCGGTCCGCGGTGCTGGTGTCCTGCTACGAGCAGTCGCTGCGGGTCGCCGACGAACTGGGCGCCCGGACGGTCGCGTTCCCCGCGGTGTCCGCGGGGATCTACGGATGGCCTGCGGAAAGCGCCGCACGGATCGCGCTCACCACCGTGAGCCGGACGCCGAGCGGGCTGGAAGAGGCCCGTTTCGTCCTGTTCACCGAGGACATGCTGGCCACCTTCCGCACGGTACTCGGCTCACTGGGTTCCGCTCCAGCGTGATCCCGGTGGCAGACTGCTAGTGACGTAGCCGATCGCCCAGCCGGAGGACAACGGTGTCCGACCGATCCCCCCGATTCCGTTCCGTACTGGACCAGTTCGCCCCCTACAAGCCCGGCCGCCGGGTGGCCAACGCCGCGGGCCAGTCGTTCAAGCTCGCCTCGAACGAGTGCCCGTTCGGGCCGCTGCCCTCGGTGGCTAAGGCCATCACCGAGGCGGCCGCCGGGGTCAACTGGTACCCGGACAACACGGCCGAGGCGCTGATCGAAGCGATCGCCCGCCGCTACGACGTGCCGCCCGCGCACATCGCCCTCGGCTGCGGCTCGGTCGGCGTGGCCCAGCAGCTTCTCGCGGCGGCCGCCGAGCCGGGCACCGAGGTGCTCTACGCGTGGCGGTCGTTCGAGGCCTACCCGATCCTGGTCCCGCTCACCGGGGCCACCGACGTGCGGGTGCCGCTGAAGGACGAAACGCACGATCTGGCCGCCATGGCGGACGCGATCACGCCGCGGACCCGGGTCATCTTCGTGTGCAACCCGAACAACCCGACCGGCACGGTGGTCCGCAGCGGTGAGTTTGCTGAGTTCCTCGCCCGGGTGCCGCCGGATTGCCTGGTGGTGCTGGACGAGGCCTACGCGGACTATGTCCGGGACCCCGGCGTGCCCAACGGCATCGACCTGTACCGCGACCACCCCAACCTGGCGGTGCTGCGCACGTTCTCCAAGGCCCACGGCCTGGCCGGGCTGCGGGTCGGCTTCCTGGTCGGGCAGGAGCAGGTCGCCGGCGCGGTGCGCACCACCATGCTGCCGTTCAGCGTCAACTCGCTCGCCCAGACCGCCGCGATCGCCTCGCTGGCGGCGGAGGCCGAACTGCACGAGCGGGTCGACCTTGCGGTGAAGGAGCGGGCCAGGGTCCGCGACGAACTGCTCGCCCAGGGCTGGACCGTCCCGCCGAGCGAGGCCAACTTCGTCTGGCTCCGGCTGGGCGCCGACACCCAGGACTTCGCGGCCGCGTGCGCGGACGCCGGGATCAGCATCCGGCCGTTCGGCGACGAAGGCGCGCGGGTCTCGGTGGGGACGCCCGAAGCCGACGACGCGTTCCTCGCCGTCGCCAGGGCCTATCCCCGGCGGCACTGATTTCGTGGCCCCCCTCGCGGGCGCTCGGCCCGGGCCTCGCTGGCTCCGGCCCGGCGGCTGCGGCGTGGCGCGATCTGAGGCTGACGGAGGGGTGTCGGCACTACGGGGTGCCGGTCCCCAGCTTCTCGGTCACCAGCCGGTAGAGCTGGCGTGGCCGGCCCGGCTGCGGAATCCGGTTCGGCGGCAGCGGCCAGGCCAGGCCCTCCTCGGCGAGGCTGCGCAGCAGCCTGCGGGCCGTGCGCGAGGTCACGCCGAGCAGGCGGCCCGCGGTCTCGGCATCGACCACGTGCGGCCCGGCGTCCTCCGGTAGCTGGTCGGTGAGCCGCGACAGCGTTGCCATGCCCCTGGGGTTGCCCGCGCGGACCACCACCGGCTCGCGGGGGCCGGGCACCAGCGCATGGCCCTCCCGGTCCAGGGCGAACCCGCGGGCGGCCGGGTCGGCGTGGGCGCGGACCAGCACGGCGCGGGCGTGTGCCTCCGCGTCCTGTGCGGTCAGGCCAAGCCCCACGCCCACCTCAAGCACGATGCCCAGTTCGGCGCGCGCCCGCTCGGCGAACGGCGGGACCCGGAAACCCTCGGTAGCGCCGGACAGCGAGCCGCGGGTCGCGGTGACCAGGAAGCTGTCCTCGCCGGCCGGGCTGAGCGTGGCCTTGATCCGCTGCGCCTCCTGCAGCAGCAGGCGGTGCACGATGAGCCGCAACTCCTCGCGGGGCTGGCGGGGGGAGGACCGGCGGGATGTCTCCCTGAGCGTGGGCACTTCGACGACCACGACGGCAAGCTGCGCGTCTTCCAGCCGGCGCTGGGTGCCCAGCAGCGTGGCGGTCCGCAGGGCCGAGGCGATCGCGCTGCGGGTCGGCCGCACGACGAGGACCGGGATGTCCTGGGCGGTCAGCCGCTGGGCCACCGGTTCCAGGCAGGTGACCGCGGCCGCGGTCTGGCGGCGCCGCCACAGGCGCTCGTGGAAGGCGGCCAGCGCCGCGGCGCCCCCGGGTTCCTCGCGCACGTGCACGTTGCTGACGGCCAGGCCCATGTCGGCGAACGCATCCTCGACCTCCGCCCGGCTCAGCACGTCCACGCTGAGCCGGGACAGGTCGTGGTCCCCCGTCATGGCCGCCCGCAGCAGGGCGGCGTACAGGGCGCTGCCGCCCAGCGGCACGTACGTGGCGGGCTTGCGCAGCACGCCTGCCTGCCGGGCGTACAGATAAGGGATCCGGCTGGCGAACAGCCACACGTCGATGCCGGGGCCCAGCCGCAGCACCTTGTCGCCGGCCTCCTGCTCGGTGCGGTAGGCAACCGCCACGAGCCGCCGCGCCATGGCGGGCGCGGTGGAGTACCCGCCCGCGGCCTGGCCGTTGCCGCCCGCCCCCGGTGCCGCCCCGGCCGGGCCGGTAGCAGGAGTGGGGATGGCCGTGCCGGACAGCATGATCTGCTCGACGAGATCATGCGAGCCGACAACGCCGATCGTGAGTTCCAGCGGGGGGTGCTGCCCGTTGGCCATGCGCCAGTCGTAACCCAACCAGGCCACGCTGAAAAGGGGATTGCGCTAATTGCGCGTGAAGTGCGGGGTGCGGATTGGACAACAGGGCATAGGTTGGACCGCCAACAGAGCCACCGGTTGCGGGGTTCCGGGGTCTCGGACCCGGGCCAATACTGCGGGCCACGGCGCGGCTGGTCGAAGACCAGCAAGCATGGTCGGCCGTCTCGGTGGGAAATCTCCTGGTTAGGCGCTCTCTTCCACGTTCAGATCGGCTCCAAGGGCGGACAGCCGCCCGGCGACGTCGGCGTGCCCGCGGTCGATCAGGTACCCGGGGGCGACGACCGTCTCGCCTTCCGCGCCGAGCCCGGCGAGGATCAGCGCCACGCCGGTGCGCAGGTCATGCGCCTCGACCTTGGTGCCCTTCAGCACGCACGGGCCGTGCACGACCACCTTGTCCCCGCCCACCTCGACCTTCGCGCCCATCTTGGCGAGTTCGCCGACGAGCGTGTAACGGCCGTCGTAGATGGTTTCCCTGATGTAGCTCGGGCCCTCGGCCAGGCAGCTCAGCGCCATGATCGGCGACTGCAGGTCGGTCGCGAAGCCGGGGTAGGGGCTGGTGATCACGTTGATCGGCCGCAGCGCGCGCTCGCGCCGCACCTGGATCACCGCGCCGCTGGCGGCGAACTCCACGCCCATCTGCTCCAGCTTCCACCGGACCACCCCGAAGTGCTCCAGGTTGGCCCCGACCAGGCTGATATCGCCGCCGGTGATGGCTGCCGCCATCGCGAACACCCCGGCGTCGATGCGGTCCGCCATCACGGTGTGCTCGGTCGCGCTAAGTTCGCTGACCCCGCGGACCTTGATGAACCCGGTGCCGCCGCCGCTGATGTTCGCGCCCATCTTGGTCAGGAACGCGATGACGTCGAGCACCTCGGGCTCGAGGGCGGTGTTGTCGATGACCGTGGTGCCCGGGGACAGCGAGGCGGCCATGATCAGGTTCTCGGTCCCGGTGTGCGACGGCGTGTCCAGGTAAAGGTGCGCGCCCTTCATCCGGCCGGCCTTGATGTAGATCTTGTCGCCGGTGCCGTCCACGGTGGCGCCGAGACGGGCGAAGCCGCGGTAATGGAAGTCGAGGCTGCGGCTGCCGAGGTTGCATCCGCCGACGCCCTCGATGACGGCTTCCCCCAGCCGGTGCAGCAGCGCGGGCACGAAGAGCACGGAACCGCGGAACCGCCGGGCGATCTCGGCCGGCAGGACCGGGCTGCTCAGGCTGGACGCGTCCACCACGAGGGTGCGCTCCGCCTCGTGGAACTTGACCACGGCCCCGACGGCGTGGGCGAGTTCAATCGCCCGGCGCACGTCCTCGATCGGCGGCACGTTCCGCAGCACCGTGCGGCCCTCCGACGCGAGCAGCGAGGCGGCGATCATCTTGAGCGCGGCGTTCTTGGCGCCCTGCACGAACACGGTTCCGTGCAGCGGTACCCCGCCTCGTACGCGATAGCACGTCTCGGGTCCAACGGTCATCGACACGCTGCTCCTTGGCTGCAGTATGGGGCCAACCGGCGGCCGGGTGACATGTCCGGACAGCCCCCACGCGGGCCGCCGGTTAGCTGCCTGAACGTGTGGCAGCCTGCTGTGCGCGCTGTCCAGTATCCCACCGGCTTCGGGGTCTGCGGGTCATTGCGGGCATCCCGGGCTCGGCGTGATGAGCGTCCCTGGCTTGGTCCGCCTACCTTGTGGACGCTCCATCCGGGCATTCGGTTGGCAATTATCATTGCAGGTGAGACGGATGTGCCCGGAATCGTCCAGATGGTCAGGTGAGGTCGGCCAGGCGGGTGAAAACCGGCCCGAGGCGCTCCACGTAACGTTCCGGCCGGAAAACCTCATCCAGGCGCGCCTCATCGAGCGTCTGCCCGGCCACGCTGGCCTCCTTGCGCAGCGCCTCGCGGAAGCTGGCGCCGGTGTCCCAGCTTGCCGCCGCGGCCGCCTGCACAAGCGTGTACGCATCCTCCCTGGACATTCCGCCCGCGACCAGGTCAAGCAGGACGCTGGAGGTGTAGATGAGGCCGCCGGTGGACTCCAGGTTCGCCCGCATCCTGGCCGTGTCAACCCGCAATCCGGTGATCACTCCGGTGGTCAGGTGCAGCAGGTAGTCGGTCGCGATCGCCGCGTCGGGCAGCGCCACCCGTTCCACGCTGGAATGAGAAATGTCACGTTCGTGCCAGAGCGCCATGCCCTCCATGACCGGGACCACATACCCGCGGACCACGCGGGCCAGGCCGCAGATCCGCTCCGAGCGGATCGGGTTCCGCTTGTGCGGCATGGCCGAGGACCCCTTCTGGCCCGCCGAGAACGCCTCCGCCAGTTCGCGTACCTCGGTCCGCTGCCCGTGCCGTACCTCCAGGGCGATCGCATCGCACGCGGTGGCCAGCATCGCCAGCACGCTCACCCACTCGGCAATGCCGTCGCGGAACACCACCTGGGTGGCGACGTCGGCCGGCCGCAGGCCTAGTTCGGGCAGCACCCTGGCCTCGATCGCCGGGTCGATGTTGGAGTAGGTGCCGACCGGCCCGGACAGCTTGCCCACCGCGACCGACTCCCTGGCGTGCCGCAACCGGTCCCGGCAGCGCGCCACGGCGAACGCGAAATCCGCGACCCGGTGTCCCCAGACGTCAGGTTCGGCGTGGATGCCGTGGGTCCGCCCGGCCCGGATCGTGTCCCGGTGTGCGAGCCCGTGCTCGCGCAGCGCGGCGACGAGCGCCGTGGCGCGGGTGATCAGCAGGTCGCTGGCCTCGGTGAGGGTCACGGCCAGCGCCGTGTCCAGCAGGTCGGAGGACGTCAGGCCGTAGTGCACGAACGCGGCCGCCGACCGGGGCACCGTGTTGTCCGCCCAGGCGGTGAGGAACGCGATCACGTCGTGGTCGGTGACCGCCTCGGCGGCGGCCACCGCCTCGGGTGTGGGCGGCGGGGCGGCACGCACCGGGCCGACCGCGTCCGCCGGCACCGTGCCGGCGGCCGCGTGCGCTTCGAGCACCAGGGTCTCCACCCGGCACCACAGCTCGTACTTGTGCTCCTGGCTCCAGATCCGCCCCATCTCGGGCAGCGTGTAACGCTCGATCACACACCCATTGTCCCTTACCGGCCGGCCGCGGCCCGGTCCCGCGCACTCGCGCGGCGCTCCGCGGCGAGCATCACCACGATCCCGGCAAGCAGCACCGCGAACTGGGCCTCGACCGAGACGGCGGCCCCCAGCGCCGCCGTGGCCAGGGCGAACCCGGCGCCAGCCAGCCGCAGCGCGATGGGCCGGATCTGCAATGCCCACCGGAACCAGGCGCTGCCGGCCAGGAACAGGGCGGCACCGCCGCCCACCGCGAGGGCCTCACGGCCGGCATGCGCCCGGGCGGGATTGCCGATGGTCAGGAACGCGCCAGCGGCCAGCGTCACCACGCCGAGCAGTATCGGGATGTGGCTGTAGTAGATGCTGAGCGCCAGCCCCGCGCGCCGGCTTTGCTCCGTGGCCGCTATCGCCTGCTCGGCCCGCTCGTCGTCGCCGTCGCCGAAGTAAACCCACCACAGCACCGCGGACAGGGCCAGCCCAAGAAGGGCGGCCAGCGCCACCGCGAAGGTCACCCCCGCCGGGGCCGCACCGACGCCTACTGCCGCGACCGACTCGCCAAGCGCCACGATGACCAGGGCGCCGTGACGTTCCGCGAAGTGGGCGGGCCGGATGTCGAACCGGCCGCCCGGGCTGATGATCAGCGGGGAGAGCCACTGGACCGCCACCGCGGCCGCCCACACCAGGTAACTGGCCGGGGTGGGAGTGAACCCGGCGCCGATCACTAGCAGCGCCCCGGTGACGTTGAACGGGGCGACCCGCACGATGTTCCGGTTCACTCGGTAGAACAGCGCCGTATGGACCAGGACCACGATCAGGTACCCGACGCCGAGCGCGACCCGGGTTTCGGTGTCGCCGGGGCCGAAACCGTGCGGGATGGCCAGGCCGCAGATCAGGAAGCCGCCCATGCCCACGAGCAGCAGGAGCCGGTCCGCGGTGCGCACCGGCGCGCGAGCGTTGGTCAGCCATGCGTAGCCCCCGTACATCCACCACAGCACCCCGAAGACCAGCAGCACCTCCAAGGCGCCACGGAGGGAGAGGTGGTGCACCAGCAGGTCGGCGAGCTGGGTGAGGGTGAACGCGAAGACCAGGTCGAAGAACAGCTCCAGGGTGGTCACCCGGATCGGCTCATCACCGGGGTCCGTGATGTCAGGGTCAGCGGGCCCTGTGGGGCTGGGCGGACTGGACTCGGGGCTGGCGCGGCCGCGGTTGCGATCCGGACCCGGGCCGACCGTGCCGGGTTCCGGGCCGGTCATGCCGGGCTTGTCGCGGGCCGTGCGGCGGCCTCGGCAGCGATGTCGCGGCGGAACCAGCCGCCCCGGATCCGGATCCGCTCCGCGGCCTGGTACGCCACTTCTCGCGCGGTCTTCAGGTCCGGCCCTGTGCCGACGACGTTGAGTACCCTCCCCCCGGCGCTGACAACCTGCCCGCCCCGGTCGGTGCCGGTGCCCGCGTGCAGCACGTAGGCCCCGGGCACTCGTTCGGCATCATCAATACCTTCAATGACGTCGGCGGTCAGCGGCGAGACCGGGTAGCCCGCTGCCGCGACGACCACCGTGACCGCGGCACCTGGCGCCCATTCCAGCGGGCCGGTGCCAGACAGCGAACCGGACGCGGCCGCGGCCAGCGGCCCGGCCAGCGGAGTGGCGAGCCGGTCGAGCACCACCTGGGTCTCCGGGTCGCCGAACCTGGCGTTGAACTCCACCACCCGCGGCCCGCGGCTGGTCAGCGCGAGGCCCGCGTACAGCAGGCCGCGGTAGGGGGTGCCGCGGCGGCGCAGTTCGGCGATCGCCGGGACGACGACCGTGGCCATCAGCTCCGCGGTCAGCCCGGCCGGTGCCCACGGCAGCGGGGCGTAGGCGCCCATGCCGCCGGTGTTCGGCCCCTGGTCGCCGTCCTGCGCCCGCTTGAAGTCCTGCGCGGGCAGCAACGGCACCGCGCTCGCGCCGTCGGCCAGCGCGAACAGCGACACCTCGGGGCCGTCGAGGAACTCCTCGACCACCACCTTGCCCGCGGCCCGTGCATGGGCGAGCGCGGCGTCCCGGTCGCCGGTCACCACGACGCCCTTGCCGCCCGCGAGCCCGTCCGCCTTCACCACGTACGGCGGGCCGAACCTGTCCAGTGCCTGCGTGACCTCCGCCTCGGTGTCACAGGTACGCGCCGCCGCGGTCGGGATGCCCGCCGCGGTCATGACCTGCTTGGCGAACGACTTCGAGCCCTCGATCATGGCGGCACGGCGGCCGGGCCCGAAGCAGCTCAGCCCGGCGCCGCGCAGCGCGTCGCCCAGCCCGGCAACAAGTGGTGCCTCCGGGCCGACGACGACCAGTCCGGGCGCGAGCGAGCGGGCCAGGCCGGTCACCGCCCCGACGTCGGCGAGATTTGCGGGGTGGAGTTCGGCGAGAGCGGCGATACCGGGGTTGCCCGGCGCCGCGTGCAGGCCGGTCACGCCGGGGTCGGCGGCAAGCGCCCGCGCCAGCGCGTGCTCGCGGCCCCCGGAGCCGAGGAGGAGGACTCGCACGCGGCGAGCCTACCTGCCCAGCAGCGGCCTGAGCTGCAGGGTCTGGTCGCGGCGCGGGCCGGTGCCGACCGCGGCCACCGGGGCGCCGATCATCTCCTCCAGCGCCCGCACGTAGGCCTGCGCGCTGCGCGGCAGGTCGGCGAACTCCCTGGCGTCCGACAGGTCCTCCCACCAGCCGTCGAGGTACTCATACACCGGCACCGCGTGGTGGAACTCGGTCTGCGTCATCGGCATCTCGCTGTGCCTGGTGCCATCCACGTCGTAGGCGACGCACACCGGCACCTTGTCCAGCCCGGAGAGCACGTCCAGCTTGGTGACGAAGAAGTCGGTGACCCCGTTCACCCGCGTGGCGTACCTGGCGATCACCGCGTCGAACCAGCCGCAACGGCGCGCCCGGCCGGTGGTCACCCCGTACTCACCGCCGGCCTTGCGCAGCCAGTCGCCCTGGTCGCCGTCCAGTTCGGTGGGGAACGGGCCGGCGCCCACCCGCGTCGTGTACGCCTTGACGATGCCGATGACCGTGGTGATCCGGGTCGGCCCGATCCCCGAGCCCGCGCAGGCGCCGCCCGCGGTCGGGGATGAGGAGGTCACGAACGGGTAGGTGCCGTGGTCCACGTCGAGCAGGGTCGCCTGGGCGCCTTCGAGCAACACGGTCTTGCCCTCGTCCAGCGCGCGGTTGAGCACGAGCACCGTGTCCGCCACATAGCGGCGCAGCTTCTCCCCGTACTCCACGTACTCCGCCGCGACCGCGCCCGCGTCGATGCCCCGGCGGTTGTAGACCTTGGCGAGCACCTGGTTCTTCTCCATGAGCACCAGGTCGAGCTTCTGCCGCAGGATGCCGGGGTCGAGCAGGTCCTGGACGCGGATGCCGGTCCTGGCCACCTTGTCGCCGTAGGCCGGCCCGATGCCGCGCCCGGTGGTGCCGATCCGGGCCTTGCCGAGATAGCGCTCGGTCACCCGGTCCAGCGCCTGGTGGTGCGGCATGATCAGGTGCGCACTCGCCGAGATCAGCAGGTTGTCGCAGGAGACGCCGCGGGCGGCCAGGCCGTCGATCTCGCCGAACAGCACCTGGGGGTCGATCACCACGCCGTTGCCGATCACCGGCGTCACGCCGGGGGACAGCACGCCCGAGGGCAGCAGGTGCAGCGCGTAACTCTCCTCGCCGATGACCACGGTGTGCCCGGCGTTGTTGCCGCCCTGGTACCTGACCACGAAATCCACGCGGTCACCGAGCAGGTCGGTCGCCTTGCCCTTGCCCTCATCACCCCACTGGGCGCCCACCAGCACGATGGCCGGCATGTGACCAGCCCCTTCCCGGCTTGAGCCTGCGGCTTCAGCGCCCCGGGGGGCCCGCGGGGCCGTTCCCCCGGGCTTGCACTGCCCGCGGGGCCTGAGGGTACCTCAGCGGCCTGCGTGGGCGGGTCAGGCGCCGTTCAGCGCCGCGGCGGCCTGCGGGCTGGAGTCCTGCAGGAAGGTCCGGCAGCGCTCGGCCTCGTCCTGCTCGCCGAGGGCGGCGGCGGCCCGGCCCAGCGCGTGCAGGGACCGCAGGAAGCCCCGGTTCGGCGCGTGCTCCCAGGGGATCGGCCCCTGGCCACGCCAGCCGGCCCGGCGCAACTGGTCCAGGCCCCGGTGGTAGCCGGTCCGGGCGAACGCGTAGGACACCACGAGGTCGCCGCGCTCCATCGCCCCGTCGGCAAGTGCCGCCCAGGCGGCCAGGCTGGCGGGATGCGCGGCGGCCACGGCGGCGGGGTCAGCGCCCGACTCCAGTTCGGCGGCCGCTGGATCCTCGGGCAGGTAGGTGGCTGGCGGCCCCAGCAGATTCCGATGTTCCATGGCACCCATCCTGCCCGCCGCCGTGGATGCCCGGCCGGCTGCCGCGCGGATCTCAGGTCAGGCGCTTGCCCGCGGACAGGAGGTCCTCGCAGGCGTGCTGCACCCGGGCCGCCATGCTGGCCTCGCCGGCCTTGCCCCACGAGCGCGGGTCGTAGGCCTTCTTGCTGCCCACCTCGCCGTCCACCTTGAGCACGCCGTCGTAGTTGGTGAACATGTGCGCCGCGACCGGCCGGGTGAACGCGTACTGGGTGTCGGTGTCCACGTTCATCTTCACCACGCCGTAGCCGATCGCCTCGCGGATCTCCTCCAGCGCCGACCCGGATCCGCCGTGGAACACCAGGTCGAACGGCTTGTCCTTGCCGTACTTGGCGCCGACCGCATCCTGGATCTCCTTCAGCACGGCGGGCCGCAGCGTGACGTGGCCCGGCTTGTAGACCCCGTGGACGTTGCCGAACGTGGCGGCCAGGATGTACCGGCCCCGTTCGCCGAGGCCGAGAACCTCCGCCGTGGCGAGTGCGTCCTCCGGTGTGCTGTACAGCTTCTCGTTGATCTCCCCGACGACGCCGTCTTCCTCGCCGCCGACCACGCCGATCTCCATCTCCATGATCACGTGGGCCCTGGCGCACTCGTCGAGCAGTTCGGAGGCGATGGCCAGGTTCTCCGCCAGCGGCACCGCCGAGCCGTCCCACATGTGGGAGCCGAACAGCGGGTCCTCGCCGCGTGCCACCCGCTCCTGGGACAGCTTCACCAGCGGGCGCATGAAGCCGTCGAGCTTGTCCTTGGGGCAGTGGTCGGTGTGCAGCGCCACGTGCATCGGGTACTTGTCGGCCACCGACCGGGCGAAGTGTGCCAGGGCGACCGAACCGGTGACCATGTCCTTGACGGCCGCGCCGGACAGGTAGTCGGCGCCACCGGTGGACACCTGGATGATCCCGTCGCTTTCCGCGTCGGCGAAGCCGCGCAGCGCGGCGTTCAGCGTCTGGCTCGATGTCACGTTGATCGCCGGGTAGGCGAAGCCGTGCTCCTTGGCCCGGTCGAGCATCTGGGCGTAGATCTCCGGCGTCGCGATAGGCATGACTTTTCAGCTCCCGTCTGGTGACCAGAGTCCAGTATCTCCTGAGCCGGGCGGCAGGCCAGGTGCCGGTTCGGAGAACTAGCGTTTACCCCACGAACCCGGCACCGAACGGCAATGGCGGCCATACCACGGCCCGGTACCTGGTACAACTTTGCCCATGGAGAGCTTTATCATCCACGCTGGCTACGCAGCGGTGTTCCTCTTCGGGTTCCTAGAGGCCTGCTGCGTGCCGATCCCGTCGGAGATCACCTTCGGCTTCGCGGGCGTGCTGGCCGGTGAGGGCCGGCTCAACGTCGTCGCCATCATCATCATCGGGACGCTCGCGGAACTGCTGGGCTCGCTGGTCGCCTACGGTATCGGCCGGGTGGGTGAGCGCCCCCTGGTGGCCAGGTTCGGCCGCTACCTGCTGATCACGGAGGCGGACATCGACCGCGCGGAACGGTTCATGGCCGGCCGCGGGTCCTGGGCGATCCCGGTGGGCCGCGCGCTGCCGGTGGTGCGCACGTTCATCTCCATCGTGGCCGGATTCGTCAAGGTGCCACTGATGATGTTCGCCCTGCTGAGCCTGCTTGGCACGGCTGTCTGGGTGACCGCGATCACCCTGATCGGCTACGCGGTCGGCACCCAGTGGCAGAAGGTGGCGCACGGGTTCACCCTGGCCGGGTACGTCATCGTGGTAGTCGCCGTGATCGGCATCGCCGCGTTTGTCTGGCACCGGCTACGTGAGGTCCGCAGGGAGCAGGCGGCCGGAAAGGCCGACTCTCGCGGCGGCCATCAGCCCAAGCACAGGTCGCCGACGCCATAGGCGGCGCGGTACTCCAGCCCGCGCGCGGTCACCGCGGCCCGCGCGCCGCGGTCCACGAGCACCGCCACGCCTGCTACTACGGCGCCCGCGTCCCGCAGTGCGTCCACGGCGGTCAGCACAGAGGCACCGGTGGTCGAGGTGTCCTCCACCGCGAGCACCCGGCGGCCGGCAACGTCGGGGCCTTCGATCCGCCGTTGCAGCCCATGCGCCTTTCCTGACTTCCGCACCACGAACGCATCCAGATTTCTCCCCGCTACGACGGCCGCATGCATCATCGCCGTCGCCACCGGGTCTGCGCCCAGGGTGAGACCACCGACGGCGTCGTAGTCGAGGTCAGCCGTTGCGGCGAGCATCACCCGGCCCGCCAGCGCGGCGGTGGCGCCGCTGAGCAGCACCCGCCGCAGGTCGATGTACCAGTCCGCGTGCTGCCCGGAGGACAGCACGAAGTCACCGCGGACCACGGCCTTGTCGTTGATCACCTGCAGGAGGTCGTCGCGCTCGCTCACGATTGGCAGCGTAGCCGCGATCCGGCTACCTGATTGCGGCCAGGATCGCGCGCTCCTGTTCCGGTTCGATGCCGAGTTCCAGCAGGCCGCGCGGGGCGCGCCCGTGGCCCGCGGCGGTCTCGTGCTTCACCCAGAGCCAGGTGTCGTGCACGGTGTCGCTGAGCGGCCGGTACCGCATCCCGGTGCGCAGCGCCCGGTCACCCGGGACCTCCCAGATGTGCGCAAGCTCGGGGATGTCCGGGGCCCACATCGGCAGTTCGGTCCACGGGGTCACCCCGGCCTCGAGCAGGGCGCGGTCGCCCGCCCACCGCAGTTCCGCGTGCGGAAGGCCGTCCGCCCTGGTCAGCCGCGCGCAGTCGGCCAGCAGCGCGCCGAACGTGGTGCCATGCGGCCCCGGCACGTTGACGGTGGCGGGCAGGCCCCGCCTGGTGTTGTCGACCACCCAGGCCGCCAGGTCCCTGACATCGGTCATCCGGACCGGCTTGCCCGGCCCGTCCGGCGCGAGCACGGGCCCGCCCCGGGCGAGCCGCTGCAGCCACCACGACAGCCACCGGACGTTCTCGTGCGGCCCGACGATCAGGCCGGGCCGGACGATGAGGCACCGGCCAGGGAACGCGGCACCGGCTGCGCGCTCGGAGCCGGCCTTGAGCTGGCCGTAACCGAGGCTGTCCACGGTGCCGGTGGCGTCGGGCGGGCAGTCGAGCAGGGGGGAGTTCTCGGTGGCCGGCTGCCGCGGGTACTCGGCGTACACGGAAAACGTGGAGATATATGTGTAGTGCCCGGTCCGCTCGGCCAGGATCCGGGCCGACGCCGCCACGTGCGCGGGGGCGAGCACGGAGGTGTCGATCACCGCGTCCCACTCACCGCGCGCGAGCTGCCGCAGGTCTTCGGGATTGGTGCGGTCTCCGGTCAGCGTCTCGGTGCCCGGCCGGTGATGGCCGGACCGCCCGCGGGAGAACGTCGTCACGTCGTAGCCCCGGCCGCATGCCTCGTCCACGATCGCGCGGCCGAGAAACTGTGATCCGCCGAGCACAAGCAGTCGCATAATCACCAATCCTGCCCGCTGGCCGGTCCCGGCCGCGATGCCTTCTCCAGCACAAGGCCGTAGCCCCGGACACCTTCCCCACATCGGGGCCGGCCCGGCCTGTGCTGGGCAGGCCCGCGATCTGTGCGCGATCCATCACGGAGCCGGCTGTCCGCTGGTAACGTCTCGCCTGGACGGAAGGGCGGTGTCGCGTGGATCGCTGCGCGTTGTTC
>Ga0070710_10000656_pt1 | contig 16428 bp, 14 predicted proteins | sample LARL52metaG_FD_65454 | JGI IMG/M metagenome (GOLD analysis project Ga0070710, IMG submission 65454) | Corn, switchgrass and miscanthus rhizosphere microbial communities from Kellogg Biological Station, Michigan, USA - LAR L5-2 metaG | ecosystem: Host-associated > Plants > Roots > Rhizosphere ... | reverse complement strand
CAGGACATCATTTCGGCTGCCTATCTGAAGGACGCTTCTGATCCGCAGTGGGATAACGATCCCGGCATGAAGAAATTCCTGGACTTCCTCGCGAAATATTATCCGGGAGGCAACCGGCTCGACGGCTCGGTGGTGTACGGCTACGGCGTCGCGCAGACGCTGGTGCAGGTGCTGAAGCAGTGCGGCGACGACCTGACGCGCGAGAACGTCATGAAGCAGGCCGCGAACCTGAAGAACTTCCGCACCGAAGTGCTGCTGCCTGGCATTTACATCAACACCGGACCGGACGATTTCGCACCGATCAGCCAGCTGCAGCTGATGCGCTTCAAGGGCGAGCGCTGGGAGCTGTTCGGCGATGTGATCTCCGGCGATGTCGGCGGTTGAGCCTCGCCTTCGCCTGCCCTGGCGCGATCTCCCCCGCAACGCAGGTGCGTTGCGGGGTTTTCTTTTCCGCCGGAACGACGGATAACTGCCGGTCACCCGATTTCTCGCCTTGCGCTGGACAGCAATGACCGACCGCCGCCCGCTGCTCCGTTCGATCTTCGATGCGGCCGTTGCCGCCGCGCATCCCGATGTCGTGCTGGCACGCTACCTGCGGCCGCCACCCGCCGGACGCGTCATCTGCCTCGCCGCCGGCAAGGGCGCGGCTGCAATGGCCGCGGCCGCGGAGGTCCACTATCTCGACGGGCTGAAGCTCGCGCCCGAGCGGCTGATCGGCATTGCCACCACGCGCCACGGCCACGGCGTGCCGACGCGGCGGATCAAGGTCGTCGAGGCCGGCCACCCGATGCCGGATGAAGCGGGCCTCAAGGGCGCCGAAGAGACGCTTCGGATGGCGGAAGAGGCGCAAGCCGACGATCTCTTGCTGGTCCTGCTGTCGGGCGGCGGCTCGGCGAACTGGATCGCCCCCGTGCCCGGCATCAGCTTCCTGCAGAAGCAGCAACTGACCCGCGCGCTGCTGCGCTCCGGCGCGCCGATCGGCGAGGTCAACACCGTGCGCAAGCATCTGTCGCGGATCAAGGGCGGGCGGCTGGCGCGCGCCGGGCAGCACGCTGCCGAAATCGTCACGCTGGCGATCTCCGACGTGCCGCATGATGATCCCTCGGCGATTGCCTCGGGCCCCACCGTGCCCGACCCGACCACGCTTGCGGATGCGCGCGCCATCATCGCCAAATATCGACTGGACGTCGATGACGCCATCCGCGCCGCGCTGGACGATCCGGCAAACGAGAGCTGCAAGCCGGGCGACACGGGTTTTGTGAGGGCGCATTTCGAGCTGATCGCACGGCCCAGCCAATCGCTGGAGGCGGCGGTGAAGCTCGCGCGCGCGGCAGGCTATGAGATTGTCGATCTCGGCGCCGATCTCGAAGGCGAAGCCCGCGAAGTCGCTGCCGAGCACGCGCGATTGGCATTGCAGGCGCGCGCGCAAGGCCGGCGCGTCGCGATCCTCTCCGGCGGCGAGCTCACGGTCACCGTGCGTGGCAACGGCCGCGGCGGTCCGAACCAGGAGTATGCGCTGGCGCTGGCCGCGCTGCTGAAGGACACGGCTGACATCTCGGTACTCTCAGGCGATACTGACGGCGCCGACGGCGGCGGGGGCTCGGCATCTGATCCGGCCGGCGCGATCGTCGACGCCACGACGTCTGCGAAGATGGCCGCGCTCGGCCTCGACCCGCAGGCCTTTCTCGCCAACAACGACGCCACCGCGTTTTTCGCCGCGACCGGCGATCTGCTGCAGACGGGGCCAACGCTGACCAATGTCAACGACATCAGGGTGATCCTGGTGGATGCGTTGTAGGGTGGGCAAAGGCGCGTCTTCGCGCCGTGCCCACCATCTTTCCGCGAGCGAGCTGCGAGATGGTGGGCTCGCTTCGCTTTGCCCACCCTACCCGGCTGGCTTACGGCCGTCCCTTCTCCCCGCTCACATGCTGCAGCAGCGCGAGCAGGCCTTTCAGCAGCACGGTCGGCGATGGCGGGCAGCCCGGGATGTGCAGATCAACCGGGACCACGTCCTTCACACCACCGACGCAGGCATAGCTGCCGCGAAAAACGCCGCCGTCAGCGGCACAGCCGCCCACTGCCACCACCCATTTCGGATCGGGCGTGGCATTGTAGGTGCGCTCCAGCGCCTCGCGCATGTTTTTCGTCACCGGCCCGGTCACCAGGAGCACGTCGGCGTGCCGTGGCGATGCGACGAAGCGCAGGCCGAACCGCTCCAGATCGTAGAAGGCGTTGGCGAGCGCATGGATCTCGAGCTCGCAAGCGTTGCACGAGCCGGCGTCGACCTGGCGGATCGAGAGCGAGCGGCCAAGCCGCGCCTCGGCGGCATCGCGCACACGGCCAGCGAGCTCGGCGAGTGCCGCCTGATCGACCGCCGGCGGCGGCTCGGTCAGGGGACCGCGGGTCAGGCTCTCGATCATGGTCCTGCGCATCGCATTCGCCTCGCTAGAGATCGACGCCGGAATAGGAACAGTTGAACGACTTGTTGCAGAGCGGAAAGTCGGCCACGATGTTCTGCTCGATCGCGGTCTCCAAGAGCGGCCACTGGAACCAGGAGGCATCGCGGAGGTGACAGCGCCCAATCCGTCCGTCAGCGTCGAGCCGCAGCCAGACCAGCAGGTCGCCTCGGAACGCCTCGACCAGCGCCATGCCCTCGCGAGCCTCGCCTTTCGGCGTGACGGGGATTCTGGTCTCGCCCTGCGGCAATCGTTCGAGGATCTGATCGATCAGCTCTAGGCTCTGTTCGACCTCGCGGATGCGGATCCAGACCCGCGCATTGACGTCGCCGGCGTCGAGCACGGGCACCTCGAACGACAACTGGTCATAGGGCGCGTAGCCAACAGCGCGCCGCGCATCGAAGGCGCGGCCGGCGGCCCGGCCGACAACACCGCCGGCGCCGAACTGGCGCGCATACTCGCACTTGACGATTCCGGTCGTCACGGTGCGATCCTGCAAGGACGCCGTGTTGTCGTACAGCTCGATCAGACGCGGGAAAACTTTTCGAATTTCAGCGACGAGCTGCCGTATCTGGTCCGCCCCGCCGGGCGCGATGTCGCGCGCAACGCCGCCGGGCACGATGACGTCCATCATCAGGCGATGGCCGAACGCGGCATCCGTCGCGCGCAGACAACGCTCGCGCAAGATGCCGGCCTGCGCATGCATCAGCGCGAACGACGCGTCGTTACAGATCGCGCCGATGTCGCCAAAATGGTTGGCCAGCCGCTCGATCTCCGCCATGATAGCGCGCAGATATTGCGCACGCAGCGGCGCGTCGAATTGCACCGCGGCTTCAACGGCGCGCGCAAAGGCAAAACCGTAGGCGACCGTCGAGTCGCCCGAGGTGCGACAGGCCAGGCACGCGGCCTGATCGAGCGACGCGCCCAAGAGCATCGCCTCGATGCCCTTGTGCACATAGCCCAGCCGCTGCTCCAGCCGCACCACATGCTCGCCATTGGCGGTGAAGCGGAAATGTCCGGGCTCGATGATGCCGGCATGAACCGGGCCGACGGCAACCTGATGCAGCGCCTCGCCCTCGGCAGGGAGGAATGGATATGGCTCGGCCTTGCCGGCACTGCCGCGTTTGGTCCTGCCGAGCGGAAACTGCCCGCCCCAGGCGCCGTGATCGAGCCAGGGCCTGACATCGCCGGCGCCTTTCGCCTGCAGGCCGAACAGATCGTGGATCGTCCGCTCCAGCCGCAGCGCAGGCGGATGCGCGCGCGCGACGCTCGGAAACCAGCCGTCGGCACATGCGAAGCTGATGACGGCAATCTCATTCGCCTCGGCAAGCAGCGCCATGTGCACGGCCGCGGGCTCGCCCCAGAGGCCGAGCAGCGTCGCCCGGCCGGCGACGAGCTCACCGATCGCCGCCTGCCACCCCTCCTCACCGACGATCGCACGCGGCCAGGGATGGTGGTTCGGAACGACGTCATGATGCGGAATGCTGTCGAGCAGGCTCATGGCATCTCACCCCAACAGCCTTGCGACATTCTGGAAGCCGGCGACCAGCACCGGCGGCAGATAGATGCCGGCGAGCAGGACGAGCGCCAGGTGGGTGAACATCGGCACGTAAGATGCCTCCGCCGGCGCGGTCGGCCCGCGCACCTCGCCGAACACGACACCGCCGACGCGCAGGAACAGGCCGCCGAGCGCAATCAGGAGGCCGAGGACCAAGATGATCGTGAGCCACGGCGCGCGCGTAAACGTCGAGCTGACCACCAGGAACTCGCTCATGAAGATGCCGAGCGGCGGCAGGCCGACGATCGCGACGACGCCGAGCATCAGACCCCAGCCGAGCACCGGATTGCTCACGGTCAGGCCGCCGATGTCGGCGATCTTCTGGGTGCCCTTGACCTGCGCGATGTGGCCGACCGCGAAGAAGATCGCGGATTTGGTCAGGGAATGCATGGTCATGTGCAACAGGCCGGCGAAATTGGCGAGCGGCCCGCCCATGCCGAACGCGAACACGATGATGCCCATGTGCTCGATCGAGGAATAGGCGAACATGCGCTTGATGTCGCGCCGACGATACAGCATCAGGCTGGCGAAGATCACGGAGATCAGGCCCATCGTCACCATCAGCGGCCCCGGCGCGATCGATCCCGGGTTGACCGCGAGCAGCATCTTGAAGCGGAGCAGCGCATACAGCGCGACGTTCAACAAAAGGCCGGACAGAACGGCGGAGATCGGCGTCGGGCCTTCGGCATGGGCATCCGGCAGCCAGGCATGCAGCGGCGCCAGCCCGACTTTTGTGCCGTAGCCGAGCAGCAGGAACACGAAGGCGACGTTGAGCAGGGCCGGATCGAACGCTGCGGCGCGCGACACCAGCACGGTCCACACCATGGCGTCCGTGCCCTCACCGATGACGGGACGCGCCGCCATGTAGACGAGAATGGTGCCGAACAGCGCCAGCGCGATGCCGACGCTGCCGAGGATGAAATATTTCCAGGCCGCCTCCAGCGCCTCATGGGTGCGATAGATGCCGACCATCAGCACCGTGGTCAGGGTTGCGACCTCGACCGCGACCCACATCAGCCCGATATTGTTGGCGACCAGCGCCAGATTCATCGAGAACATCAGCGCCTGGTACATCGCATGATAGAAGCGCAGGAAGCCCGGCGTCAGCCGGCCGATGTCGATCTCGTGCTCGATGTAGCTGGCGCTGAACACGCTGGTGGTGAAACCGATGAAGGTGGTCAGAACGATGAACACCTTGTTGAGATCGTCGACCAGGAGATACTGGCCCGAGACCGGCTCAACCACGAACAGCGACAGGGCCGTGAGGAATGTGAGCAGCGTCGCCATCACGTTGAGCCGCGCGCTCAGCCGGTAGCCGGGCAGCAGCGCGAGTCCGGCGGCCGAGACCGCCGGAATCAGGAGAATGGTGTTGAGCGCGTCGAGCGTCATCGGCGTTCTCCACGAAAGCGGTCGAGCGCCTGGATGTCGACGCTGTCAAAGCGCTCCCGGATGCGGAACAGGAAAATGCCGATCACGATGAAGGCGATCAGCACCGAGAAGGCGACGCTGATCTCGACCACCAGCGGCATGCCCTTGGCGCCCGTTGCCGCCAGGACCAGGCCGTTTTCCAGCGACATGAAGCCGACCACCTGGCTCACCGCGTTGCGCCGCGTCACCATGATCAGGAGGCCGAGCAGCACCACCGACAAGGCAAAGGCGAGATCCTCGCGCGCCAGCGCGTCGGCCCCCGGCGTGACCCGCAGCATCACCACCATCGACAGCGCGACCAGGCCGATGCCGGCGATCATGGTCATCCCGACGCCGACCGCAGTCTCGATCTCGCGGTGAATGCCGAGCCGGACGATGATCCGGTGCAGCGAGACCGGAATGATGATGGCCTTGAAGATCAGGGCAATGGCGGCGGTGACGTAAAGGTGCGGTGCGTGCTGGACGAAGGCCTGCCAGGCCACCGACAATGCGAGCACGAATGCATGCAGCGCATAGACATTGAGCAGCGCATAAAGCCGGTCCTGGTACAGCATCATGAAGCTTGCGAGCACCAGCGAGCCGGCGAGCATATGAGCGATGTCGAACTCCAGCCCGTGCATGATTACAGGCTCCCCGATACGAACCGCAGCAAGGTTGCGAGCAGCGCCAGCATCAGCGCCGCGCCCAGAAACTCCGGAATGCGAAACACGCGCATCTTTGCGATCGAGGTTTCGAACACGGCGAGCAGGCTGGCGCAGAGCGCGAGTTTCAGCACATAGGCGAGGGTCCCGATCGCGAGCGCCACGAAACCAGCGCCCTGCTCGGCCGTCCCCCACGGCATGAACATGCAGGCGATCAGCGAAATGTAGAGCAGCAGTTTCAGCTCGGCCGAAAGGTCGATCAGCGCCAGATGCCGCCCGGAATATTCCAGCACCATCGCCTCATGCACCATGGTGAGCTCGAGATGGGTGGCGGGATTGTCGACCGGGATCCGCGCATTCTCGGCGAGAGCCACGATGACCAGCGCGAACAGCGCAAGGCCCAGCGACACGCGCAGACCGACCGCGCTCGATCCCATGAACTCGGCCACCGTGGAGAGCTGGGTCGAGCCCGCGATCATCGCCACGGAAAACACCGTGATCAGGATCGCCGGTTCGGCCAGCGAGGCAATCATCACCTCGCGGCTGGAGCCAATGCCGCCGAACGCGGTGCCGACATCCATGCCCGCCAGCGCAAGCGCAAAGCGAGCGCTGCCGAGCAGCGCGATGATCGCAATCAGGTCGGCCGACCAGGAGAACAACAGGCCGTTGCCGAAGGTCGGCACCAGGGCGGCGGCGACCCAGGTGACGGCGAAGATGACGTAGGGGATGACACGGAACAGCCAGGACGCGTTCTCGGCGAGCACGACGTCCTTGCGCATCAGGCGGAGGAGATCGCGATAGGGCTGCAGCAGTGGCGGCCCCTGCCGGCGCAACAGATAGGCCTTCAGCTTGCGCACCACGCCGGTCAGGAGTGGCGCCAGCGCCAGCACCAGAAACATCTGGGCGCCCTGAACGATGAGGTCGCGGATCAGCATCATAGCGACAGCACCACGAGCAGGAGCACCAGCGCCACGAACACCAAAGTGAGATAGCGGCGGATGGTCAGAAACTGCAGCACGTTGATGCGCATGGTCGCGAACCCGATGAGCTTTGCGATCGGCGCGTAAAGCCCCTCCCAGATCAGGTCGTGCATCACGACGGTGAGCCGCGCGGTCGCGGCCGATCCCGGCGGCGGCATCTCGCCGATTTCGCGCGCGCCGAACACGAGTGTGCCGAACACGCGGCGGATCGGCTGGGAGAAGCTGGAGGCGGTGTATTGAATGGCGGGATTGCCGTCCGGAAAGCCGCAATCCCAGGCCGGAGCACGGCGCAGGCGGTCCGAGGCCAGCCGATGGATCGCGACAGAGGCGATCGAGCCCGACAACAGCATGAAGGCGAACACCAACAGACCGTCATAGGAGCTGCGGCTTTGGGCGATCGGCACGATGGTGAACCATTGCAGATCGGATTGATGAGGCATGCTGTTGCCGACCATGGTTCTTGCGACCGGCGCCAGCGCATCGATGAACAGGCCGGGCAGGACGCCGGCCACGAGGCAAAGCACGGCCAGCAGCATCATTGCGGCAAGCGAGAAGCCGTCGACCTCCCTGGCTTCGGCCGCTGCGCTGGTTCGCGCGCGGCCGAGAAAGCTGATGCCGAAAACCTTCACGAAACAGGCCGCGGCCAGCGCGGCCGCGAGCGCGAGCAGGCCGCCGACCGCGGGAATGATCAGCTTCAGTCCCCAGGACGGCAGATGCGGACTGAGCAGGATCGCCTGGAACGTCAGCCATTCCGAGACGAAACCGTTGAACGGCGGCAACGCCGAAATCGCGATGCAGCCGATCAGCGTCACGAACGCGGTTTGCGGCATGCGGTGGATCAGGCCGCCGAGCTTCTCCATGTCGCGCTCGCCGGTGGCGGTGAGCACACAGCCGGCCCCGAAGAACAGCAGGCTCTTAAAGAAGGCATGATTGAGCACGTGAAGCAGCGCGGCGGTGAAGGCGAGCGCGGCGATGAAATCGCTTCCCTCCGCCTTGAACGCGAGCGCAAGCCCGAGCCCGGTGAAGATGATGCCGATATTCTCGATGGTCGAGTAGGCGAGCACGCGCTTGATGTCACGCTGCATCAGCGCGTAGAGCACGCCCAGCGTCGCGGTCGGGCCGCCGATCGCGAGCAGGACCATGCTCCACCACCACTCGGGCGCGCCGAGCAGATCGAAGACGATCCTCACGAAACCGTAAGTGGCCACCTTCGTCATCACGCCGCTCATCAGGCCGGAGACGTGGCTGGGCGCGGCCGGATGCGCGAGCGGCAGCCAGGCGTGCAGCGGCACCAGCCCGGCCTTGGAGCCGGCCCCGAGCAGCGCGAGCAGGAGGACCGCGCCCGCCACAGCAGGCGTCTCGTGGGCAGCGCGGATCGCAGCGAAATCGTAGGCGCCGGTGCTGCCCGCGAGCACGCCGAAAGCGAGCAGCAGCACCAGCGTGCCAAAGCTCGCCATCAGGAGATAGACATAGCCGGCGCGCAGGCTTTCCGGGTCCTTGTGGTTCGAGACCACCAGCGCCCAGGAGGTGAGCGACATGAACTCCCACGCGACCAGGAAGCTGAAGGCATCATCCGCCAGCACCACGATGTTCATCGCAGCGAGATAGGCGGGATAGAACGGCAGCACGCGACCGGGTGACGGCTCGTGACGACCATAGCCAAGCGCGTAGAGGCTGGCCGCCGCGCCACCGAAATTGACGACGATCAGGAAGAAGGCGGAGAGCGCGTCGAGGCGGAAATGCGCACCGAGCCAGGGCAGACCGATCGGCAGCACGACGGCCGCGACCGATTGAGCGGGGTCGAGCAGGTGAACAAGCGCGATGGCGCAGAGCACGGTGCTGACGGCGAGGCTTGCGCCATAGACAATGACGGAGCCGCGCGCATTCAGGGACAGCGCGACCGCCGCTGGCGCCAGCGCCAACAATACCGCGACCGCCCCTAATGCCGCCTCGATCATGGCCGCTCCGCCATCGTGCCGTTGCGCGCGCGGCTCGCGTTCTTCCTTGTCCGGCGGGCGCTCATCATTTGAGCCTCACGCCGCGTCCGCCGCCCGGGGACGCCGCGCCCTCGGAGATCAGCTCGATCCCGCCCGAGGCGAGCGCCTCGACCAGCTTCATCAAGGAATCAACATTGCCGCGAATCACGCCCTCGGAGGCTTCCATGCGCTGAATTGTCGGCAGCGACAATCCACAGCGCTGCGCCAGTTCGCGCTGATCAATGCCCAGAAGCGCACGCGCGGCGCGCAGTTGCGCAGACGTGATCATCAGACCCCAGCCCAAGCCGAAGAGAGAATGTAGTTATCAGACATCTAAACTGATGTGTCAAGCATCAGTTAGGATGCGTGCGGCATCAGCCCGCAGAGTGGGTAGAGCGCAGCGAAACCCACCCTCTTGCCGTGCGGAAAGGTGGTGGGTCTCGCTTCGCTCTACCCGCCCTACAAACTGCCCCCTGCCCTCGTTTGTCATCACCCGCGAAAGCGAGTGATCCAGTATTCCAGAGACGGCGGAGATTCATTGACGAGCCGCGGCGTACTGGATCGCCCGATCAAGTCGGGCGATGACAGTCGGGTGCGCGGACCCGAACCGGTACACTCGCCGATGGCGATGCCCCGGAATGACAAGGAGATCAAAGCTCCCGCGAGATCTTCGACAGCATCGACAGCAGGGCCGCGCGATTGCTTGGGCCGAGCACCTCGTTGAGGCGCGCCTCGTGCTTGCTGGCGACCAGCTTCTTGGCACGCTGGAGCACCGCGCGTCCCTTGTCGGTCAGGACCAGGATGTGGGAGCGGCGATCATTGGTCGAACGCATCCGCGTACAGAGATCGCGGCTCTCCAGGCCGTCCAGCATCGCGACGAAATTCGGCCTGAGGATCCCCAGCGTGTTGGCGATCTCGGTCTGGTTGCGGCCGGGATTCTTCTCGAGCAGGATGAGCACCGAAAATTGCGCGGGCGTCAGCCGCAGCGGCTCGACGCAGCGCAGGAAGTCCTCGAATACCTTGAGCTGCGCGCGCTTGAGCACATAGCCGAGCAGATCCGACAGCTCGCCGAGCTGCAGCATATCCTGTTCGCCCGTCCCCTCGGACGTCTCCTTACTCACCTTGGCGGCCTCCCCCGTTGCGGCCCTGGAAACAGTCATCGCTTGAGACCCGCAATCCCGGTAGGCTATTCCACACCGGACTTGAGATTATATTTGATAATTGTTATGAAGTATATCAAATTTCGGCGACGGTGATCAACTGTCCCGATCGGACCGCCGGCGTCGACGTGGACGGAACCTGCGGATCCAGCAGCGAAAGCTCGAGGGGGAGCGCCCGGTCTTGAACACGACGATCATGCTGTTCCTGGTCCAGGACGGCATCACCAATGGCGCGATCTACGCGCTACTCGGCCTGGCCACCGTGCTGGTGTTTGCGGTGACACGCGTGATCCTGATCCCGCAGGGCGAGTTCGTCACCTACGGCGCCCTCACCTACGCCTCGCTGGCGTCCGGCCAGATGCCGGGCACGGCGCGGCTCGCATTGGTGATGGGAATCGCAGCCTTTGCCTTTGACGTCTACGCCGCGCGCCGCGCGCTGCACTGGCCGAAAATCGCGCGGGCCTTTGCCGTCAACATCGCCCTGCCCGGCGGCGTGCTCGCGCTGACGGTCTGGGCGGCCGGGCACCACCCGCCCGTCGCGCTCTGCATCGCGCTGTCGCTGATCATTGTCGCCTCGATCGGCGTATTCCTCTACCGCATTGCGTTCCAGCCACTCGCGCACACCTCGGTGCTGGTGCTCCTGATCGCGTCGGTCGGCTGCCATCTGGCGCTGCAGGGCCTTGGGCTGCTGTTCTTCGGCGCCGAGGGGCAGCGCGGGCCGACCATCGCCGATGCCGCTGTCATCGCGGGTCCGCTCCGCTTCACCGGGCAGAGCATCGCCGTCTACGGCGTCACGACGGCCTTCATCATCGGACTCTGGCTGTTCTTCGGACTGACGCTTTATGGCAAGGCGCTGCGCGCCACCGCCGTCAACCGGCTCGGCGCGCGGCTGGTCGGCATTCGCACCACGCTGTCGGGCCAGATCGCCTTCCTGCTCGCATCGCTGATCGGCGCGCTCTCCGGCATTCTGATCGTGCCGATCACCACGCTGTACTACGACACCGGGTTCCTGATCGGCCTGAAAGGTTTCATCGCCGCCATCATCGGCGGCCTGGTGAGCTATCCGCTCACCGCAGTCGCGGCGCTGGTCGTCGGCATCGTCGAGGCCTTTTCCTCCTTCTACGCTTCCAACTACAAGGAGGTCATCGTCTTCATGCTGCTGATCCCCGTGCTGCTGCTCCGTTCGCTCGCCGCGCCCGCGGTCGAGGAAGAGAAGGACTGACGCGATGCGAGAGCGTTGGCCCATCCTGATCTTCGCAGCCGTGATGGCGGCGGTGCCGTTCATTCCCGGCGTGCCGCCATTCTGGATCGTGCTGCTGGACAATATCGGCCTGTCGGCGCTGGTGGCGATGGGACTCGTGCTGCTGACCGGGGTCGGCGGCCTCACCTCGTTCGGGCAGGCGGCATTCTGCGGCTTCGGCGCCTACACCACGGCCGTGCTGACAACGACCTACGGCCTGTCGCCCTGGCTGACGCTGCCGCTGTCGCTGCTGGTCGCGGGCGGCGCGGCCGTGCTGCTCGGCCTGATCACGGTACGGCTGTCGGGGCACTACCTGCCGCTCGGTACGCTCGCCTGGGGCCTGGGACTCTTTTACCTCTTCAGCAAGCTCGAATTCCTCGGCCGCAATGACGGCATCTCCGCGATCCCGCCGCTGTCGATCGGATCGTTCCGCATGATCGCGCCCGATACGATCTATTTTGCGATCTGGGCCGCGGTTCTGATCGCGGCATTGCTGACGCTCAATCTTCTGGATTCTCGCACCGGCCGCGCCATCCGCGCGCTGCGGCGCGGCCACATCGCCGCCGAATCCTTTGGCGTGATCACGCCGCGCGCCAAACTTCTGGTGTTCATCTATGCAGCGGTGCTTGCCGGCCTGTCCGGCTGGCTCTATGCGCATTTCCAGCGCGCCGCCAACCCGACGCCGTTCGGCGCGCAGGCCGGCATCGAATATCTCTTCATCGCCGTGGTCGGCGGCGCCGGCTATGTCTGGGGCGGCGTGCTCGGCGCCGGCATCGTCGTGGTGCTGAAGGAGGTGCTGCAGAGCTATCTGCCCTATCTCCTGAAGGGCGAAGGCCAGCTCGAGACCATCGTGTTCGGCATCTTGCTGGTGGCGCTCTTGCAGCTCGCGCCGACCGGCGTGTGGCCGTGGCTGGTGTCATATCTGCCGCTGAAGGCCGCGCGAAAACGTCCCGACACCTCGCTTACTCTGCCCGCGCGCGAGCGTGCGTCGGGCGAACCCAGCGTTCTTCTGCAGGTCGACAAGGCGCGAAAGCAGTTCGGCGGCGTGGTCGCGGTGAACAACGTCTCCTTCGACGTGCAGGCACGCGAGATCGTCGCGCTGATCGGTCCCAACGGCGCCGGCAAGAGCACGACCTTCAACCTGATCACCGGGGTGCTGCCGCCGACCGGCGGCAGCGTTTCGGTGCTCGGCAAGCCGATCGGCCACGCGCCGCCGCAGGAGGTGGTGAAGCTCGGCATTTCCCGAACCTTCCAGCACGTCAAGCTGGTGCCGGACATGACGGTCCTGGAGAACGTCGCGATCGGCGCGCATCTGCGCGGGACCTCGGGCGCGCTTGCAAGCATGTTCCGCCTCGATCGCGCCGAGGAGGCGCGGCTGGTCGCCGAAGCCGCGCGGCAGATCGCGCGGGTCGGCCTCGCCGACCAGATCGACCAGCTCGCGGGTTCCCTCTCGCTCGGCCAGCAGCGCATCGTCGAGATCGCGCGTGCGCTGTGCGTCGACCCGATGCTGCTCCTGCTCGACGAGCCGGCCGCCGGCCTGCGCCACATGGAAAAACAGCGCCTCGCCGCGCTGCTCCGCGAATTGCGCGAAGGCGGCATGTCGGTGCTGCTGGTGGAGCATGACATGGGTTTTGTCATGAACCTCGCCGACCGCATCGTGGTGCTGGATTTCGGCACCAAGATCGCGGAGGGCACGCCGCAGGCCATCAAGCAGAATCCCGACGTCATCAAAGCCTATCTCGGAGCCGTGACATGAGCGCGCTGCTATCGGTCAGCGACGTCCACGTCGCCTATGGCAAGGTCGAGGCCGTCCGTTCGGTCACGCTCGACGTCGCGGGCAACGAGATCGTCACCATCATCGGTGCCAATGGCGCCGGCAAGACCACCCTGCTCAATGCGATCATGGGCGTGCTGCCGCTGAAGGGCCATGTCACCTTTGCCGGCAGCGACGTGGCGCGGATGGACATCGAGGATCGCGTCGCTGCGGGCCTCAGCCTGGTGCCCGAACATCGCGAGCTGTTTGCCGCGATGAGCGTGGAGGACAATTTGCAACTCGGCGCGTTCCGCGTCGCGCGCGCGCGGGCCGCACAGTCGTTCGAGCACGTCTATACGCTGTTCCCGCGGCTGAAGGAGCGGCGCAGGCAGCTCGCCGGCACGCTCTCGGGCGGCGAGCAGCAGATGCTGGCGATGGGCCGCGCGCTGATGGGCACGCCAAAACTGCTGATGCTGGACGAGCCTTCGCTAGGGCTCGCGCCGATCATCGTTGCCGACATTTTCCGCATCGTCACCGAGCTGCGCAAGGCCGGCGTCTCGGTCCTGCTGGTCGAGCAGAACGCGATCGGCGCGCTGAAAATCGCGGACCGCGCCTATGTGATGGAGCTCGGCGAATTCGTGCTGTCGGGTCAGGCCAGTGTGATATCCGCGGACCCGCGCGTCGCCGCCAGCTATCTCGGCTTCGAGATCGAGGGCGCGAGTTAAGACTACAACTGTCGCCGCGAGTACGGTGCGACTCCCCTCCCCCAAAAGGGGGGGAGGAAGCACATCGCCGCCGCGGCCAGATCGAGCAGACTACTTCACCAGCACGTATTTGCCGTCCTTCACGGTGAGCAGGATGCGCGAGCGCTCGTCGAGGCCGTAGCGGTCCTTCTCGGTGAAGTTATAGACGCCTTGGCTCGCGGCGATCTCGCGTTCGCTGAGCAGCGCCTGACGGATCGCCTCGCGGAATTCCGGCGTGCCGGGTTTTGCCGTCTTCAGCGCGACCGGAAGAATCCGGTCCAGCACCAGGAACGCATCATAGGAGTGGCCGGCGAACTGGCTGCGGCTGTTCGGGCCATATTTGGCTTCATAGGCCTGGTTGAGCGCCAGCCCCGGCCTCTTGGTCGCCGCTTCGTCGGGCTGATCCTCCGGATCCATCACCGGACCGGACACCATGATCACGCCTTCGGCCGCCTTGCCGGCGATGCGGATGAAGTCCATGCTGGCCGCGCCGTGGGTCTGATAGATCAGGCCCTTGTAGCCGCGATCGCGCAGCTCGGTCTGGGGCAGGCCGGCCGCCGTGCCGGAGGCGCCGACCAAAATCGCGTCGGGATTGGCAGCGACGAGTTTCAGCACCTGACCGGTGACCGAGGTATCGGGACGGGCAAAGCGCTCGTCGTCAACCATGGTCATGCCCATCGGCACGGCCTGGGCCTTGAAATCGTTGAACCAGAGATCGCCGTAAGAATCGGAATAGCCGATGAAACCCACGGTCTTGATGTTGTGCGCCTTCATGTGGTCGTAGAGCGCCTTGCCAACGATCGGGATCGGCTGCGGCATCGCGACCGACCATTTGGCGCGCTCCGGCGTGATCGGGAACGGCGCCAGGCCGAAATGCGGGATGCCGGCCTCGTTCGCGACGTTGGAGACCGCGATCGTCGCCGGCGTGTTCGACGACCCCATGATAATGTCGGCCTTGGATTCCGTGACGAAGCGCCGTGCATTGGTGGTCGCCGCGGTCGGGTCACCGGCGTCGTCGAGCTGGATCACTTTTAGCGGGTGGCCTGCGATCTCCTTCGGTACGAATTCCAGCGCGTTGCGCTCGGGAATGCCGAGCGCCGCCGCCGGCCCGGTCGTCACGATGGTGATGCCGATGGTGATCTCGTTGGTCTGCGCCACCGCCGGCGATCCCGGCAGTGCCAGCGCCGCGGCAAGCGCCGCGGCTGACAATAGAACCTTTTTCATTCGCTTCTCCCTTCAATCGACTTTCGTTGTTCGATCTGTCGTTCAGTCAAGCAGGACTGACATTTTCGCATCAGCCCTGCATGAATTTTTCGATGATCTCCTGCGGCATCGGCGCCGATTTCAGCTTGTCCGGATCGTCAGGATGGTGTCCGACCAGGACGCGCGTCTCGAACGCCTCGATCGCGAGCTGATCGCCCTTGTAGACCAGGTGGATGACCTCAAAGCTCGACCGGTTGAACTTCTCAATGCGACTTTCGATGGTGATCCAGTCGCCATGGGTCGAGGGGATGTAGAATTTTGCCCGCGTGTCCACCATCGGGATGCCGACCAGGCCGTATTTGTGGATGATGTCCTGCTTGGAGAAGCCGGCGGCCTCGAACATGATCGAGGTGGAATCGTCGAACATCGCGAAATAGCGCGGATAGTAGACGATGTTGGCGGGGTCGCAATCACCCCACTGGATCTGCACGTCGCGCCGGTGGACGAACATCAGCCCTGCGCCTACTTCGGGGCCATGCGCAGCGCGGCGTCGAGCCGCACCACTTCGCCATTGAGATAGGGGTTGTCGATCATGTGCAGCGCCAGCGAGGCGAACTCGTCGGCTGCGCCCAGGCGACGCGGGAACGGGATCGACGCGGCGAGCGAGTCCTGCGCCTCCTGCGGCAGGTTGGCGAGCAGCGGCGTCAAGAACAGTCCCGGCGCGATGGTGAGCACGCGGATGCCGAACTGCGAAAGCTCGCGCGCGATCGGCAAGGTCATCGCGACAATGCCGCCTTTGGACGCCGAATAGGCCGCCTGCCCGATCTGGCCGTCATAGGCCGCAACCGAGGCCGTGTTGATGACGACGCCGCGCTCGCCGGTCGCGAGCGGCTCGAGCTTTGACATCCCGGCAGTCGCCAGCCGCAGCATGTTGAAGGAGCCGATCAGGTTGATCCTGATCACCCGGTCGAAATCGGCGAGCGCCATCGGCCCCTCGCGGCCGATCACCCGCTTGGCGACGCCGATGCCGGCGCAGTTCACCAGCACGCGCGCCGGGCCATGCGCCTTATTTGCCTGCGCGATGGCGGCCTCCGCTGCTGCCGCATCCGCGACGTCGCACACGACTGCGGTGCCCTTGATCTCCGCCGCGACCTCCTCCGCCAGCTTGGCGTTGAGATCAAACACGGCGACCTTGGCGCCCTGCGCGGCCAGTTTTCGCGCGGTCGCGGCGCCCAATCCCGAAGCGCCACCAGTGACGATTGCGGCCTGATCCTTCAACTGCATGGTCTT
>Ga0070710_10000655_pt1 | contig 16450 bp, 13 predicted proteins | sample LARL52metaG_FD_65454 | JGI IMG/M metagenome (GOLD analysis project Ga0070710, IMG submission 65454) | Corn, switchgrass and miscanthus rhizosphere microbial communities from Kellogg Biological Station, Michigan, USA - LAR L5-2 metaG | ecosystem: Host-associated > Plants > Roots > Rhizosphere ... | reverse complement strand
ACGCCGAGTCGTTGCAGCACAACGAGCCCGGACTCCGGATCCGGTTTGGGTCTCGCGACCTGGTCCGCGCCGACGACCACCGCGAACTCCTCGCGCAGACCGGCCGCGACCAGCAACGCCTCGGCGTTCACGACGAACTTGCTGGTGGCGACGGCGAGCAGGAAACCGTCCTCCCGCAACGTCCGCAGCCCGTCCGGCACGCCGGGGAACACCAGCTGCGCCGCGACCGGCAGCACGATCCGGCGGAACGTCGACTGGTACAGCTCGACGCACGTCGCGACCACGGGCGCGTCCTGCGCGGTCCCGAGCACCTTCGCGAACGCGGCCGGCAACGGGAGCCCGATGGTGGCGCGGATCGACGAAGAGTCCACTGTGGGCAGACCGAGCTGGGCGAACACCTCGGCGAACGTCGTGACGATCCCGCTCGGGGTGTCGACGAGCGTGCCGTCGAGGTCGAAGATCACGCATCGGTTCATCGGCCGAACTCCTTCGTGTGTGCGCCCGGCCGGTCAGCCTCGGAGTGCCTCGACCAGAACGTCCGGCAGCGCGATGGTGCCGTGTCCCTCCGTGGACACCGCGGCGTAGACGACGTCACCGCTGCAGACGGTCTCGCCGTCTCGGCGGAACGTGAAGCCGAGCGTGAAGCTCTTGCCACCGATGCGGGACGTGCTGATCAGCACCTCGGCGACGTCCCGCGACCGGAGGCCCGCGGTGAAGTCCAGGTCCAGGTGCACGGCGTGGACGTCGAACCCCAGGCCGGGCCAGTCCCGGTGCGGCAGGCCGCGGTCGGCGAAGAAGGCGTCGACCGCCTCGGCCACGTGTCCCAGGTACCACATGTAGAACATGACGCCCTGGCCGTCGATCTCGTGGTACCGCGGCGTGAAGGTGTAGCTCACCGCATCGCCTGCCCGACCGGCGGTAACACCGAGACCATCGACGCGGCCAGCCACAGCATCAACGCCACGCCCGGCACGATGATGAACGTGCCGCCGTGGTTGATCGTCAGCCGGATCACCGCGAAGACGTAGTAGATCGACACGAGGAACCCGAGCCCGGCGAGGATCCAGCGCGCGAACCCGAGGCGGGCGAGCAGCAGCGCGGTGAGCAGCAGCACCACACCGCCCGCGACGTAGGTGGCGACGATCGCGGCGTCACCGTTGCCGACGACACCGCGCCCGAACGCCAGGCCGAGCAGCGCGACGGCGGCCCGGGGCGTCTCCCGGACGCCCTTGCCGTCCTCGGAGTTCAGTCCCGCCAGCACGAAGCACAGCACGGACACCAGCAACCACAGTCCACCCGCGAGGAACGCGGGCGCGACGCTCGGTCGCGGTGCGGGACCCCAGTTCGGTGGCGGCTGTTGCGGTGGCCAACCCTGATTCGGATGCACGGCTCTCACCCTACGAGCCGAGCCGTGATCAACGGTGCCGGTTCACCACTTCCGGTGCCGGCCGATCATCCACTTCGGACGGCGGCGAGCGCGAGGTCGGTCAGCCGCGCCAGTTCGCCGAGGTCGTCGCCGCCCTGGCCGAGCCAGGTGGTGGTGGCCGCGTCGAGGCACGCCAGGGCGGTGGCCACGATCGCCGCGCCGACCAGGCCGGGCGGCGCGTCACCGGTGCCGACGCGGCGTTCCACCTCCGGTGCCAGAACCTGTTGCCAGCGCAGGTGCTTCTCCAGGTGCGCGGCCCGCAGCGCCGGGCTCGACGTGACCAGCCGCCCGATCGCGGCACCCCGCTGCGGGTTCGCCGACGTGGCGAGCACTCCGAACGCGTGCCGCAGCGCGTCCCAGATCGGTTCGTCGTCCGGGCGTGCGCGCAACGCCTCCAGGATCACCGGGCCCTGCTCGGCCAGGTCGCCGAAGACGATGTCCTCCTTCGTGCCGAAGTAGCGGAAGAAGGAGCGGCGGGAGATCCCGGCCGCGGCCACCACCTGGTCGACGGTCGTCTCCTCGAAGCCGTGTTCGAGGAACAACGCCAGCGCGGCGTCCACGACCTCCTCCTGGACGCGGCGGCGGGTGCGGTCCCACAGGCGATCTGACACGTCCTCCACCTTAGTGCCACCTCGACTCTTGGCGTCCGGTGGACACTTGATGCTAACTTGGCACTCGATGCCAGGGAGGACTTCAGTGACTATCGACTACATGGGCGCGCGGATCCTGATCACCGGCGCCAGCGCGGGCATCGGTGCCCAGTTCGCCGGAGAGCTCGCCCGCAGAGGCGCTGACCTGGTGCTCGTCGCGCGCCGGACGGAACGGCTCGAAGCGCTCGCGGCCGAGCTGAACGACGTCGACGTGACGGTGCTGCCGTGCGACCTCACCGAACCGGGAGCCGTCGCCGGACTCGCCGCCGAGCTGCGCCGGCGCGGCCTCAAGCTCACCGGGCTGATCAACAACGCGGGCTTCGGCACGTTCGGGCCGTTCGCGGCGGAGGACGTGGAGACGCTGCGCACCGAGATCGCGCTCGACGTCTCCGCCGTGGTGGAGCTGACGAGGACGTTCCTCGACGAGCTGGTGGCGTCCGGGCGCGGGGTGCTGGTCAACGTCGCGAGCATGGCCGCGTACCAGCCCGTCCCGCGGATGGCCGTCTACGGCGCGGCGAAGGCGTTCGTGCTGAACTTCACCGAGGCGTTGTGGCAGGAGCACCGCCGCACCGGCCTGCGGGTGCTCGCCCTCTCGCCCGGCGCGACCAGCACCGAGTTCTTCGACGTCGCGGGACCGGAGGCCGCCGCTGGAGCGCGGATGCACACGCCGGAGCTCGTGGTCCGGACGGCGTTGCGCACGCTGGACCGGCGCAACCCACCGCCGAGCATCGCCGTCGGCAGGGCGAACCGGATGATGGTGGCCGTCTCCCGGTTGGCGAGCAGGCGTCAGGCGGTGCGGGCCATGGGCGTCATGACGGGACGATGAGCGCTACGGGTGCTTGCGGTCGGTGCGGTACTCGATCTCCAGCCGCGGCGTTCTCATGTCTGAGCAGTGGCAGAGGTCCCGGCACGGGTCGCGTCGGTGCCCCAGTTCGCGAGCAGCTGCAGCGCCTCGGCCGACGGGCTGCCGGGCTCGGCGTGGTAGGTGCTCAGGAACAGGTCCGGCTCGCTCGGCATCTTCAGCGTCTCGTACGACAGCGTCATCTCGCCCACGAGCGGGTGCCGCAGCACCTTGGTGCCGAAGCTCTTCTCCTTGACGTCGTGCCTGGCCCACAGCTGCCGGAACGGCTCGCTCCGCACCGACAGCTCGCCGATCAACGAGGCCAGCTCCGGGTCGTTCGGGAAGCCACCCGCGTCCATCCGCAGGAACGCGACGACGTCGGCGGCCTTGCTCTCCCAGTTCACGAAGAGGGTCTGGTACTCGGGCCGCAGGAAGATGAACCTCGCCCAGTTCCGGTCGCGCGGTTCCAGCGCGCCCCAGTCACCGAACAACGCCGCGGCCATCGAGTTCCACGCGAGGACGTCCGAACGCCGTCCGCCGATGTACGCGGGCACGGAGATGCCGTTGAGCAGGTGGGTCAACGCCGGTCGCACCTGCGAGCGCAGGGTCTTCTTCCTGCCGCCGGTCGGGCTGTGCGTGAGGTTGCGCAGGTAGGTGTGTTCGGCGTCGTTGAGCTGCAACGCGCGCGCGATCGAGTCGAGCACCTCAGCGGACACGTTGCGCGCGTTGCCCTGCTCAAGACGCGTGTAGTAGGCGACGGAGACGCCCGCGAGCTGTGCCAGCTCCTCGCGGCGCAGGCCCGGTACGCGGCGGGTCCTGCCGTAGCGGGGCAGGCCGAGGTCGTCGGGGGACAGCCGCGCTCGACGGCTGCGCAGGAACTCGCTCAGCTCGGTGCGCGGATCGGTCATGCCGCCGAGTATTCCCGGACCGGCCACGCCGTGCCTGCCACTGCCAGTGGTAGGCACGGCAGTCGTACGAAAACCAGGTGTCTGGGTGGGTGCCCGTGCCCCCGGCAGTGTTCTCGGTGACACGACGAAACCGAGGAGAAACCCAGATGAGCACCGTCGCTGCCTACGCCGCTCCCGCACCCAAGGCACCGCTGGAGCGCACCACCGTCGAGCGTCGCGCGGTCGGCGCGCACGACGTTCTGATCGACATCAAGTACGCGGGCGTCTGCCACTCCGACATCCACCAGGTCAACGAGGGCTGGGGCCGGGGGATCTTCCCGATGGTGCCCGGCCACGAGATCGCCGGTGTCGTCGTCGAGGCCGGCTCCGAGGTCACCAGGTTCACCGTCGGCGACCACGTCGGGGTCGGCTGCATGGTCGACTCGTGCCGCGAGTGCGACTACTGCCTGCGCGGCCTTGAGCAGTACTGCGCGAACGGCAGCACGATGACCTACAACGGCATCGACCGCAACGGCGAGGTCACCTACGGCGGCTACTCGAAGCAGATCGTGGTGGACGAGAACTACGTCGTGCGGATTCCCGACTCGCTCCCGCTGGACGTGGCGGCGCCGTTGCTGTGCGCGGGCATCACGCTGTACTCGCCGTTGAAGCACTGGAACGTCGGCCCCGGCAAGAAGGTCGCGATCGTCGGCCTCGGCGGGCTCGGCCACATGGGCGTCAAGATCGCCCGTGCGCTCGGTGCCGAGGTGACGGTGCTGTCGCAGTCGTTGCGCAAGAAGGACGACGGCCTCAAGCTCGGCGCCCACGACTACCGCGCCACCGACGACCCGGCGACGTTCTCCGAACTGGCCGGCAAGTTCGACGTGATCGTGTCCACGGTGTCCGCGCCGCTCGACTTCAGCGCCTACCTCGGGCTGCTGAAGACCGAGGGCGCGCTGGTCAACGTCGGCGCGCCGGAGGAGCCGGTCGCGGTGAACCTGTTCGGGCTGCTCGTCGGCCGCAAGACGATCGCGGGTTCCATGATCGGCGGCATCGCGGAGACCCAGGAGATGCTGGACTTCTGCGCCGAGCACGGCCTGGGCGCGGAGATCGAGCTGATCGGCGCCGACCAGATCAACGTCGCCTACGACCGGGTGCAGTCGAGCGACGTGCGGTACCGGTTCGTGATCGACACCGCGACGATCTGATCAGCGGGGCGGGCACGGCACCCCGGACGCGTGCGCCCTGACCGCCCCGGCGATCACCGAGTCGAGCTGCTGGATCGTCCGCACCCGCTCGACGGCCTTGTCGCCGTAGTGCCGGTGTCCGGGCCGACTTGCCCGGTCGTTGTGCGAGTTCCTCAGCCGAACGTCCAGCGCGTGGCCCCGCCCGGTCCCGCGGTCGCCACGGCATGTGCGGCTCGCAACGTGATCCGGTAGACGTACCAGGGCGCCGGGCCACCGCTCGGCGCGGTGAAGGGCGCGGTGAACGCCTGGCCCTCGCGTTCGGCGGGCCACCCGGCCTCGCGGTACCTCGCCGCCAATCGGTCCAAAGTGGACTCATCGGTGACGCGGTGTGCGTCGCCCTCCAGCACGAGGTCGAGGCCGGTGAGCCGCACCGACACCGTGCAGGCCGGGTTCTCCGCGAGGTTGCGCGACTTGCGGGTGCCCGGCCCGCTCACGAAGTACAGGGTGTCCTCGAACCAGACGGCACCGATGCCCACCGAGTGCGGCCGCCCGTCCGGTCGCACGGTGTTCAGGAAGAACGGCACGTCCGCCGCGCCGGACTCGGTGGCGAGCAGGTCGCGCGCCTGCGTCCACGGCAGGGCGGGGTTGCCGTACTGGTCGAGGTTGCGGGTCTTGGTCGTTGAGTTCGTCATGCCCATGCGTCGAACGAGCGCACGCGTTTTCGACATCAACCCGTGGCGCGGCACGGGACGACGAAGAACCAGCCCTTCGGCTCGTGCTCCAGCCGGGCCTCCTGAGCGCCCGCGGCGCACTCCGCGCGGGCGCGCGCCAGGCTCTCGTCCCACGGAATGCCCTTCAGCACGGTCTCGGGTGCCCGCAGGTGCGAGAAGATGCTGACCACCACGAGAAACCCGACGAGCCAGCGACTGCCGCCGACCACCGCGCGTTCCCAGGTCGCGGCCGGGGTCGCGTCGAGGCCCACGAAGATCGCGGTGAACAGGAACAGGCACGGCGCGATGCTGTAGCGCTGCCCGGCCATGACGACGTCGGGTGCCTGCACCTGGAGAGCCTGCGACCAGTTCAGCACCAGGCACGCGACGATGACGAGCACGCTGTACGCGGCCCCGACCAGCACCAGCGCCCGTCCCGCCCGGTCGCCGAACCGCAGCCCCGCCGCCATCGGCACGGCCGCGACCAGCAGCGCCAGCAGAATCACCAGGTTGCCGTGCGCCGGGTAGAACTCGCTGACCCGCTCGGACCCCGTGAACGCCACCACCGGCACCCGCAGCAGGCTCGCCAGCAGCACCTGCACCGGGTCGACCTCGTCGTGCGAGTACGGCGTCCTGGTCGCGAACACCATCGCCGCGGCCTGTACCACCAGACCGGCGAGGAACGCGATCGGCACCTCCTTGCGCGGCAGGAAGAGCCGCACCAGCGCGATCGGTGCCAGGACGAACACCAGCGGGCTGGACACGGCGGCCAGCAACACGAACACCGCCACCGGCACGCGCGGTGCGTTGCGCCACAACAACGCCCAGAAGACGCCGTAGAGCAGGAACCAGTGCAGGTTCGACATGTTGTTCAACGTCTCGGAGTTGCCCGCCGGCAGCACGATCACGAGCGCGGCGAGCGCGAACCGCAGCGGCGCCGACCTGAGGTACGCCTTCGAGCCCGCGAACGCGACCAGCGCGACCAGTGCCCGCAGCGCCGCCGCGGCGACGGCGAACCCGGCGGCGGTCCACTCGATCGGCAGCACCGCGACCACCTGCGCGACCAGGCGCGGCAACGTGTGCAGGTAGCCGCCGTACGGTTCGATCAGGTTCGACAGCGCCGGTGACCGCACCGCGTCCACCATGAACCTGGCGCCGTCCTCGGCCCACAGGTGGTCGAGCCGCGCCCAGCCGGCCGGGATGAGCAGCAGGAACGCCACCGCCGCCAGGAACGCGGCCACGAAACCCAGCCACGCCCGTTCGTGCGGAGGCTCGGCGGGCAAAGGGATCACGCCGTCCGCGAGAGCCCTCGGTCGCTCGATTGTCGCCGTCATCGGTCCCCCATGTCCGTTTCGAACTCGGGGAAGAACGTACCGGTCAGCGCAGAGCGAGATCCGGCAGCCGCTGGTAGCGCGCCCACTCCTCGGTCGACACCTGCTGGATGGCGGACGAGTTGAGCGTGGCCACCGCGGCCGATCCGACCACCCACAGCTTGTCGTCGAGCACGAGCCCGACCACGCCGTTCGGCGCCATGACCGCGGGTGCGCCGGCGGGCACCTTGACCGCGACCTTCAGCGAGTCGGCGACCTTCGGGCGGGTGCCGAGCACGCCGCGGGCGAACTTCTCGGCCACCGAACGCCGTTCGAACCGCATGAGCTTGCCGCCCACCACCACGTCCGCCGTGCGTTCGGGGGAGGGCATCACGAAGCCTTCCAGCGCCCGCGCCTCGTCGAGGGTGGCGCACCCCTTGAGCCCGGTCGCGTCGAGACCGAAGTGCCCGATGTTCGTGGGCGCTCCCGAGCCGCTCACCCCGGTCGCGCGCAGCACGTCGAGGGACACCCGGTCGCACGGGTCGGTCGTGTTGACCGGTGCGTGGCCCTCCGGCGTCCGCACCAGGCCGGGGCCTTCCTTCCAGGCACCGGGGATGAGCACCGTCTCGAACGGGTGACGGGTGAAGTCCTTGTTCCAGAACGTCACGGTGGTGCCGTCGTCGGTGGAGTGGGCGATGGCGAACGCGGACGCCGCCTCGATCCACATCCAGTCGGCGCTGAACGCCTCGACCACGGACCGGGTGCGGGGCTGGTTGGTCGACGACACCGGCTTGAAGCCCTGCGCCCCCAGCGCCTCGACGCCCTTGCCGAACAGCGGGTCGCGCGAGCGCAGGACGTACTGACCTGCGCCGTTCTGGTGCGAGGCGAGGCCGGTGGTGTCGGTGAACATCAGGTACACCCAGCCGTCGAGGTAGATCGCCGACTGCTGGCCCGCGCCGTAGGTGTTCTGCCGGATCGTGTCACCGGACGGGGCGATGATCGACTGGTCGCCGTTCTCCCGCGTCCAGTTCAGGCCGTCCTTGCTGGACGCGACCCCGACCGAGCTGCCGTTCGCGTGGTTGTCGCGCGACGCGCCCGTGTAATACATGTAGTAGGTGTCGCCGATCTTGATCAGCGACGGGTCGCACGTGTGCATCGCGTCGAAGCTGGTGCCGCTGCCGGACAGCACGGCGCGGGCCGCGCTGAACGGGCCGTCCGGGCCGGGGCCCTCGCTGTAGAGGATGTCGTCGCCGTCCGGCTTGGCGCTGCCCACCTGGCTGCACCACCAGGCGCGGACCTTGCCGCCCTCGACCATCACGGCGGGCGCGTAGTTGTAGACGGCGTCCTCGCCACCGGCGATGACCGTGCCGGGGCTCTGCCTGCCGTTGCTCACCGCGAGCTTGAGGTCGATCCTCGGCGCGGCCGGCGGCGGTGGTGGCGGAGCGCTGTCCGAGGTGGTCGGATGCTGGCCGGACGAGGTGCCGACCGGGTCACCCGCGGCCGCGCTGGTGCAGGCTGTGACCGTGCCGAGGAGTGCGAGCGCAGCAAGCAGCGCGGGTGGTCGACGACTCAGGGGCACTCACCCATCATAGTGATCAAGTCCTCCGCTCGGGTGAAGTCCGCGTTGCCCGGTCCGTTTCAACTGGCGGGAGGGTGTTCGCGGACCGCGCACCTGCGGCGGAACCAGGCGAGGAACTTCGCCGGGTCGCCGTCCTGGCGGATCGCCGAGACCGCGCCCGTCAGCGGGAACATCGCGGCGTGCGTGCGCGCCCGTTCGTAGAGCTCGGGCCGGACGCGGCGGACCAGCGGCCAGCCGTAGTTCGCGAACGCGGCCGCGTCGAGCGCGGGATCACCCGCGCAGGCGAAGTCCCAGTCGATGATTCCGCTGATCTTCCCGTGCTGCCAGCGGAGGTTCACCGGGGCGAGGTCGCCGTGCACGAAGCCCGTCACCGCGGGCAGCTCCGCGTACCGCCGCAGCACCCCGGAAGCCTGGTCGCGTTCGTCTTCGGTGAGCAGCGGGAAGACGAGCTCGGTGATCGTTTCGGCCGTTTTCGGGCCGCCCGCGTGGTACAGCGGTTCGTCGAGCAGAGCGACGAGCTCCGGATCGAGTTCGACCGCGGCGAACGCGTCGAGGACCTCGCGCACCGCCTCGTCGTTCGCGGTGTCCGCCGGTTCGCCGGGCAGGTACGAGATCACGACGTGCGCTCGTCCCAGCGGCAGGTCCAGCCTGTCCTCGATGACCTCGGGCACGGCGAACGGCAGCTCGGCGCGGGGGAAGCGGGCGACCCACCTGCCCGGCACCACCACGGCGTCGTTGAACATTCCGCGCGCCAGCTCGGCGCCGGGGGTCCTGAGCAGCTCGTCGAGTTCTGTCATACCGTCGTGACCAGCCACTGACCGAACACCACCGCCGGCACCATGATCAGGTACAGCGCCACCGGCCGGCGTGGGACCTCCGAAGGCGGGCGCACCAGCTCCCCGCGCGCACGCCCCTCCTCCAACGCCTTCATCAACGCGGCCTGGTTGCGTCCTCTGCGGGCGGCGTATCTCTTGGAGATCTTCGACCACAGCCACGCCTGGTCGAACTCCCACTCCTCTTCACCGTCATCGGCGAAGACGATGTGAATTCGGTTGAACTCCTCGTCGAACCTCGCGATCTCGCTCCAGCGGTACACCGAGATCGTGAACGGCCGGACCACGGCGATTCCGCCGTCGTTCCACACCAGTCGCGGTCTCAGCCCGGATCGCCAGATCATCTCCATCAGCGGCAGCCCCACCACGAGGATCACCGCCCAGGCGGGAATCCAGGTGGGCAGCCGCACCAGCTGCGCAGCGGGAACAATCGCGGCGCCTGCCGCCAGCACCACGGCCGCGAAGTAGTTGATGAGCGCACTGCGCCGGATCTCGTGCAACGTTCTCCCGTTCCATGGAAAGGGGGCCGGTGGACGTGCCACCGGCCCCACCCTACTCAACCGTTCGAGCCGCCGGCTCTACCGGTAACGAGCCTTGAACTGGTTCTGCCTGTTGAACTTCCCGCGTTGCTTCAGCGCCCAGAACATTCCGGGCGTGAATTTGGCGCGAGCGTTCTTGTAATTCTTGAGGAGGCCGCCCTTGTGGCTGCGCGCCACGGGCCACTTCTTCTGGGCGTACTTGGCGACCGCGAATCCGCGCAGGCCGGTGAGCGCCCCCGAGATCCCTCCCCGCAGGGCATGAGACCACACGTTCTCGCTGCGGCGGTTGACGTACCAGTTCGCCGCGCCGAGAGCTGCGCCGACCGCGAAGCCGACACCGACAGCGCACCCGATCCCCGCAGTGCCGACGCAGACCAGTCCGACCGCGAAACCGGTGACGGCGCCGCGCACGTACTTGTTGTCGAGGGCCTTCTTCGCGAAGTTCTTCGTCGCGTTCCAGGCCTTGCCCCAGTCCGGCCACCGGCCGTCGAGGTCGGTGTCGTTGATCGGGTCGCCGTTGACGTAGTCGTAGTCGTTGGCGGATCCGCCGTCCACCGGGTCGACGGACAGGAACCGGCCGAGCAGCGGGCTGTACGGGCGGGCGCCCATCTGCACGAGCGACAGCGCGCCGGCGTGTTCGTACGGGCGCTGGTGTTGTCCGAGCCAGCCGTTGTCCATCTGGCCGGGCTGGTTGTCCGGGACGTCGTCCGGGTCGACCGTGCCGTCTGCCTTCAACGGCTCGCCGAACGGCGTGTAGCGCCGCAGGTCACCGACCTGGTTGCCCGCCGCGTCCGTGGTGAGCGTCAGGTCGCCGCGCACCGTCGGGTGGTCGTGCGTGCGCACGTCGCCCTTGATGGTCAGCAGCACGCCGCCGGGCAGCGAGATCGACCGCGACAGGACCTTCTTCGTCGCGTCCATCACGAAGTCGGCGGTGTCACCGGAACCGGTGTAGCCGTAGAGCAGCACCGAGTGCTGGTCGCCCAGCGACGCGCCGCGGCGGACGATCCGGTCGGTGGCGTCGCGCTGGTACGCGACGTCCGCCGGGTCCGTCCCGACCGAGCGGGCGCCGATGTTGCGGCCCGCGCCGTCCCACGAGAGGTGGGTGGTCGACCCGCTGGAGGTGAACTCCAGCGTGTTGCCCTCGTCGTCGTACTTGACGTTCGTGACCGCCGAGGCGCCCACGGTGCCGAGGAGCTTGTCCGACGCGTCGTAGCAGTAGCCGGTCTCGGCCCTGCCCGAAGCGGTCTCGTCGACCAGCCTGACCCGGTTGGTGTTCAGGCCCGCGTTGCCCACCGCACCGGACGGACAACCCGCGGGCGCGCCCGAGGTGAAGTCGTAGGTGTAGTGGTGGCCCTGCACCCACGCCTCGGTCAACCGGCCCGCCGCGTCGTAGACGTAGTTGGGCTGGCCCGGGCGGGCGTCCACGCCGCCGAGGGTCTCGTCGACGATCGTGCCCGCACGGCTGCGGGTCACCGTCGACGTCACCTCCGCGCCGGAGGCCGTCCGCCACGTGAGGGACGTTTCCCGGCCCGCGGCGTCCCTGCCGACCGCCGACAGCGACGTGCCGTTGGCGTACGACACCGAGGCGATCTCACCGGCCGCGTTGTGCGTCGTCGTGGCGAGCACCGAACCATTGAGCGACGTGGACTTCAGCCTGCCCGCGTCGTCGTAGGTGAACGTGCTGGTCTGCGGCGCGTCGAGCGGTGGGGTGACCGTCTCGGACACCGAACGGCCGATCTGGTCGTACTTCGTCTCGGTGCGCACGCCGTGCAGGTCGGTGTGCTCGACGACCCGGCCGAGCAGGTCGACCTTCGTGGTGACCGTGCCGTTGTGGTCGGTCGCCGACGACACCAGCGGGTCACCGTCGACGGCGTGGTTCGTGGTGACGGTCCGCTCGCCCGACGAGGAGTTCGCCGGGTACTTGACCGACACGACGCGGTCGCGCTCGTCGTAGGTGGTGCACTTCCACTTCCCGGCCGTGCCCTCCGCGACCACCCGGCCCGACGCGTCGAACACCTGCTCGTCCGTGCGGCCAGACGCCAGCTTGGTCTGCTTCGCGAGACCGCCCTGGTTGATCGCCTCGACCTCCGGGGTGCAGGGGTTGTCCCGCGTCTCGGTGTCGCCGTAGAAGGAGTAGCTCGACTGCGCGCCGTTGGGCATGGTCTTGCTCGTCTTGCGCAGGTAACCGGTGCCCACCGCCTCGTAGCCGGTGCGGTGCGTGAAGCCCGCCGTCACCGTGCTGGTCGCGAGCCCGTAGGCGGCGTCCAGGCCGTTCTCGGTGTACTTCGTCGTCGTGACGGAGTCGGGCACCCCGTTCGACTCGGCACCGACCGTGGAGGTGGTCAGGCCGTACTTCGGCCTCAGGTTCGCCGCCGGCACGACCTGCTGGGTGCCACCGGGGGTGGTCCAGTGCAGTTCGAGCTGCGCCAGGCTGCCCAGGTCGTAGTACTCGACCCGGATCTTCTTCACGGCGCCCGCCGACGGGCTGCTGACCGTCGCCTCACGCCACTTCGCGCCGGTGTCGATCCAGTCGTCGATCACGTTCGCGTCGTCGACCCAGACCCGGACGCCGTCGTCGGCCACGACGCGGAGCTTGTAGTTGCCCGCCTCGGGGAACACGATCTCGCCGGTGGCGCGGAGGGAGTAGTTGTCCGCGGGGATGCCGGTGACCGGTGCGCTCTCGCCCCAGTTGGCTGCGAACGAGCCGTCCGCGGCCAGCCCGGTCCGGTACACCTTCGGCGCGCCGGTCAGGTTCTTGTTGTCGTAGAACGACACGGCGAGACCGTTGATGCCCTCGTCGTAGTTCGTCCTCGTGTGCGGCACGGTCGCCGCGCACTCCGGCTTGGGCAGCTGGCCGGTGAAGCACGACGCGGGAGCCGGGCCGTACTTGTCGGTCGGCCGGTCCTGCGCGTCGTACACCGTGGTCGACACGCGGCCCGCGCCGTCCGTGGTGGTCAGCTCCTGGTCCTTCACGCTCCACGTCGACGACGCCGTCTTGCCGGTGGCGTCCGTGCTGGACAGCAACCGGAAGGCCTCGTCGTAGACGACCTTCGTGACGAACCCGGTGGCCGGCTTCAGGCCGTCGGCGTCCACATAGGACGTCCGGTTGGCCGGGTCGTAGCGGTAGCCGTGCCTGGTGCGCTCCACGTCGGCCGACGCCTTCGGCTGGAACACCTGGCTGGCGACCGGCTTCGTCGCCGTGTGGTCGACGTAGTGGACGATGTAGTTGGCGCGGTCGTTCTCGCGGTTCGCCGGGTCCCGCGAGACCCAGTCGGCGGCGCGGCTGTCGCGCAGCCCGTCGAGCAGCCCGTTGGACGTGAAGCTGAACTGGGTCAGCTCCTTGCCCGGGTCCTCCACCGCCACGAGGTTGCCGCGGTGGTAGTACAGCCTCGTCTGGGTGCCGTCCCAGTAGACGATGCGGCAGAGCATCTGCGCCGGCGGCAGGCGTTCCGCGTCCGGCGGTGCAGTGGCGCCCGCGTAGCAGTCGTCGCCGGGCCGGTTGTAGTACAGCCGGTGCGAACGCCCGGAGACCGGGTCCCTGATCTCCTTCAACCGCGAGGGAGATCCGTCGTAGATGTTCTGCAACGCGGCGGGTTTGCGGGTGTCGGTCGCGGTGGACTGCGACTCCAGCTTGCCCTCGGAGCTGAACACGTACACGTCGGTGCCGTAGGTCAGCGTGACCCGGCCCGCCGTGTCGAGCGCGATGACGCCTTCCTCGCCGTCGGGCGGGGTGTAGCCACCGGCGGACTTCTTGGTCCACGTGTGCTTCGCGCCGCTGCCGTCGGTCAGGACGATGTTCTGGTCGGTGACCTTGGCCTCGGTGTAGCTCGTGCCGCTGCCGTCGAGGTCGGCGCTCAGCGTCCAGCCCCTGGGCAGTGCGGGCAGGTCCGAGGAGTGCAGCCAGTCGGCGGGGATGATCTGCGACGGCACGGTGGTGCCGTCCGACGTGCGGGTGAACAGGCGCAGGTACGCCGGTCCGCCGACCTCCGCGAGCTCGACCTTGATCGGGACGCGCTGGCCCGCGGTCAGCTGGACCTCGGTGGCCACACCCCAGTTGACGTCGCTGCAGCAACCCTGGTCGTAGACGGAGTTGCCGTTGACCCACACCCGCAGGCGGTCGTCGTGCACGCCGGCGAACTGGTACCTGCCGGTGGCGGGAGCCTGGAAGTAACCCTCCCAGCGCGCCACGAACCAGTCCTTCTCCAACGCCGGCGCGAACGGCGAGGTGTCGCCCCAGTCGACGTTGACCTGAGGCTCCGTGCGCACCAGCACCGGCTGCTGCTGCGCGCCGATCTCACCGTTGCGCGACAGGTCCGGGTAGTACGACGCGCGCAGGCCCTTCTGCTCCTGCTGCTGCGAGTTGTACGTCATGTTCAGGCCCGCCGTGCCACCGACCGTGGTGAACGTCGGCGACTCGACCGACGTCGTCACGTTGCCGTTGGCCAGGTTCACCGAGATCGGGCCGAGCGTGTCGACCGGCGCCGGGCCGCGGTCGCCGATGCGCTGGTCGACCTTGAGGTGGAACACCCCGCTCGGGATCATCGACGTGGCACCGCTGAACGCCTTGGCCTGCCAGGTGTACGCCACCCCGTCCTGCAGGACGCCCGGTGGGACCGTCCACGAAGGACTGTCGAGGCAGCCGGAGTCGACCACGACGCCGGACTTGGCGTCCGCGCCGGTCGCGACGGTGAAGCAGTACTTGACCGGGTCGCCGTCCGGGTCGCTGACCCGGTTGACCGCGAGGGTCGGCGTGGTGTCGGTGATGACGCTGTGGTCCGCCGGGCCGACCAGGGTCGGGGCCGGCGGCGCGGAACCGGTGTCCACGGTCAGCGTCGCGGTGGCGTTCTTGTAGGTCCAGACGCCCGCGGTTTCGTGACCGACGACCATGAACGTCGCCATGTGCCTGATGTCCGCGATGTGCTGCAGGAAGCTCACCAGGCTGTCGCCGGTGAGCGTGCCGACCTGGCCGAAGTTGCCGGTCGCCAGGTACCCGCCCAGACCGTTGAAGTCCAGCGCCGACGCGTGATACAGGTGCGCGGGCCAGGTCTTGTCCGGGCTCAGCGGCGAACGCTGGTTCTGGATGTCGAGCTTCGCGCCCACGACGCGCTTGCCGTACAACGACTCGTAGTTGAAGCGGATCGAGCTCCGCCAGTACTTGTCGCCGCGGTCCAGCGCGTTGCCGATCTGGACGCCGCAGTTGGTGCACTTGTAGCCGTCGGACTTGTACGACTCCGCGTACGCGACACCGAAGGTGAAGGTCGGGTCGACGCTGACGGGGTAGACCCGCTTCGGGTCCTTCAGCCACGCCTCGTCGACGGCGACCGTGAGCGTCCAGTCCTTTCCGGACTTCTCGACGGTGTAGGTGCCACCGGTCTGCGCCGGCGGTGCGGTGTCGCCGCGGCCCGCCGAGTCCCACGTGACGATCGGCGGCATCACGATCTTCGGGGTGCCCTGGCCGTCCCTCAGCTCGACCGTGCCCTGCTCCGTCACGGTCGGGACGAGGTCGCCGGTCTTCAGGACGAACCGCCACCGGTTCGTGGACGGCACCTTCTTGAGCTTGATGGTCTCCTTGACCGAGCCCGGCGTGACCTCGTAGGTCAGGTCGGTGTCCGCGGCGACGTCGGGGTACTCCGCCGTCGCGTCCGCGATCCTGGCCGTGCTCCCGGTCCTGCGCTCCGGCGCGAGCGAGACCTTGTGGCCGTCGAACTCGACGTTCACCAGCGCCGGGTCGTCCGCGGTCGCGGCGAGCGACGGCTTGAGCGGGTGCTGCTTGGCCCTGACCCGGCGCGTGGGCACGTCGGCCGTCAGCGTCGGGTCGATCTTCTGCCACTCACCGCGAGCGTCCTTGACGTTCAACGGTTCCGTGGACTGCCGGAGGCTCCGCGTGCCGTCCGGGTTCACGTACTCCTCGGTGAACATCGACCTGGAGGTCGGGGTCGACCTGGCCGGGTCGAAGCTCGACCCGTGTTCCCGCTTCGCGAGCGGGCCGAAGTCCGCTCCCGGGTTCGCCGGCGCGGTGGCCGGTGCCTTGACCTCGGCGCCCTTGAGGACGGGCAGCGAGGTCGGGTCGACGGCCGTCGCCTTGGGTGGCGGCGCGGCGAAGGCGGGTACGTGCACCAGCGAGAACGCCAGTGCGGCAACGAGCGACGCGGCTGTGCTCCGTGTTCTGAGCACACGGAAGTGCCGCGTCGCGGAACGACGCGTCATGTGTGATGCCCCCAGTTCCCGTTCGGGAAGGTCGTGCGTGTCCCCCGACGTCCACGCAGTGGTCGAACGGGATGAAGAATCCCCGATCACGTCGAATCGGACAAGGGGGAATCAAGCGATGAAGCGCACAGACCGCGCGAACTTCATAAAACTGAGGGTGGAACGTGCGTGGTTGTCGGAAAACGCCGGTACCCCAGGCCGGGGGAGTGGCCTGGGGTACCGGGGAGGAGCTGGGGTCAGACGTCGTAGCGGTCGGCGTTCATGACCTTGTTCCACGCGGA